>OGHK01002004.1_pt1 | contig 15274 bp, 12 predicted proteins | sample 1571411 | NCBI WGS metagenome assembly OGHK01 (sample SAMEA2582043, study PRJEB24529) | metagenome | biome: Human gut stool | place: China | collected 2011 | reverse complement strand
TGGCGGACGGCATTGTGATCCCCCCGTCACACAACCCGCCGGAAGATGGTGGTATCAAGTACAATCCGCCAAACGGCGGCCCGGCTGATACCAACGTCACCAAAGTGGTGGAAAACCGCGCCAACGAACTGCTGGCCGCGGGCCTGCAGGGCGTGAAACGCATTTCTCTGGACGCGGCGCTGGCTTCTGGCCACGTTAAAGAACAGGATCTGGTGCAGCCGTTCATTGAGGGGCTGGCGGATATCGTCGATATGGCCGCAATCCAGAAAGCCGGCCTGACGCTGGGCGTCGATCCGCTGGGCGGGTCCGGTATCGAATACTGGAAGCGCATTGGCGAGCACTACAAGCTCAATCTGACCATTGTTAACGATCAGGTGGATCAGACCTTCCGCTTTATGCACCTCGATAAAGACGGCGCCATCCGCATGGATTGCTCCTCAGAGTGTGCGATGGCCGGCCTGCTGGCGCTGCGCGATAAGTTCGATCTGGCGTTTGCTAACGACCCGGATTACGACCGCCACGGGATTGTCACCCCGGCGGGGTTGATGAACCCGAACCACTACCTGGCGGTAGCGATTAACTACCTGTTCCAGCATCGTCCGCAGTGGGGCAAAGAGGTGGCGGTGGGTAAAACGCTGGTCTCCTCCGCGATGATTGACCGCGTGGTGAACGATCTGGGCCGCAAGCTGGTGGAAGTGCCGGTGGGCTTTAAGTGGTTTGTCGACGGCCTGTTCGACGGCAGCTTCGGCTTCGGCGGCGAAGAGAGCGCCGGGGCCTCCTTCCTGCGCTTCGACGGCACGCCGTGGTCCACCGATAAAGACGGCATCATCATGTGCCTGCTGGCGGCGGAGATCACCGCGGTGACCGGGAAAAACCCGCAGGAGCATTACAACGAACTGGCGGAACGCTTCGGCGCGCCGAGCTACAACCGTCTGCAGGCTTCCGCGACCTCCGCGCAGAAAGCGGCGCTGTCCAAGCTCTCTCCGGAAATGGTCAGCGCTGACACCCTGGCGGGGGATCCGATCACTGCCCGTCTGACCGCGGCGCCGGGCAACGGGGCGGCGATTGGCGGCCTCAAGGTGATGACCGACAACGGCTGGTTCGCGGCGCGTCCGTCAGGCACCGAAGACGCCTACAAGATCTACTGCGAAAGCTTCCTCGGCGAAGAGCATCGCAAGCTGATTGAAAAAGAAGCGGTAGAGATTGTCAGCGAAGTGCTGAAGAACGCTTAACGACGCACTACCATCAGGCCCCTTGCGGGCCTGATTTTTTTCGCAAGGATAGCGATGAAAATACAACGGAAGTCTCTGTTTTTGTTCTGGGCGTGGATGGATCTCTTTTTCGTCCTGCAATTCTTATGGTGGAATATTGCCCACCGCCGCCTCCCTTTTTACGACGATCTGCTGGCTTATCTCCAGCTGCTGCACACCTGGGGCTCCGCGGCGGTCTGGCTGTACCCGCTGAATGTTCTGCTGATTATCAGCATCCCGCTATCGATGATCTTTTTTTTCCGCCAGAGCCGCTATGCGCTGTGGCTGGCCTGGGGGCAGGCGCCGCTCAGGCTGCTGTTTATGCAGCCTTCGCTATCGCTGGGCCTGTGGCTGATTCAGGCTGCCGGGGTCCGGCATGTAGCGATCCTGGCAGGCTTTCTGCTGCTCTCTGAAGGGCTGAAAATCGCCAGCCTCTGGTACTGCAGAGGCGGGATTCAGGGCATAAAGCGATAGCCAATCCCGGTCTCGGTCAGCAAATGCTGCGGCCGTGCCGGATCGGCCTCCAGCTTTTGTCGCAGATGACCCATATAGATCCGCAGATAGTGGCTGTGCTCCACGGCGTTAGGCCCCCACACCTGATTCAGCAGCTGGCGCTGGGTAAGCACTTTTCCGGGATTATTCAACAGCGCCGCCAGCAGGCGAAACTCGATAGGCGTCAGGTGGATCTCTTCGCTGCCGCGCAGGATGCGGCGGGCGTTGATGTTGACAGTGAAGCCGTCGAAGCCGATGCCCAGCAGGGCACGGGTGGTCACGTCGATGAGCTCGACCTCGGCGTTGGGGCTCTCATCGCCCAGAATGTCGATGTCGCACTGGACGAACTCGCGCAGACGGCCCTTCTGGGGGCGCTCGGCGCGGAAGACGCGGTCGGTCTGGATGACCTTGAAGGGGTGGGGGAGCTTGTCTTTGTTGGCGGCGTAGAAGCGGCTCAGGGGCAGGGTCAGATCATAGCGCAGGCCCATGTCGGAGAGCTCTTTCGGGTCGCCGGAGTTCAGGGCGGCGGTGAGCTTGTCGCCGCGCTTGAGCACTTTGAAGATGAGGTTCAGGTTGTCGCCGCCATCGGACTTGTCGAGGTTTTCCATATCCTCCAGCATGGGGGTGGAGATGCGCTCGAAGCCGGATGCGCGGTAAGTCTCGAGAATTTTGCCCTGAATGTAGTCGCGCAGGGTCTGCTCGTTGGGCAGAAGGTCGCGCATACCTTTTAAGGCCTGAGTTTTCATAATATAGTCCTCTTTCTGTATATCAAAAATAAAATAACATCCAATACTTATCTATTATAAAGAATACTGTCTTTTTGTCAATCGAAAAGGACACACTATTCTCTGAGGTGATGCACGAAATGCAGAAAACAAGACCCTGGGCCATCCTGGCGGCGGGCGCGGCCATTCAGGTATTGACAGGTCTGCCCGCCGCGTGGGGCGTGTTTCAAAGACCCGTCATGGAGGAATACGGCCTCAGCGAGCAGGGGGCAGGCTATGCCTTCGGAGTGCTCATCGCATTTTTCGGCATAGGGTGCGTCATCGGCGGCTTTCTGCAGGATAAGCACGGCCCCCGCTTTGCGGCTTTGTGGGGGACGGGTCTGCTCTGCGGCGGATTCTTCGCGGCGGCGGCTCTCCCGGCAGAGAAGGGGAGGGCTTTTTTCGGGGTGTTCAGCATCCCGGCAGGGCTCGGCACAGCCTTTCTCTATCCGTCCATCCAGTCCTGTGCCCAGAAGTGGTACAAGGGTCGGAAGGGCCTCGCCACCGGCGTTATCGGGGGCGCAGTGGGGTTGAGCGGAGCGTTCCTGACCGTCTTTGTCCGCACGGCGCTGCGGGGTTTCGGGCCGGTGCAGGGTATCCGGGGCGCGTTCTGGGCGCTGGGTGCGCTGACCCTGCCGGTCTGCCTCGCGGGCAGTGCATTGCTGACCGACCCGCCGCCCGAAAAGCCTCAGCCCAGCCAGCAGGGAAAGACTAAGGCCGCGCCGCCCCTCGACCTCTCGCCCCGGCAGATGCTTGGCACGCGGCAGTACTGGCTCTGCGCCGGAGCGGTCTGCTTTTCCACCCCGGCGGTGCTGCTGTTCAGCCCCATCATCCTGAAGCTTGGCATGGAGCGGGGGCTGGACGAGAGCGCCGCCCTCTGGGCCGTGGTGCTGGGCAGCGTGGGCAGTGCGGCCGGACGGCTGCTGATGCCCCTGCTCAGCGACAAGATCGGCCGCCGCCCCACCGACCTCATCCTCTTCGGCGTGTCGCTGGGGCTTTCGGCGGCGTTCCTGTTCGCCCGGGGGTGGGCCGTCGTGGCAGTGTATGCGGGGCTGACGTTCTGTTACTCGGCGCTGGCGGCGGTGCTGCCCGCCCTCTCCACCGATTTATTCGGCCTGCCCCACGCCGGGGTGAACTACGGCTTTCTGGCGCTGGGCCAGAGCGTGGGAAGCCTTTTGTTCCCCTGCATCGCTGATTTCTGGGGATTCGAGCAGGGACGGCACATCCTCGCCATCGCGGGTGCGGCGGCGGGCTTCGCCTGCATCTGGGCCGTCACGCCGGTGCGGCGGGAGCCGCAGAAAAAACCGAATTGAGAAGTTGCGCTCCTGCGCAGAAAAACGAAAATGGCAAAAAGATTGCGAAAAATTTGTCAGAAATGACTTGCAAATTGGGCCAACGTCCTCTATAATAAAATTGTGCGTGGTAGTACCGGGAAAGGCGCTGAAAAGAGAGCGGCACGGCCCGGTCAATGCAAGGCGGCAGGGGAGAGAAGCTTCTGCCGCACGGCATCAATTTGTCAAAAGGAGAGTATGATTATGACCTATTCGCAGCAAGTACAGAATATGTGCCCGATCACCAAAGGTCCTAAGCATGGTCCGGCCCCCATCCCCGAAGAGGGCGCATGGGTCAAGGCCTATGAGATCAAGGACATCAGCGGCTACACCCATGGTGTGGGCTGGTGCGCACCTCAGCAGGGTACCTGCAAGCTGTCTCTGAACATCAAGAACGGCGTCATCGAGGAGGCTCTGGTGGAGACCATCGGCTGCTCCGGCATGACCCACTCTGCTGCTATGGCAGGCGAGATCCTGCCCGGCAAGACCATTCTGGAAGCTCTGAACACCGACCTCGTCTGCGACGCCATCAACGTGGCTATGCGCGAGCTGTTCCTGCAGATCGTCTACGGCCGCAGCCAGACCGCTTTCTCTGAGGACGGTCTGCCCATCGGCGCAGGTCTGGATGACCTGGGCAAGGGCCTGCGCTCCATGACCGGCACCATCTTCTCCACCAAGGAGAAGGGCGTCCGTTATCTGGAGCTGACCGAGGGCTACATCAACAAGCTGGCTGTGGATGCCAACGGCGAGGTCATCGGCTATCAGTTCGTCAAGCTGGGCAAGATGATGGAAGACATTCGTCATGGTAAGACCCCCAACGAGGCTTACGAGAAGAACGTGGGTACTTACGGCCGCTTCAGCAAGGAAGCAGGCGCTGTCAAGTACATCGACCCGCGTGAGGAATAAGAGAGGAGGAACAACTCATGGCAACTTTTGAATCTATGGATCGCCGCATGCCGAAGATCGAGGCATGCCTGAAGGCCAACGGCCTCGAGTCTCTGGACGCCTGCAACGAGATGCTCCTCGCTAAGGGCATCGACTGCGACAAGATCGTCCGCGGCGTGCAGCCCATCTGCTTTGATAACGCTGTCTGGGCTTACACCCTGGGTACCGCTATCGCCGTCAAGCGCGGCCTGACCGATGCTGCCGAGTGCGCAGCCGCCATCGGCGAAGGTCTGGAAGCTTTCACCATCCCCGGTTCTGTCGCTGAGCAGCGTCAGGTCGGTCTGGGCCACGGCAACCTGGGCGCTCGTCTGCTGAGCGAGGACACCACCTGCTTCGCTTTCCTGGCAGGCCACGAGTCCTTCGCCGCTGCGGAGGGTGCTATCGGCATCGCCCGCACCGCAAACAAGGTCCGCAAGACTCCTCTGCGTGTCATCCTGAACGGCCTGGGCAAGGACGCCGCTTACATCATCTCCCGTATCAACGGCTTCACCTATGTGCAGACCGAGTACGACATCCCCACTCAGACCCTGACCGTCGTCAAGGAGATCCCCTTCTCCGAGGGCGAGCGCGCAGCTGTCAAGTGCTACGGCGCTAACGACGTCATGGAGGGCGTTGCCATCATGAAGAAGGAGGACGTCCAGTGCTCCATCACCGGCAACTCCACCAACCCCGTCCGCTTCCAGCACCTGGTCGCCGGCACCTATAAGAAGTGGGCCATCGAGAACGGCAAGAAGTACTTCTCCGTCGCTTCCGGCGGCGGCACGGGCCGTACCCTGCACCCCGATAACGTCGCAGCCGGCCCCGCCAGCTACGGCCTGACCGACTCTCTGGGCCGCGTCCACGGCGATGCTCAGTTTGCAGGTTCCTCTTCTGTGCCTGCACACGTCGAGATGATGGGCCTCATCGGCATGGGCAACAACCCGATGGTCGGCGCTACTGTCGCCTGCGCTGTTGCTGCTGCACAGGCCAACGCCTAAATCCTTTTCCAAAGTTCGGCAGAGGGGGCTGCTTGTAAAAGGGCAGCTCCCTTTTTATGCTGATAGATGTTCGCAACCACAAACCACGAAGTAAGCAAGGAAGGAAAATCATGAAGAAAGCTCAGATCAAAAAGAGCGTGTCTGCACTGGCTATGGCAGCGGTCATCGCGGTCAGCCTGTTTGGCTACGGCTGCGGTGCAAAGCCTGCCTCTACCAGTTCTGACGCAGGTGTGTCCGGCGACTTCACCGGCACTGCCAAGGGCTTCGGCGGCGACGTTTCCGTCACCCTGACCCTGACCGACGGCGCCATCACCGGCTGCACCGCCGAGGGCAAGGAAGAGACCCAGGGCGTCGGCTCTGAGGCCATCGCCAAGATGCCCGGCGCGATCGCCGAGAGCGGCAGCATCGCTGTGGACGGCGTGTCCGGCGCTACCATCACCTCTACCGCCATCAAGGAGGCTGCTGCAGCTGCTCTGACCGCTGCCGGCCTGAACCCCGATGACTACAAGACCGCTGTGGAGAACAACGCTACCGCCGAGGACTCCACCGTTGACGCAGATGTCGTCGTCGTCGGTGCAGGCGGCGCAGGCATGACTGCTGCCATCACCGCTGCCGCTGAGGGCAAGAGCGTCGTCATCCTCGAGAGCCAGTCCATGGTGGGCGGTAACTCCGTCCGCGCTACCGGCGGCATGAACGCCGGCAAGACCGTCTATCAGGATGAGAACGAGTTCGGCGAGTCTGCCGGCGTCGAGAAGACCCTGAAGACTGCTGCCGAGAAGTACGCCGACAACGAGACCATCACCGCTCTGGCAAAGACCGTCTCCGAGCAGTGGGCTGCCTATCAGGCCAACCCCACCGGCTACTTCGACTCTGTCGAGCTGATGGAGCTGGATACCATGATCGGCGGCAAGGGCATCAACGACCCCGAGCTGGTCGAGACCCTGTGCGCAAATTCCGCTGACGCCATCGACTGGCTGGACGAGCACGGCATCACCCTGCACAACGTCTCCAGCTTCGGCGGTGCATCCGTCAAGCGCATCCATCGCCCTGTGAACGCAGAGGGCAAGACCGTTTCCGTCGGCTCCTACATGATCCCCCTGCTGCAGGAAAACTGCGAGAAGGCCGGCGTCAAGATGATGCTGGACACCACTGCAACTGAGATCCTGACCGATGCCAACGGCGCTGCCGTGGGCGTCAAGGCCACCGGTGCTTCCGGTGAGACCGTCACCGTCAACGCCAAGGCAGTTATTCTGGCTTCCGGCGGCTTCGGTGCAAATCTCGACATGGTCGTCAAGTACAAGCCCGAGCTGAAGGGCTTCATGACCACCAACGCCCCCGGCATCCAGGGCCAGGGCATCGAGATGGCTGAGGCCATCGGCGCTGCTACCGTGGACATGGACCAGATCCAGATCCACCCCACCGTTGAGGCCAACACCGCTGCCCTCATCACCGAGGGCCTGCGCGGCGACGGCGCTATCCTCATCAACGAGGAGGGCCAGCGCTTCATCGACGAGGTCGGCACCCGCGACGTCGTCTCCGCCGCTGAGATCGCTCAGACCGGCAGCTACAGCTGGCTGGTCGTCGATCAGGCCATGGCCGATGCTTCCAGCGTCATCCAGGGTTACATCAAGAAGGGCTACACCGTCACCGGCACTACCTACGAGGAGCTGGGCAAGGCTATGGGCGTCGATGCCGCTGCCTTCGCAGAGACCATGGAGAAGTGGAACGGCTACGTTGAGGCCAAGAATGACCCCGACTTCGGCCGCACCAGCTTCGCCAACCCCCTGAACACCGCTCCCTACTACGCTGTGAAGGTCACCGCCGGTGTCCATCACACCATGGGCGGCCTGAAGATCAACGCCAACACCGAGGTGCTGAACGAGAAGGGCGAGGTCATCCCCGGCCTGTTCGCAGCAGGTGAGGTGACTGGCGGCGTCCACGGTGCAAACCGTCTGGGCGGCAACGCTGTTGCTGACTTCACCGTCTTTGGCCGCATTGCCGGTGCTGCTGCCAGCGACTACGCTGCATGAGCATCCGCAAGCAGCCTGAGCCGGCAAAAGGCGCAAAACGCCTGAGCTGGAAGGCAAACCTCCTCTTCGCAGCCGTCGTCCTGGCGGCAGCTGTCCTGCTGGTCTTTCTGCTGCGTCCGCGCAGCAGGACGGAGCCGCTGGCAGCGGTCGTGGATTTCGGCGACGGCATCACCGAGGTGCTGCCGCTGGATAAGGACTACGATTACCTGTACGATGTGGGCAGCTATGTCGTTCATTTACAGGTAAAAGACGGCACCATCTCGTTTCAGGACAGCCAATGCCCAGACCATGTCTGTGAGCAGTTCGGCCAGCTGAGCGAGGAAGGTGCATGGGCGGCCTGCGTCCCTGCCGGGGTGTATGTGCAGCTGGCTCCGCTGAGCGAGGCCGAAGCCGCATCCTGATAGGAAAAAAAAAGAGACACCCGCATTGCTCTGAAAAGGGCGCTGTGGGTGTCTCTTTTTGCATAAAAACGGGCGTGTATTTTGTAAATAAAGGGTGAAATGAAATTTGGACGCTTGAGTATTTTGGTGAAATGCGATACACTACCAATAACAGATTTTTCGTGCAAAGGGGCAACTATGCCCTTTTGCATCGACTAGGAGGAAAAGCATGATCTGGAAAAAGAAAAAGGATGCAGCGGCTCAGTCTGCTGAGGCTGCCGGGGAAATGACCGGAGCCAAGGGTAGGACCGGTGCAGGCGCATTTGCCAAAAAGAACTGGAAGTGGCTCGTGCCGCTGGTCGTCGTGGCGGCAGCGGGCGCTGTTTTTCTCATAGGCGGCGGCAGGAATGGCGCTGCCAGCCGCGATGTGACCTACGCCGAAACGACGCCGGTCCGTCAGGATGTCTCCAATTCCCTGAGCGGCACAGGCACGCTGAACCCGGCCAATACATATACCGTCAAGTCTCTGGTGGACGGCAAGATCCTCACCGGCGGCTTTGAAGAGGGCGACAAGGTGGAGGAGGGCGATGTGCTCTACACCATCGACAGCTCGGACGCCTCCACCAATCTGGAAAAGGCCAGCATTGCCCTGCAGCAGGCCCAGCGCAGCTACGACAAGACTGTGGACCGCCAGTATGTCCGCGCAGAGGTGGACGGCACCGTCAGCAACCTCAAGGTCGCAAAGGGCGACGAGGTGACCAGCGGCCAGGAGGTGGCGGTCATCCGTGACAGCTCCAAGATGCTGCTGAACCTGCTGTTCCCGGCAGCCGACGCCGCCAACTTCTCGGTGGGCCAGAGCGCTGACGTGGTGCTGGACGGCACCTTTGAGACGCTGAATGGCACCATCACCGCCGTCACCGGCACCGATGAGCTGAGCACCGGCAACCTGCTGGTGCGCACCGTCACCATCCGGGTCAACAATGCCGGCGGTCTGACTACCGCCCAGGCCGCTACCGCCAGCGTCAATGGCGTCAGCTCCATCGCCTCTGCCACCTTTGCCTATCAGGCAGAGCGCACCCTGACCGCTCAGGCCAGCGGCACCGTTTCCGCCATCAATGTGCAGGAGGGCGGCGCGGTCTCCAAGGGTGACATCATCATCGAGCTGACCGGCGACGAGCTGACCGAATCCATCCAGTCTGCTTCCGAGTCCCTGCGCAGCGCTGAGATCTCGATGCAGAACCAGCAGGACAATATGTCCAACTACACCATCACCTCGCCCATCAGCGGCACCATCATTGAGAAGGACGCCAAGCAGGGCGACGCCCTGACCTCCGGCAGCACCCTCTGCGTCATCTACGACCTGAGCTATCTGGAGATGGTCATCAATGTGGATGAGCTGCAGATCGGCGCACTGTCCGTGGGTCAGAAAGTCCAGATCACCGCTGACGCTGTGACGGACAAGACCTATGTCGGCACAGTCACCCGTGTGTCCATGAAGGGCAGCTCCAGCGGCGGCACCACGACTTACCCCATCACCATCCGCATCGATAACACCGACGGCCTGCGCCCCGGAATGAACGCCAACGCTGAGATCGTCGTGGCCGAGGCCGGCAACGCTCTCGTCGTGCCGAATGCTGCCGTTATCCGCGGCGGCTATGTGCTGGTGAGCAAGAAGTCTCCCAGCGCAGCCAATGCGGTGGAAGACATGGACGCACCGGACGGCTATGTCTACGTCAAGGTCGAGACCGGCGTCAGCGATGACAGCTACACCGAGATCAAGAGCGGCCTGCAGGAGGACGACACGGTGGCCTACGACACCAGCTCTGTGTCGGATGACTATTACAGCGACAGTATCTGGTAAGGAGGTGCCCCATGAGCGCTCTTATCGAATTTGAGCAGGTGTGCAAGTATTATCAGATGGGCGATACGCTGGTAAAGGCCGCCGACCACATCACGATGAAGATCGAGAAAGGGGAGTTTGTGGCCATCGTGGGCCAGTCCGGTTCGGGCAAGTCCACCTGCATGAACATCATCGGCTGTCTGGACGTCCCCACCTACGGCACCTACCGGCTCAACGGCAGGGACGTGGGCAAGATGAACCGAGACGAGCTGGCAGATGTGCGCAACGAGATGCTGGGTTTCATCTTCCAGCAGTATAACCTTCTGCCCCGCCTCAACCTGATGGAGAACGTGGAGGTGCCGCTGATCTACGCGAATATCTCCCGCGCCGAACGCCACCGGATGGCGCAGGAAGTGCTGGAAAAGGTGGGTCTGGGGGATAAGCTCAAAAATCTGCCCAACCAGCTCTCCGGCGGCCAGCAGCAGCGTGTGTCCATTGCCCGTGCTCTGGTGCGCAACCCGGCGGTCATCCTCGCCGACGAGCCCACCGGCGCTCTGGACTCCCACACTGGCCGCGAGGTCATCGGGATGCTCCAGCAGCTCCACAGGGAGGGGCATACCGTGGTGCTCATCACCCACGACAATTCCATCGCCGTGCAGGCGGAGCGTATCATCCGTCTGGAAGACGGTCAGGTGGTGTACGACGGCGACGCCCACGCGCCTGAGGCTGTCGTGCAGCCCACTCTGTCCGGCGAAGCGGCACAGGAGGAAGCAAAATAATGGTATTAGAGACTTTCCGTCAGGCACTGCAGAACGTCTGGAGCAATAAACTGCGCACGTTTCTGACCATGCTGGGCATCATCATCGGCGTCATGGCGGTCATCGTCATCGTCGGTTTGGGCAACGGCATGACCAGGAGTATGCGGGACAGCTTTTCCGCAATGGGAACCAACACCCTCTCCATCCAGATATGGGGCTATGGTTCCCGCACTGCGACGGTGGATGATCTGTACGACATCGTCAAAAAGAACCCAGAACTGCTTTCCTCCATCTCGCCGCAGCTGGATTTCAGCGACAACACCCCCAAGGTGGGTACGACGAACTACCGTTACGGTACGGTGTACGGCGTGGATGAGAACTACATCGAGTCGAAGGGCTACACCCTGGCCAAGGGCCGGAACATCCAGTATATGGACATCGCAGACAACAAGCAGATCTGCGTCATCGGCGATTACATCAACCGCACGGCCTACGGCGGCAATGCGGTGGGCCAGACCATCAAGCTTGGCCCCTATAAGTTCCGCATCGTGGGTGTGCTGAAGGCCAAGATCTCCAACTTCGACCAGCAGGAGGGCAGTGACGACGATGCCGTCTACCTGCCCTACACCACAGCCATGCGCCTTTCCAACGAAAGCTCGCCGGACTCCTACTCCGCCATCATGGTGGACGAGGGCCAGGCCAACGAGGCCAAGGCTGCGGTGGAGCAGGGACTGTATGACATCTTCAAGAGCGACAATGCTTACTACGTCTACAGCGCCAGCGAGTGGCTGGAAGAGATGAACAAGATGATCAACATGGTCATCGTCATCCTCACCGGCATCGCCAGTATCTCGCTGCTGGTGGGCGGCATCGGCATCATGAACATCATGCTGGTGTCCGTCACCGAGCGCACCCGTGAGATCGGCATCCGCAAGGCCATGGGCGCGAAGGAAAAGACCATTCTGGCCCAGTTCGTCACCGAGGCGGCCACTACCTCGGCTCTTGGCGGCACGCTGGGCATCGTCCTCGGCTACATCGTGTCGGCCATCGCCAATCAGGTGCTGCCCATGTTCACCGATGGCATGGACATCACGGTCAGCCCGTCCTTCAACTCCATCGCGGCAGCTTTCGGCATCTCGGTATTCATCGGAGTGCTGTTCGGCTATCTGCCCGCAAAACGCGCCGCGCGGCTCAACCCCATCGACGCGTTGAGATATGATTAACCTCTCCGTCTGTGCCTTTGGCGCAGCCACCTCCCCTGACGAGGGGAGGCCTTGGCAGTACGGAAAGCTTTCTCTCTTCGCCAGAGGCTCCCCTCGGTAGGGGCAACAACGACGACCGCCGCCAGTGGCGGAAACAGGGAGTCGTTGCTGGGGCAGCGGCCAGCAAGACGCGCGCAATGCGCAGCGGATGCTGGGTGCCGCAACCCGGCCTTGTCGAGCGAAGCGAGACTGAGAGGTTTAACATTTTTTATAAGGAGATCACAATGAAAAAACGTCTTCTCGCATTTCTGCTGGCGGTCAGCATCGCGGTGTCGATGCTGGTGATGCCGGCATCGGCTGCGGGCAACAACACCGCCGTCCAGTTTGCCATCACGCTGGGTGCTATGGATTCCGAGCAGTCCGGCGCACTGAATGCAGCCGTGACCCGCGGCGCATTTGCCAGAATGCTGACCTCTTACTCTACCTACCGGGAGAGCGTCTCTTCTCAGGGGGCAGTGGGTACCCTCTACACCGACCTGCCCGGCTCCTCGGCATGGGCGCCCTATGTCCGCATCGCCGTGCAGCAGGGCTGGATGAACGGCTACACCGATGGCAGCTTCCGCCCGAACAACGCCGTCACGCTGGAAGAAGCATGCACTGCAGTGCTCAAGCTGATGGGCTATAAGATGACCGACCTGAGCGGCGCGTTTCCCAACGCCCAGCTCAACAAGGCCAGCGAGATCGGCCTGCGTGCCGGCCTCGACCGCCGTCAGGGCGAAGCGATGAACTACGAGGACTGCGCCGTCCTGCTCTACAATGCCCTCACCGCCAACAACGCCAGCGGCTCGGCCTACGGCACGACCCTTGGCTTTACCGTGAGCAATGGTCAGGTGGACGGCTCCACCATCCTGCTCAGCAGCCTGGAAGGTCCCTTCGTGGCTTCGGAGAGCACGGTGCTGCCCTTCGTCCCTGCCAGCGTCTACCGCAACGATAAGGTCTCCGGCTCCGCAGAGCTGAACAAATACGACGTCTACTACTACAGCGAGAGCCTCAAGACCCTGTGGGTCTATACCCGCCGTGCCGCAGGCCGCATCACCGAGGTGTCTCCCTCGGCCAGCGCCCCCGCTTCCATCACGGTGGCAGGCACGTCCTATACGCTGGGCAGTACGGCCATTGCTTCTCAGGTGTCTTCTCTCAACGGCGGCGGTGTCGGCCAGGTGGTCACTCTGCTGCTGGGCATGAACAATGTGGCCGCAGGCATCATCACCGGCGAGGAGGCCGACGAGGTCTTTTACGGCGTGGTGCAGTCGTCCGCCCGCAACCTCATCGACGAGGACAACAGTGCCGATGTGCTTCAGACCGTCAAGGTCCTGTGTACCGACGGCCTTGCCCGCGAAGTGAATGTAGACAAGAGCCTGAATTTCCCCACCGGCTGGCTGGTGGAAGTGCGGGTCAGCCCCGAAGGCGAGAGCGTGGAAAAAATCGATGAGCGCTCCGTCAGCGGCACTGTGAACGAGAACGCCACCGCGCTGGGCGATATGGCCCTGGCAGATGACGTGCAGATCCTTGATACGAGTACAGGGGGTGTGGCTGGGACGGTTCGTCCCAGCCGCCTATCGGGGGTAAACTTAAAGGCTTCCGATGTCCGCTACTACACCACCAATCCGCAGGGGCAGATCGACACGCTTATTCTGAACGATGTGACCGGCGACCTGTGGTACTACGGTGTGCTGGACGATGTGAAGAATGTCGCCGCCAACTACAGCACCCTTCTCAGCGCCATCCAGTCTGAGCCGGGTGACGGCACCATTGATACCGATGCAGTCGTCAGTCAGGTGAAGAGCATTATGGTACCCACCACCACAGAGATCTTGTGGGGCGTTATCTCCGGCGACATCCTCAGCACGGCATGGGAGCGCCTGACCAGCAACACCGGCGCACTTCTGGGCCTCGGCTTCCAGCAGATCGCCAAGATCACCGGCACTCCCGTCAGCCAGATATTCAACTTCATCGGCAGCGGTGCGACCTATATCGGCTACGTCAGCGGCCAGCAGGTCAGTCTGAGCACTTCCATCAAGTATCCTGTTCTGGCCGGCGGCATCGCGGTCTGCCAGGAGACGACCGGCTCTGTCCGCAACATGGTGCAGCTGATGCCCATGAAGATCGACAAGGTGGGTGCGGCCAGCGTCCTTTCCTCCAAGGGCGAAAGGTTTGAAATGGCCGATAATACGCAGGTCTACCTGTGGTACAAGGGTCAATATTACTACACCAAGCTCACTTCCGTCAACTCTGATGATTACTATCTTACCGGCTGGTACGACAACTTTGGCTGCGCCGCTGGCAAAAAGGTGCGTATCATCGTCGCCGTCAAAAAAGACTGATGGCAGGTTATTACAGCCGCTCCGCGCAGCTTGCCCGGCAGATGCGCCAGCTGCTTTTCCCGAGGCGGTGTCCCTTCTGCCGCAGGGTGCTGGGAACGCTGCCGCTCTGTGAGGTGTGTACACCGCGGCTGGAAGAGCTGCGCTGCGGCCCGGTCATGCGGCTGGACGTGAGCCGCCACTATCTGGGTGCTCTGGACGGGGCGGCTGCGCCCTACCGGTATGAGGGCGTCGTCCGCAGTGCCATCCTCCGTGCCAAATACGAAGGCGAAAGCTGGACAGCGGTGGAGCTTGGCGTGGAGATGACGGCCCGGCTGTTCGGGGCAGAGGTGGAGATGCACTGTGCAGAGCCGGTGCCGGGGCTGGTCCCCGGTGCGGCCATCGGTTATGACTGCATCGTTCCGGTGCCTGCCACCAGCCGTCGGCGCGGCTACAATGTGCCGGAACGGATGGCGCAGCCTCTGGCCCATGCACTGGGCCTCCCGCTGCTGCCAAAGGCGCTCTGCCGCGTCCGGGCCGGACGCCATCAGGCAGGACTCTCGCTGGACGAGCGTCTGGCAAATGCGGCCGGTGCCTTCCGGGCGCAGGAGCCGGAGCTCGTGGAAGGGAAGCGGGTGCTGCTGGTGGATGACGTCATCACCACCGGCGCTACCGCCGCAGCCTGTGCGCAGGCACTGCTGGATGCGGGCGCCCACAGCGTCTTTGCCGTGGCAATGGCAGTCACCGAAAATGAAATGGACGCACCATCGAGAGCTTCTGGACGATGAGCGAAAAATCCAGAAAAAATCCAAGAAAAATAAAAAAAGTGCTTGACAAAACGGCCTATAGCGGGTATACTAATGGAGCTGTGAGCGATGAGCCACAACAAATATCCGGGTGTAGCGCAGTTTTGGTAGCGCGCTTGAATGGGGTTCAAGAGGCCGTGAG
>OGHK01001998.1_pt1 | contig 15331 bp, 13 predicted proteins | sample 1571411 | NCBI WGS metagenome assembly OGHK01 (sample SAMEA2582043, study PRJEB24529) | metagenome | biome: Human gut stool | place: China | collected 2011 | reverse complement strand
ACTAATCTTAGTAAATCGGGGATTCTTCGGAATAAAGAACAATAATTGATTAAAGAAAACAATTATGAAAAAGATATTTTTTAAATTGATGCTGTTGCCTGCAATGGTTTTGCCTTTGCTCTTCACTTCATGCTCTGACGACAATGACAGCAATCCTACATTGGATTTAAGTCATGCTGCAGACGGATTTGTATTGAACACGCCAGCATACGCAGAAAACAATACATACGACCTGGCAAGTGCCAACAACTTGACCTTGTCTTGTTCACAGCCAAACTATGGAGGTATTCCATACGTGGTCCGCTACTATGTGCAGGTTGCACTCGATCAGAAGTTCCTGACAGATACAACAGCTACACATAAAGAGTTGTCAACCTCATACACCACAGCCAAGATGGCAGTAGATGCAGCAGAGTTGAACTCTACACTCGTTGATATGTTCCAGGCAGCTAACCCTGACACAAGCGTGCCAGAAACAATGCCTGTGTATGTAAGACTGCGCGCTGTCATTGATGGTACACTCGACCCTTACCTCGGTCAGAGCTATTCCAACATCATCACCCTGCCTTCAGTGAAGGCTACTTACAAGGCTCCTGATGCAAAGTATCCAGAGAACTTGTTCGTTGTTGGCTCTTCTATCCAGGAGGCTTGGAAGAGCTGGAAGCCAGTGGCTCCAGTATATGGTATGGCAGGCAACTATTACACCATGGTTTATGTTCCAGATGGCGGTTCATTCAAGTGGGGTACATACGAGAACGACTGGCGTGGCTTTAGCCGTCTGGCTGCTGTCAACGATAATGCTGGTGCTGAATTCTCTGAGGATGGAGATGGTAACTTGAAGGTTGCTCATGGCGGCTGGTTCGTTCTCCACTTCGTTGGTGAAATGTCAGCAGACAAGAAGAACATCAACTATACCTTGAACGTATATCCTGGTGCTGCATACATCATTGGTGCTGCTGCTGGTGGCAATTGGGACGACGCTTCTACCGCTTGGGCTATGACAGCTCCTGCTGACCAGACTGGCGAATGGGTATCTCCTGCCTTCGGTGGTGATGGCGAGCTCCGCACATACATCAAGATTCCAGGAATCGACTGGTGGCGTACAGAGTTTACTATCTTCAAGGGCAACTGCTTCTGGAGAAACCTGAACATTATTGATTCTTGGACTGAGGCAGGTGACGGTTACGCTGTAACTTGCGCAACAGGACAGAAGCTCTATGTCAACTTCGACAAGAACACAGCAGAAGTTAAATAATTAAAAACATGAACACAATGAAAAAGACATTATTATATAGCTTAGCAGCAATGGCAAGTCTCGCACTTGCCAGCTGCGCTGGCGACTACGACGACTGGGCTAACCCACAGGCCAACGAGCAGGAAGCATCTGCAGCCAAGTATGGGGTAACCTTTGCCAACGGTTCTGAGGCAGAAGGCAGCATGGCTGATGAAGATGGTATCATCAATCTCGTAACAGTCAATTCTACTGATGCTAATGTCACTGGTTTCACCCTCAAAGATTTCAAGGTAAACGGAGTAGCTGTCAATGGAACAATGGTTGGCAACAACGTTCAGGTAAGTGCATCTGAATTGGAGAAAATCGTTTGCGAACAGAACAAGTCTCGTGCCTCTGTTGCTCGCGACCTGAATGTGGAGACACAAGTTTCTATCAACCTCGCTTCTGGTGATGCGGTAAGCATTACTACCAAGGGCGAGACTACAGGCAAGTTTACTCCAACTGCAACACCTCAACTCGATGAGAAGGGCTACTATATGCTCGGCCAGGTAAACGGAAATGAATGGGATGCAAAATCTCCTGTCTGGATGAACAAGATTAGCGATGGAGTTTATCAGTTGAAGGTTACAACTACAGCAGACAAGAACTGGTTTAAGTTCTATGCAGGCAGCAACTTCGTAAGTAATGACTGGGATTCCATCAACAAGGGAGCCTTGGGCTGCAAGGAGAATGGTTCAGAAGAAGCATTCGGATACATTCTCTATAATGGCGATTCATGGGGTGAACTTCAGACTCCAGTTATCCCTGGAGCTGGTACATGGATTGTTACTCTTGATATGAACAACCTTACTTACACCGTAGGCAAGCCAGTGCTCTATATGGCAGGTGATGCTAATGGATGGGCAACAAATGACTACCTCGCAGGTGATGATGGTGTACACTTTACTGGTTTCATGTTCTTGAACCAGAATGGTTTCAAGTTCTGTACTCAGCCAGAGTGGAAGGGTACCAACTATGGTGCAGACTTCAATACAGCTCCAGATGCAGCCAACATCACTATGACAGAAGCTGCCGGTTACTACAAGGTAGATGTTGATTTGGAAAGCAAGAGCTATGTTCTGACTCCTATCACAACAATCGGTATCATTGGTAGCGCATCACCTAATGGTTGGGATTCTGACGTTGATATGACATACGTTCCTTACAATGCAGAAACCAAAGAACTTGGCTACTGGGAGGCAAAGGACATCACATTGGCTTCTGGTGAAATCAAGTTCCGTGCCAACGACGACTGGGCTATCAACTGGGGTGGCGATGTAAATGCTCTCACCCAAGGCGGTGATAATATCTCTGTAGAAGCTGGCACCTACGACATCAAGCTCTATGCTTGGGCTAATGGCTATGCCAAGTGTGAACTGATCAAGAAGTAAGCATCTGTTTCATCATATAAGCACAGTATATTCAATAGGCGGCTCTCAATCTGCGAGAACCGCCTATTTTCTTTTTTGCGCTAACCCACAACATTTCCACCTAAACATTTGGAGGTTACGAGAAAAAGCCGTATCTTTGCACCGAATAAGTACAACATTTATATTTTTGTGAATATGAGAACAGGCGACAAAGTATTAATATCTCCAGACTTAACACATGCCAAAGACTGGACACAGGGCGAAGTGATTGAAGTTGAGAACAATCCTTTCGTAGGAATTGTCATCTCCGCAAAAACCGCAGATGGGAACATATTCTTTGGATATAAGGACTTATTTGAACCAGTAAAGGAGGCAGTATGTACGCACTAGCATTTGATATGGTAATTTCTGATTTACAGAAATACTATGGCGAACCTTACAACAAAGCTTACTACGAAATAAAAGAGCTTCTAAAGAAGAATGGTTTCGAGTGGGTGCAAGGCAGTACATACATGACGATGAATGATGATTTGACTGCACTTGTAAAAACTGTTATGGAGCTTTCTAAAATAGAGTGGTTTAAGAAATCAGTCAGAGATCTAAGAGGATTCAAAGTTGAAAGTTGGTCGAACTTTACTGATTTGGTTAAAAACTCATAGAATAGGTGACTCTCCTCCAATCCGGGAGCCGCCTATTTTCTTTTTCTCCTTCCCCTTTTCAAGTATTTTTTCCCTAAAACCTTGGAAGTTACGAGGAAAAGTCGTATCTTTGCATAAGAAAAGCTGCACTCGGCAAATTGAAAGCAAGCTTTCTTTGCGCTCGTTTGCATTTTCTTTGTCCCAAAATCCGTATACCTTCTGTTAGAAGACCAAATTAAAACATTACTCTATGGATAGTTTGATACAATATAACAATGCTGTCAACGCTATAAAGACAGCCATACTTCAAGGACAATATGAAGCAGCCAAAGGTGTGAACCGCATACAACTTGCTTTATATTTTGCCATCGGAAAATATCTTTCACAACATACCCGCAAAGGAGTATGGGGCGAGGGCGCATTAGCAGCCATCAGCGAACAACTTCGTAAGGAACTACCTGGTCTTCGAGGATTCTCGGAAACTCAAATGAAGGATATGAGACGTTTTTATGAAGCATGGAATATGCTTGACAGCAATTCGGCGGTTGCAACCGCCGAATTGTGCTTTGAGAATTCAGCGGTTGCAACCGCTGAATTACAAAATAGTGAAAATCAGATAGATATATTCCATACTTTATCTATTTCTAATATTCCAGATTTTCCTGTTGAGGACTTCTTTAAAGTACCATTCACACACCACTCTGCCATCATTAGTGGACCAAAAGAAACTTCGGCACGCTTTTATTATATTCACCGCACTGTAGAGGAACATCTTTCCGTAAAGAAGCTCCGCCAACTTATAAAGGAGGATGCTTACCATAGCCAAGGACGCATGCCTAACAATTTTACCAGGACCATCAACAATCCTAGGGAAGCTCGACGTGCAGTAGAAATGTTCAAGGATGAATATCTACTTGACTTTATCAATGTAGAAGAGATTGGGGAACGCGAAAAAATAGATGTCGACGAACGAGTTGTAGAACAAAGCATCGTTCAGAACATCAAGAATTTCATCATGACCTTTGGCAGAGACTTTGCTTTCATCGGCAACCAATACCATTTGGAAATCTATGGTGTTGAACAATTCCCAGACCTGCTGTTTTTCAATCGAGAATTGAACGCCATGGTTTGCATAGAGCTAAAACTTGGCGAGTTTAAGACCTCTTATCTTGGGCAACTTTTTGGCTATCTCCAAATTCTCGACGACAAGGTGCGTAAGCCACACGAGAATCCGTCTATTGGAATCATTCTTTGCCAATCAGCAAACTACTCTTATGCAGAATATGCTGTTCGAGACTACAGCAAGCCGATGGGAGTTGCTACCTACAAGACGTTGGATGACATGCCTGAAAGGTTACGCAAGGCTTTGCCTGATATGAAGAAAATGATGGACTTGCTAAAAAACAAGGAAGAATAATATCCCCCTAAACATTTGGAGATTATTAGAAGATTAAAGAATAACATTCAATATGCGGTTCTCAATTCCGGGAGTCGCATATTTTCTTTTTCTTCTCCCCCTTTTCAAGTATTTTTTCCCTAAAACCTTGGAAGTTACGAGGAAAAGTCGTATCTTTGCAGAAGAATAGCAATATTGCGTCCACGACCTTATAAAGCGTAAGCAGATGGCAAGATTTATAGACCCACGTGTCGATTGGGCTTTCAAGAGGATATTTGGAAGCGAAGACACGAAAGAATGTCTGATCACATTCCTCAACGGACTGTTTGAAGACGAGTTGGTAATCAAGGACGTGACGTTTGCCAAGACCGAAAAACTTGGCTTGCGCCCCGATGACCGCGGTGTGGTCTTCGATGTCTATTGCATCACAAACGAGGGCAAGCATGTCATCGTAGAGATGCAGAAGAAAGAACAGGAATACTTTGCCGACAGGGCATTGTATTACACGGCACGTGCCATTGTGCAGCAAGGCATCCGTGGAATTTGGGACTATCACTTGGCTCCTGTCTATACTGTATGTTTCATGGATTTCGTGTCGAATAGTCCAATGCTAAAGGAGTTTCGTACCGACTTGGTGCTTACCGATTTGCAGACACGCCAGCGAGTGTCCGACAGGATGCGTATTGTGTACCTCCAGTTGCCATTGTTCGACAAGCATACGGAGGCAGAGTGTATGGATATATTTGATTGTTGGATTTATATAGTGAAGAATATGAACATGTTTGAACAGATGCCATTCAGCGAGAAGTATCCAGTCTTCCGCAAGTTGGCAGAAATAGGCGACCTCCGCAAGCTCTCCCGAGAGGAACTCGAGCTGTATGACGAGGACATCAAGAATATGCGTGATATATATGCCACCAGAAAGTTTGATGAAAAGAAAGGGATGGAAATAGGTATGGCAAAAGGTATGGCGAAAGGTATGGAAAAAGGTATGGCGAAAGGTATGGAAAAAGAAAAGCTAGCCACAGCTCGCCGCCTTCTGTCAATGGGCCTTTCTGATGAGCAAGTATCAACAGCCACCGAACTTCCACTGGAGGAAATCCAGAAATTGAAGGAATAAGAAGAGATTACCAGGCGGTTCTCGAACATATCGGGAGCCGCCTTTTTTGTATGCCTTTACGTTATGCAAATCGTATTAAGCCTTCTGCACGTTTTCAAGATTTTTATGATCATATTCTTTAACAGACAATGGGATGGATTTTTGCACTTGCTTGTTGAATTCGCATTCTTTGTCTTCTATGAAAGATGATGCATATATATATAATAATGTGATAACTTGTATCTTTTGGTGTAAAATATTAGGTTTATTTATACTTTGATATATGTCATGTGATTATACGACATTTGTCATACGGCCGTACGACAAGTGTCGTATAAACGCATGACAAATGTCACGCAATCGCAAGAAAGGCTTCCTTGCATCGTTATAATTGATTCCTTGCATCGTATAAGTTGCGGCATTGTTATCATCCATCTCACCATAGCCAAGCATTGGGACGTAATTTTCATTTCCTCAGTTGGCTATGATTCCTCCTCTCACCAGCCATTTCGCAAAGAAGCGGTCACTAACCAGATAGCCAGTCGGAGTCTTGCTTACCAGCTGCTTATCTACCAATGCCTTTAATGCCGTTTTCACGCTGCTCGTAGCTGGAAGATGGTGGGTGCTGATAAACTGCTGGCTCAACGGCGAAGATACCAAATGCTCACGAACTATCGCCCACAAAAGGATTGTTCAATCTTGCCATATCTTGTTATCATTCATTATACAAACGTTCATTGCGCTTTTTACGCAACGCAAATTACGCAATAAAAAACGAGACCGCCAAATGTTTTCCAGTTTTTTAATAATAATTATCTTCTAAAACTACATATACCTTAATTATATAATAGAAGAAAAGCGTACCGGAATGCAAACGTTTGCACAATTTATTCGCTTGATTTGCATCAATTTTTGAACAAGCTAATGAAATAAATCGTAACTTTGCCAACGTATAACAATACAACTTGCAATTAAACATAAAATAATAATCACAAAATACAAAGATAATTATGAAGAAGATATACTTTACACTTATCGCTTTACTGGCAAGCATCAATATGTTTGCACAAGGTTGGCCTGTTAACTATAGTGGCGTCATGCTGCAAGGATTCTCATGGGATTCTTACGACTACTCCCAATGGAATGTTTTAGAGAAGCAAGCCGATGATATGAAAGGATTCATCGACCTAGTATGGCTTCCACAAAGCGGAAAATGTATCGAAACCACACAGGTGATGGGCTATATGCCATATTATTATTTCAACCAGAACTCCTCATTCGGAACTGAGGCTGAACTCAGAAGTCTGATTGCCAAATTCAAAGCCAACGGCATAGGCGCAATTGCTGATGTTGTGGTCAATCATCGCAATACAGACGGCTGGTATACCTTCCCTGCAGAAACCTACAAGGGAGTGACCTACCAGATGTTGTCTACCGATATCTGCAAGAATGATGATGGTGGAAAAACTGCTACACAAGCAAAAAAAGACGGGGTTAGCCTCAGCAATAACGATGATGAGGGAACCGACTTTGGAGGATGCCGTGATATTGACCATAAGAGTGCAAACGTGCAGAAGATTATCAAGGCATATCTGAAATTCCTGAAGGAGGATATGGGATATACCGGTTTCCGCTACGACATGGTAAAGGGTTTCAGCGGTACCCACGTAGCTGACTACAATGATGCAACAGGTGTAAAATTCTCTGTGGGTGAATATTGGGACGGAAACCCATCTATCATCAACTGGATAAACAAGACTAACAAGAAGAGTGCTGCCTTCGACTTCCAGTTCCGTTATAATGTACGTGATGCAGTGAATGGTGCAGCCAACGGAAAGGTAGCCTCCTCTTCTGATTGGAGCAAGCTCAATAGCACCGACAATCTGATGCACGATGCCAACTATCGCCAGTACGCAGTGACATTCGTGGAAAATCACGATATGCAATATCGTTCTGCCTCTGAGCCTCTTGACCCTCTACGCAAAGACACCTTGGCTGCCAACGCCTACATGCTTGCCATGCCGGGCACACCTTGCATCTTCCAACCACACTGGAGAGCCTACAAGCAAGAGTTGAAGAGCATGATCGAAGCCCGCAAACTTGCAGGCATCACCAACATGAGCAACTATGTAAACAAGTACTCAAAGAAAACTTGCTTTGCCAATGAAACTACCGGCGACAAGGCTAAGCTCATCGTGGTTGTAGGAAACAACACCAAGGCATATACGCCAAGTGCCGACTATACACAGATTCTCGAAGGATATCACTACCGTTATTATCTTTCTAAATCTGCAGAAACCGCATGGTGCAACATTCCATCAGGCGAATACGAGGCAGGATTCAGGGCTAAGCTTACGGCTGTCAGTCAGAACAGCAATGCCAAACTGGTATACACCACTGACGGCACAGACCCTACAGCCAAGAGCAAGCAGGTGGCTACAGGTAGCACCATCAACATAGATGAGACCTGCACCTTGAAGGTTGGCTTGCTCAGCAACGGAACCGTAACAGGTATCCGTACTTACAATTATACCATCAAGGCATTCGAGCCATATACCATCACCATATATGCCAATGCCGACCAGGTAACCAACTGGGGTTCAGCCATGTATTTCTACGCATGGAATTCCAGCGAAACCTTTACAAAAGCCTGGCCAGGTACTGCTGTCACAGCAACCAAAACGCTGAACGGAAAGAAGTGGTACTATATGGGCTTCAAGATTAAAAGCAAGGATGCTATCGTAAACATCATCTTCAATCAGGGAAATGGAACAGGCAAGAAGCAGACCATAGACTTGAATGCCGGCAACAGCACCAAGTATTATGAGATTACCACTACACAGAGTCAAGGCAAATACACCTGCAAGGATGTTACCGCCATCTGGGCACCAACAGGCATCACAGGAACTCCAACCATAAGCAATACCACAACAGACAATGCATGGTATACACTTAGCGGTATGAAATTGGGTAAGAAGCCTGCAAAGAATGGTGTTTACATCCACCAGGGAAAGAAAGTGATTATCAGATAAGAATACAACAAATAAGTTCAAAGAATAGTTTCAGTTTTTAGTTTAAGTTTTTCAGTTTTAAGTTTTTAGGTTTATTAAGGTTTATGTTTTTAGGTTTAGTTTTGTGTGAACAAAATTATTAGTTAGTTGTTTTAGGTTAGGAAAAAGAGGTATACCCAAGAGTCATCTTCGGGATATACCTCTTTTCTTATTTTAATTATCTTTCTTATTCTACTTATCTTTCGCGCTGGTCAGCACCCCACATCAGTTTCTCTCTCAGGGTAGAGAAATAACGCTGGTTGCGCTGCTTCACAATCTTGATGCTATGAGGAGCCTTTCGGATGATGAGGCGGGTTTCCTCCGTCATACGCTCACTGCGTCCATCGATGGCTACCAGATAGTTGTGGCTGCGACTCTCGATATCGAGCGTGATGACTGCCGTATCGTTGATTACGATAGGCCGGATGTTCAGACTGTGAGGAGCCACCGGAGTAAGACAGATGCTGCCACTCTGCGGAATGATGATAGGACCGCCATTAGATAGATTGTATGCCGTAGAACCTGTTGGCGTAGTAACAATCAGACCATCCGCCTGATAAGTGACGAGGAATTCGCCATCTACCTGCGTACGGATGGAAATCATCGAAGCATCATCACGCTTCAGTACGGCAATATCGTTGAGGGCGAACGGATTGCCGGCAAGAATGCCACCTTCTGCCTCCACCTGAATCACCGCATGCTCCTCTATCAGACAATCACCGGCATAAAGACTGTCCAGCGCCGACTCTATCTCACTAGGCAGCACATCGGCAAGGAAGCCCAATCTGCCCATATTCACACCGATGATAGGTGTACCCTTGGCTCCCACACGGCTCGCAGCCTTCAGGAAGGTACCGTCACCACCCATAGAGATGACGTAATCCACATCGAAGTTGTAATCCTCGAACACCCCAGCCGCCTTCACATCGAGATGCTGGTCGCGGGTAAGAAACTCGTAATAAGCATTCTCCACATAAACTTCAGCCTCCTTCTTTTCGAGATAAAGAAGGATTTTCTCTATCGAAGCCGACTTCTTTGCCTGGTATTCATTACCAAATATTGCGAATTTTAAATGTTGCTGTGCCATTTATTTTGTTATTTCAATAATTATTCTTACTTTTGCAAAGGTAATCATATTATTTGAATAACAAGACAAAAAATAAATAAATTATGGCAAAGGTATATGAATTTCTTGCCAATGGCTTCGAGGAAATCGAAGGATTGGCTCCGGTTGACATCCTCCGCAGAGGTGGTGTAGACATCAAGACAGTAAGTGTAACGGGTACAGAATGGGTAGAAACATCACATGGTGTAACCATCAAGGCTGACCTGAAGTTTGAGGATATTTCCAGCTTTGAAGATGCTGACATGCTGATGATTCCAGGCGGAATGCCAGGAAGTACGAATCTCAACGAGCACGAAGGTGTACGCCAGGCGCTCATCGCCCAGCACAAGGCTGGAAAGCGAATCGGTGCCATCTGCGCAGCCCCAATGGTTCTGGCAAGCACAGGCATCCTCGAAGGAAAGAAGGCTACCTGTTATCCTGGCTTTGAGCAGTATTTCGGCGAGAACACCGAATATACCGCCACCCTCTTCCAGGAAGACGGCAACGTGATTACGGGCGAAGGTCCTGCAGCAACCCTCCCATACGCCTATAAGATATTGAGCTATTTCGTAAGCAAGGAAACTGTGGCTGCCCTGCAGGATGGCATGATGTATGATCATCTCATGAAAAGCAAATAATAACAATGAGTGAAGAAAGGCAGGATTAGAATTCTTCACTCTTCACTTTTAACTCTTCACTTAAAAAATGGATTACGTAATCATAGTAGCCGGAGGCAAGGGCCTCCGCATGGGAAGTGAAATTCCCAAACAGTTCTTGCCAGTAGCGGGCAAGCCTATCCTGATGCGCACCATAGAGCGTTTTCATGAATACAACCCTGCATTGAACATCATTCTGGTTCTGCCGGAGAGTCAGCAGGCATACTGGCACCAGCTCTGCGAGGAGCATCATTTTGATATCAAACACCAGATAGCCAATGGTGGCGATACCCGTTTCCAGTCATCCAAAAACGGACTGGCACTCATTCCTGATGATGAAGATGGCGTAGTGGGCATTCACGATGGTGTGCGCCCATTCGTATCTAAGGAAGTGATCGAAGAATGTTTCGAGACGGCTCGCGAAGAATATGCAGCCATCCCTGTATATGCCGTAACCGATACCCTGCGCTATATCGACCAGCACGGAGGCGGAAAGAATGTGCTGCGCAGCGATTACCGCGTGGTACAGACTCCCCAGACCTTCGACATCGGTCTGGCAAAGCAGGCTTTCAACCAGGAATACAAGGAACAGTTTACCGATGATGCTTCGGTGGTAGAAAGTCTTGGCTGCCAGGTTGCGATGGTTGATGGTAATCGTGAGAACATCAAGATTACTACCCCATTCGACATCAAGATAGCTGAAGCGTTGCTGGGGTAAGGCGAAACAACGAGGCATAAAAAACAAGCAGGGAATTCCTCACGGAGTCCCCTGCCTTTTTTATAACTATAATAAACCTATTTTAATTTACCATTAACCTAAAGTGCAAATCTCTATTTCGGGTCTACCAATAACATCAGTCAAACACCTTTCTCCTTCAGAAGAGTTTATACTGCTACGGCTGCACGTAACTTCAACATGCCACGATGTACCAGGTTGCGTACACTATGATAGTTCATCTGCATGATGTCGCAGATGTCCTCATATTTGCGCTGCTCTATATAATATAAGGTGAACACCTGGCGCTGGCGTGGTGTCAGCTCATCCATCAGGATCTGTACCTTACGAACATTATTGAGCGAACTTTCATCAAGGATATAAGAGTTTTCCACATCTTCTACAGTTGTAGAGATACGGATATCCTCCACCGCAGTCTCCGTCATATAGTTCTTGCGGCGAAACTCATCCAGCAATCTGTTGCGGAGAGAAATGAGCAGGTAAGAGGTTACCTTTGTAACTTGTAAATCCTGGCTTTTAGAGATGAGTTTGATAAACACATCTTGTACACAATCTTTTACAAGTTCTTTGTCTGATGTAATACACAGACCATAATTGAGCAACATTCCCGCGTACATATCATATAAAGACATGAAAGCGTTCTGGTCGCCTTGGCAATAGGCAGCGAGCAACGTCTGTGCTGCTTCCTCTCTTTCTCTAATGTTATTGTAGTTTGTTTTCATCTTAGGTGTACTTTTGTTTGTTGATGGTGCAAAAGTAGCCTAAATGCAGTAAACTCTAAGGAAAAATCAGGTAAATGAATGGGAAAAATTGGTATTCAGTGTATTTTTCCTCCCATTTTAAGGGTACAAATGGCTTTTTATGCGATTTTTCAGTTCTTCTATGTCAGTTTCAGACAACAAGCCCGAAATCTCGTCAAGATGAAGAAGAACATATTTTGCCTGCTCTATTTCGGCAGGAAGATACATTTTCTCAAGCTTTCGAGAAGATGCCGGCCTCCCAGAGTTGGCATCCGATTCTACGATAGGAGAACCGAGTACCGACTCCAGAAAGTCGGAATCCAATAAAAGATTTCTTACAGATTCTGTTATTATCATTCTTTTCATCTTCTCTACTTTTATTACATATTACTTCACATTCGGACAGGAGCCGCCAGCATCCATCACCGCCTTGCCATTCTCGGGTGCCGAAGCCCCACTGTAAATGACAGCCTTCTCAGGATAAGCCTGACGATACTCGCTCACACTCTTGAAGACATCATCATAAGTAACCTTGCCCGGACGAAGGCGACGCTGATACTGGCGAGGTGCCAGATTTTTGCCACCTTCAGGAGCATAAAGTCCCTTCTGGGTATAATACCACTGTTCAATATGAATGATGTCAACCACCTTTCTCAACTCCGGATCCTGGAGGATGGCATCTTGCACATCCTTGTTGCACGACAAAGCCACCCAGACATGCTTGCCCGTCTTAGCCTCCCATTCGGCAACGGTCTGCAACCAGAACTTCGTAAAATGATAAGGACCCGTATATTCCTCGCCAATCGACTGAATCACGTTCGGCTCATCAGCAAAGGCATCCAGCATCTTCATTATATACTGCTTATGCAGCTGGCGCATCACCGGATTATCTATATTATAGAAGTATTCAGCCATCCATACACGCTTATCACCAGCAAAAGGAACAGGTTCAGGGAATACCGTACCATTGATATTGTTGACCGGGCGCCATGGACAATCTACCCAATGGGCACCTGCCTCCAGGATATTATGCTGGAAATAGTGCTGGTTGATAACCAGCAAACCATTTTTGGCTCCCTTTTCTGCCAATTCCTTAATACGGCTGATGTACCACGGATTCAACTTTGTAAGGTCATACTTACTCAGTCCGTCCCAAGCCGTGCCCTGTCCGCTTCTGGCAAAAGGCTGTTCATAGAACGGAGCCCAAACATCTCCATCACGGCGGCGCACACGTTCGTGGTCATCACGGCGACGGTCATACCACAAGCCGTAGTTCTGATTGAAGAGCACCACATGCTTATCACGAAGATGAGCCACCACACTATCCACACGGGTGGTAGTGCCCTGTCCCTCCATTCCCGGCACAAAACGGGTCACGGCATCGGCAATCTTAGGGAAAGCCGAGTAACGTACACGTCCGTTCCACCAAGGGGTATTCATTCTTGCACCCTTCAACAGCGTATCAGCCACCATGATCTTACCCTCCTTTATCGCGAAGACAGGCTTCCCGGCATGGGCAAGATCCGCCTTTTTCTTAGAACGTTCCTTGATTTTATCCACATCCATAGCCTTGACAGGAGAAACAGAAGCCATGAACTGGGCACTGTCTGCTATCCACATCTGCATGGTGATGCGAGGTTTGCGAGCCTCCTCTACCATCTTCTGTGCCACATCATAGGTAGGATTGTTGCTCACATTGTTGCGTTCTCTCTCCAGCACACGACATTGGGCAGAGACATCCCTACCCAGTCGTTTCTCCAGAAGAGAGGCAAAGTGGCTCCATGGTTTGGCATGATTGTTACATTGCTGGAAATCACCAGAGCCGTTAAACTGCGCCCAACAGGCAAACACATGGTTGTTGCTGCCATCAGGAATACTGTCGGCAAAGATGCCGGCAGCCGTACATTGGTAAGCGAGGCTGTTGGCTGTATTCCATCCGATGCCGTAGCCTTCGAGACCGAGATTGCAGAACTTGATGTCGTTGCCATCGATATTCACATTATCGAAGAGCAATCCTGTACACCAAGGTCCCACTGCACCACTATAACCCAGCGATTCATAACCATCGCATTGTACGAAGGCATTAGGACCCGCTGCACAGAGACCAGCCACAAAATCGTGCATGCCCTGTTCAGAATAGCAACGCTGGAACAGACATTGTTCACCCATACAGAGGAAGGTGCGACGACGGTAGCCACCGATTTCAGAGACAGGAGCCTGAGAAATGCAATCCTCTACCGTGATACGGGAAGCATCACGCTGGGTTACTACAGCCGAACCAGCCAGATGGCGGAAATTCACCATTCTCACCCAACCATCTTTCACCTTATTAATATATACACCCTCCCAGGCATGGTTTTCATCCTTCGGATTGGTAGTATCATATTCAGAATCTATCGTGAGATTTTCTACACCCACATTCTTCAAGCGCCAGTCATTACCGGCGATGCGCTGAACGAAGCATTCCGCATCATCCTGACCGAGCGACATGGATAAAGGAGCATCCAACTGCAATCCTCCCTTTCCATGAGAAACCACACTACGGGTCCAGCGTACATCGATTTCTCCCGGATGCCAGCCCCAATAGCCCAGGTCCTTGCCTGCACCGAAGTCAGCACAGCCCATCTTCTGAATCCATTCCTTGGTAGAAGGACGTACTATCAGTATCTCATCGCCCATCTTGCAGCCAGCAGGCAGCGTCACCTTCCGCTCTCCCAACTTCCAGGGAGCAGAAAGTTTCATAGGGTCTCCCAATGTCTGCATCTGCTTTTCGCTTTCCAGATACACCACCGCCCCACGGTCTACACCTTTTTTATATAGCACCGTCTGGTTGCGGTCAGTACCTCTCAGCACCACGCCCGAAGTCTGGATGCGAAGTGGCTGTGAGAGTTCGAATACGCCCTTGTCGAGCAAGACAGCCCCTCGTAGGCCCGTCTTCTTATCCATTTTGCGGGCAGAAACAAAGTCGATGGCTTTCTGTATGCGAGCGCTCTGGTCGCCTTCTTTCCATTTTACGAAGACCACAACGTCCGCATCCGGAATCTCCTTTTCGCTCTGCTGGTAACCCACGTAGCTAAAATCAAACGCGAAGGGTTGCGCAAAGATTTGCACAACCCCTACTAACGTAAATATCCATATAGAAAATAATCTTTTCATACCTCTTGTTTCATCAGAGTTTTTATAACTGTTCAAAAGAGTTTACCTTTCTCAGCCAAAGTATCGTGGTTGTTCTTCATGTCAGTCCAATCCACCTTTTCCTTGGTGCTGA
>OGHK01001992.1_pt1 | contig 15371 bp, 11 predicted proteins | sample 1571411 | NCBI WGS metagenome assembly OGHK01 (sample SAMEA2582043, study PRJEB24529) | metagenome | biome: Human gut stool | place: China | collected 2011 | reverse complement strand
TGTTTTTGCTGGGGGCTGGGTGGCAGCGCTACATTGATGGGTTTGCCGCCCACCAGTTTGGGCACCGGCAGGTTGAGCATATCCGCCGTCTGCACATCCGCCACCTGCTTGAACATACTCATCAATTCCGGCAGATTATAGAACTTGGAAAATCTCGTTTTTGTCCGATAGCCTGTACCTTCCGGCGCAAGCTCCACGGCTGTCACGGTTTCCCCAAAGGTGGATGCCCACGCATCAAAGGAGGAAAGCCCGTGCTGCTCCAAGGTTTCCCGCTGCAAATACCGCTGCATCGTGAACAGCTCTGCCATAGAGTTGCTGATGGGCGTACCCGTGGCAAACACCACGCCGCGGCTGCCGGTGATTTCGTCAAGGTAGCGGCATTTCATATATAGATCGCTGGCGCGCTGGCTCTCGGTTTGGGATATGCCCGCCACATTGCGCATTTTGGAAAGCACCGCAAGGTTCTTGAATGCGTGGGCTTCGTCCACCATCAGGCTGTCCACGCCAAGCTGTTCAAAGGTCACCACATCATCCTTGCGGGATTGGTCGTTGAGCTTATCCAGCTTTTTCTCCAGCTGCTTGCGCATACGCTCCATCTGCTTGACGGTGAAGTTCTCGGCGCGTTCCTCTTTCAGCTGTGCCACTTGGTTGATCACATCATGAATCTGGCTTTGCAGGTATTCGACCTGCCGTTCCTGTGACAGCGGGATGCGCTCAAACTGGCTGTGCCCGATTACGATGATGTCATAATTGCCGGTTGCGATTTTGGCGCAGAACCGTTTGCGGTTGGCTTTTTCAAAATCCGTCTTGCGGGCTACAAGAATATTTGCGTTGGGGTACAGCTGCAAAGCCTCTCCGGCCAGCTGCTCGGTCAGGTGGTTGGGTACACAGATCAGGGTCTTGGTTCAAAGCCCAAGGCGTTTCTTTTCCATCGCTGCAGCGACCATTTCGTAGGTTTTTCCGGCGCCCACCACGTGCGCCAGCAGCGTATTGCCGCCATACAGAATGTGCGCAATGGCGTTTTTCTGGTGGGGGCGCAGCGTGATTTCGGGCGACATACCGTGGAACAAAATATGGCTGCCGTCGTATTCGCGGGGGCGCAGGGAATTGAACCGTTCGTTGTATTCCTTTACCAGCATCTGGCGGCGGGTCGGGTCTTTCCAGATCCAGTCCTTGAAAGCGTCCTCGATCTGCTGCTGTTTCATCTGAGCTTCCTGCGTGGCAGCGGCGTTCAGAACGCGGATTTTGTTGCCCTGCATATCCTCTTTGGTGTCAAAGATGCGCACATCCCGCAGGTTCAGGCTTTCCTCCAAGATGTGATAGAAGTTGGCGCGCTGTGTGCCGTAGGTCACGGTGGCCTTAATGTTGCCGCCCGTATAGCTCTTGTTGGTCACATTCCAAACACCGGTCAGCGGTATGTACAGCACCTTCACGCGGTCCCGCACATAGTAGGGCGCGTCCACCAGCTCATCGGCAAACTGCTTGATGAGTTCAGGTGCCAGCCAAGTGGCACCCAGACGCACGGCAATTTCGCTGGCCTCCAAGTCCTTCGGCTGCACGGTTTCCAGTGCCTGCACATTCACAGCAAAAGCGGGGTTGTTCTGTGCCGCCAGCTTTGCTACCTGTAATTTGTGGCGCACATCGCCGGAAAGATACTCATCGGCGGTATAGTAGCGCGGTTCGCCATCAGAATTCTTTTCCAAGGGGTCAGCAAAGATGACACCCTGCAAATCCTGAATCAGTGTTTCTTTGTCCTTACCGGTCAGCTGCTGCATATATCCAAAGTCGATGCCTGCGCGCTCACCGACACTCAGCGCCAGCGCCTCGCTGGCGGTTTCCACGCGCTCGGCAGGGCGGGCAGCGCGGATGGTGCGTTTTGAAAACATATCCGACTTGCCGATGAAGTTGCCCTCGCTGTCGAGGTTTTCCAAGGAGCACAGCAGAAAATATCCACTGTCATCCCGCATATCCAGCGATGCGCCACGGCTGTTGATGAGTTCGAACTTATGGTGATAATTGTCGTACTGGCGGTTGAGTTTGGCTTGCAGCTCCGTGATGACTTCATCCGGCATATCTTCCAGCTGGGCTTGAATCAGTTCCCGTGTGGTATCCCGCAGTTCGATCAGCAGCCGCATACGCGCTGCGGAGGTAGCTCCAAGGGAAACCTCGCGCATAATGGCGTTCTCGCGGTAATAGAATTTGCCGTTACGGATACAGAAGCTGAAATTGCGCACATCGGGTTCGGCAGGGATGCTGGCTTCGACAGCACCGGATTCCTGCAGCTCGATATTCTGGAAGTGAAATTCAGCGTGCAGGTGGGACATTGCCCCTTTCAGCACATTGGCAAGGGGTTTATCGGCAAACGCTTCGCAGGTCAGGGTAGGACCATATGGACCGCTGACGGTCTTCAGTGTGCCGCAGACCATTTCGGGGTGTTCGGCAAAGTAACTGTTAAGGGAAAGCCCATCCTCGGTCTGGGTGGTGTGCAGCCAGCTTGCGTCCTGCTCCAGAATGCGGTCACGCTTTTGCAGGAAGATGATGTCCGCCATCGCCTTGGTTCCGGCTGACTTAAAAGTGGAATCCGGCAGGCGCACGGCACCGATAAAGTCGCATCGGGCGTTGATGTACTTGCGCACATCCTCGCTCTTTTTGTCCAGCGTACCGCTGGTGGTGATAAAGGCGATGATGCCGCCCGTGCGCAGTTTGTCGATGGATTTGGCTATAAAATAATCGTGGATCTTGAAGTGCAGCCGGTTATACTGCGGGTCAACCACGCTGTAATCCCCAAACGGCACATTGCCGATAACCACATCGAAAAAGCTGTCGGGCAGGTCGGCTTTCTCAAAGCCGGTGATTTGGATGTTGGCTTTCTGGTACAGCTGGCGGGCGATTCTGCCAGTCAGGCTGTCCAACTCCACGCCAAACAGGCGGGTGGTCGGCTCATACAAATAGCTGTGGCTTTGCCCGAAAAACGTGCCCACACCCATACTCGGTTCCAGAATCGTACCGGCACCCACGCCCATTTTGCGCAGGGCGGTGTACATTGCGTCAATGACTGCGGGCGGGGTGTAAAAGGCGGTCAGGGTGCTGCTGCGGGCAGCGGCGTATTCTTCCTCTGTCAGCAGGCTTTTCAGCTCGGTGTATTCGCTGTGCCAGCTGTCTTTGTTGGGTTCAAAGGCATCGGACAAACCGCCCCAGCCGGAGTATTGGGCAAGGATTTCCTGCTCCTCGCCGTTTGCGTGGGGACCGCCGTCCGCCATACGCTTTTCGATGGATTTCAAAGTGCGAATTGCGGTGATGTTGGCTGCAAACTTTTCGCGCGGTGTGCGCGGGGGTGCAGGGTCCTGCGGCGGGATATAGTTGTTCGGTGCATAGGCTTCTTTGAGGGCAATGAGTTCCGCAGCCTGCAAGACCTGCTCACCAAAACCAGATGGGGTTTCTTCTGCGGGTTCGTCTGTCGGTTCTAAGACTTCACCCTCAATAACCTCTGCCGCCTCACCGGCGTCCGGTAGATTGGGCAATTCGGGTGCCGCCAGCGCGTTGTTTTTGGGGTTCGCCGCCAGCAGCCTTGCAAATTCCGCGCGGTTGATGGCGCGCCCGATCAGCGGGAAATCCTCATCGCGCAGATGCACATCGAAGATGCCGATCTCCTCCACCGTAAAGGGATGGTCGTTTTCCAGATAGACGGTATCTCCGGCAGCCAGCGGGCGCTTTTCCACGGGCTTGGGCTTGTAGCGTTCCTGATATGCTTCATACGCTGATTCCGCATCGTCAATGAACTGCGAAAATTCAATGTCCTCAATGCCTTCCTTGGCAAGCGCCCTTGTGCTGTCGAAGCGCGCACTGTCCACAAAGGAGCCGTCAACCAGATACACAATCTCATTGCGCAAGAAGTTGGCGTACACCTGAATTTCGTGTTCGCCGTCCCCGGTGGTGGAATAGGCAAGGTCGATGTGCGTAAGGTTCGAAAAATCCGGTTTGCCCAGCCCTTCGCGTTCACAAAAGTCCGCGATGGTTTTCTCCGCATAGTCTATCTCGGCTTGACGGGCGTCGCGTTTGGCTTGCTGTTCCGCTTCCCATTTTTCATATCCCTGCTTGTTGTTTTCATCCAGATATTGGTCGTTGTGGACCAGCAGGTGCAAACGGCGGGCAACCTCGTTCCACGGCAGCAAGCGGAAATAATCCGGGGCGTTATCGGATGCATAGCGCTTGATTTTCAGCCCCCTGGCATCATAATCCAGAAACCCTCTTTCGCCATCTCGGAAATCCCAAGTGCGCCCGCCGATACCGTATTCTTTTTTCAGCCAGTCGGCTTGCTCCTTTACTGTAGGCAATACTGTGGCAGAGAAAAATTCCTGTATGCGAAAACGCCCCTCACAAAAACCGCTGCCCATGACAAGAACATCGACAATGTCCTGCTCGTCGATATGGGTGCCGTCATCCTTGATGGGCTGCTGCCAGCTAGCGCGGGGCTGTAATTGGCGGATGGTTTCCTGCTGCTGTTCAGGTGCGGGCAGACCGATGGCGGCGGCAGTTTCCTCGGCAAGGTTGCCGCGCCCCACGCTTTCCGGCAGGTCCTGCGCATCGGAAACAGAAACAGCGGAGGGCGATGACTCGCTCTCCGCTGCTTGGGGTTCGGTATTTACAGGCTCGTCACGATGGGCATCGCCAGTTCCGCTGCCTGCGCTTGCAGACTGTTCATGTGCGCCGTCCAGCCCAACGGGTCGTTGTTCTTGTCCGGTGCCGGGTTGCTGACCAGCAGCTTCGTGATGGTCTGCTCCACCTGCTCCCAATAGCGCTGCTCGGTCTGTTTCAGGTCGCTGTACAGCGTCCCGTCCAGCAGCATCTTGTCGTACAGCAGGGAGTGGTTCTCTTGCAGGAATTTCTCCCGCTGCAGACCGATTCTCCCGACCGGCGGTCTGTGCGTTTCCTTCATTGCCATCTTGGGCACCAGATACCCGTTCAGATTCGTCATATCCATGATCCTGCACCTCCTGTTGGTTCGTCTTGCTTACATTCTCATCATACTGTTTCGGCTGGGTCTTTGCAACACTGTCGATGCTCTTGACGACAGCGCCGATTTCGGCAAACATCTGCCGCCCCGCGCGGTTGACGGCATTGCCAAGCGCCAAAACGGCGGATTCGGTATCAAAGCGGTCAATGTCCGCAAAGGCGTCCTGCGGCACGGCACTGTCGCCCAAACCGCAGCGCACTGCTGCCATATAGACGGCGCTCTGCGTAATGAGGTTGGCAAAAATCGCAGTTTGCTCCTGCGGCTTTGCCCATTCCAGCGTGCTGCCGATCACGGCATTTTGCAAATCGGCGTCCAGCTGTTTGCCGTGCTGTGCCACAAACAAGGCTGCCTGCAAGCCGAAGATCTCCGGCAGGCTCTCGGCGTTATGCTTTTCCTGCAGGGCTTGCAGGGTCGGATAGCGGTTGGCATCGGTGATTTGCCAGCCCAATTGTTTGGAGTCTTTGCCGGCAGGGTGGGTGTCCTTGATGTCAAACAGATACCGCACATTGCCCGCCATATTACCGGTGCCAAGGGACGCTACGCCGTGCGCACCGCGGTTGACCCAGCGCCCGGCAGCACGGTTCCAAGTGTCGATGTCCGCCAGCATGGTGGCGCCGGGGCGCTGGCTGTAAATAAGCGCCTGATTCGGGAAAGCGTAATGCGTTGTATACGCGGCTGAGCGCAAAAACGCCCGCCAGCTGTCGGCATTGTCTGCTACATCGGCAATCGCCTGATGTGCCTGCCGTAAAATATTTTGGTAATTCGCCAATCGGTTTCATCTCCTTTGCGGTAATAAAAAAGCCCTGCACATGGCTGTGCAGAGCCGACGATAATATAATATGGTTCTTTCCCTTACTCGCCTCGCTTTCTCTTATAATATAGCAGATAATAAGGGAAAAATTCAGTTCATTTATGAAAGCATTTCCTTTGCTGAGCTGGTTTATTATCGTTCTTCGCGCGCAACGCTGCGTTTTTTTGCTTGTTCCAGCCCCGGCAGCAAGTCATCCACCTGTTTGTAACCAATCGGCTCCACATAATAGGCGTGTGCCTCACAGCCCTCATGCGTCACAATAATATCGCTGACAGACAAAGAGCGCATCTTCCTGCCGTTGGGGCGGTTTTCCTGATTGTGCAGGCAGTAAAGGCTGTCCAGTGTCTGCCAGCATTCCATCTGCCCACGGTACACCAGCTTATAGGATGCAGCATTTATATGGTCTTTAGTGTAGTCATACCGTAAAAACGCAATCTCACGGTCGTTGGTCTGGTAGATTTCATACGGCAGCAGCTCATGCTTTTCACTTCGCAGCCCCCACGGAAAAACGGTGCCCTTTTCAAAGGCAAGGGGCTGGCTCAGATTCTCCGGAAACACAACCGGAATGATGGGTTCGCCGCAATACAAAGAAGCATAAATTCTGGTTTTGAATTCCTCTGCATCGACATACGGAATGCGTTCCTGAACACATCCCACATTGTCAAGATATTCGATATAGCCGATGACATTATCGTATTGATTCATCTCGGTGATTCTCCTCATAATTAACGACTCAACCTTTCCCACAAAGAAATCTTATTTCCAAAGCGCTCATCCGGCGGTCGGACTTTGGCAACCGGCAAATCACCGGACAGCATATCTTCCACCTGCGGGAAGAACAGCAGCCGATTGTAGCGCTCCGCCTGTTCCTTGGAAAGTCCCACCATTTTGGACTCACTGAGTCCAAAAACCAGAAAACGCCCGCGTATGGTGCTGCCATCTTCCAGCTGTCTGTTGTATTTCAGACGGCTTTGGTTTTTACTGCATACAACGCCGATTTTCGATGTGCCGAACGGTTTCAGCAGCAAACTGTCGCCCTCGATCACCTCGGAAATTGCCGCCTGCGGGCTGTCAAAGGCAGCCTGATAGGGGCAGTAGCCCGGTTCTACGACCAAAACTCTTGTCATACTGACACCTCATCGTTCGTAATCCTGCCGCTTGCGGTAGTAGTTTTCCAAAAGTTTCAGGATGGTGCTTTCCATCTGTTCGGAGGAAAAGCCCTTGGGGAAATAGCGCTCGACCTTGGATACGGCAATCGTGAGCTGCGGCTCACGCGGCTTTACGCTGGGAGAACGGGCAGACATGATCTCGTGAATTTTGTCTTTTTTCAGGACGCTTTCCTTGCTGGCAGCTTTGAGCTTTTGCGCTTGGGACAAAGACGGCGTGCAGCCTTCTTCTTCCATATAAGAGAGAAATTCTTCCTGTTCCTCCGGTGTCAGGTAGCTCAGCTCTACCGCGGGGGTGGTCTTGAGTCTGCCGTCGTCCACAAGCTGCATCAAGTCAGGGGTGAGGTTGTTCAATCGTATATAGCGTTGAATCTGATTTCGACTTTCACCTGCACCTTGTGCCACAACCTCATCGGCACGGAAATTTGTCCCAACTTGGGACAAATTATTTTTCGACGGTCTGCCGCCCTTTCTTTTGATTGCCTCCAACTTCATCTGGTACGCCTTAGCCTTTTCGCTTGGCAGAATATGCTCACGCTGGCAGTTGGAATCCACCATCAAAATAATGGCGGTGTCATCGTCCATATCCCGCACAATGCAGGGCATGGTGTCCGCTCCGGCGCGTTGGCTGGCGTGGCAGCGGCGGTGTCCGGCTACAATTTCATAACCGCCGTCCCGGCGCGGACGAACGATGGCGGGCGTCATCACGCCATATTCTTTGACGCTGTCCACCATCTTGTCCATTTCTTCATCGTCACGCACCTGAAACGGATGCCCCTCAAAGGGGTGCAGCTCCGACAGCGGTAGAATCTGGATTTTCTCCAACTTGGCATCCTGCCGTTCTTCCTCAGTGGAAAACAAGTCATCTATCGAGGGCAGTCGGATGTTTTTTGCGAGATCTCTCACCCTTTTCCACCTCCTTTGCCAATGCTCTGTAAGCAGTGCTCGCCGGGCATTGCTTACTATAACGAAGTACGCTCTCCGATTTAGTAAGGCTTTCACCGACTCTGGTGCAGCGCGGAACGATTGCCTGATAAATGCGCGTGTGCGGACCATAGCTTGTGTGAATGGCTTTGATCATATCCCGTGTCATATTGGTACGGTGGTCTGCCATGGTAATCAGGACACCGTCAATCTCCAGTTTAGGATTGATTTTCCTGCGAATTTTACGGATGGTGCCAATGATACTGGCAAGACCTTCGACATCAAGAATCAGCGGCTGTACGGGAATCAAAACTCTGTCTGCGGCTGCAAGAGAGGCGGTGACAAGGTTGCCGAGTTCCGGCATACAGTCAATCAGGCAATAGTCGTATTGCCCTTGAAATGGTTCCAGCGCCCATTGCATTACGCATTCACGCATAAAGGTATTTGTCAAACTTCGCTGCAAATCAGAAAGTTGAATGTTGGCGGGAATGACATCTACTTTTTCATCGGTATGGATAACAACATCGGGTGGGTCTACCTCGTTGCAGGCGGCCTCAATCAGCTCCTTCAGGGACGCACCTTTGTTCCTCTGCGAACAGCCAAGGTATCGGCTCAGGCTGGCCTGCGGGTCGGCGTCCACCAGCAGTACTTTATAGCCCATATCTGCCAGTGCCACGCCTAAATTTACGGCGGTCGTCGTTTTGCCCACGCCGCCTTTTTGGTTGGCAATTGCTATTGTTTTCATACGCGCTCTCCTCGCTGTTTTTCAATCTTTGACTTGTACCAGATAAGGCTTTCGTTGTAGTCCTTGCCAACGGCAGGCAGCCGCTTTTCCACATTAAATCCGCGCTCGGCAAGGCGCTGGGCAACCGTATCGGCAAAGCGCAGCCCCGGCTCATCACGGTCAAAGCAGAGCACCACATTTTTCACCTGCGGATGCTGCTGCAAAAAGTAGTCGATGGGCAGATAGTTCAGCCCGCCCAGCGCCAGATAATGCACACTGCGCCACTTTCCAATGTCCGTATACTGACGCAATGTCGCGCCGGACATAGCATCAATCGGGGCTTCGTACAGCTCCACGGTATCGCAGTCCGGGTTTTCCGCTTGCATCAGAAATCCGTACTTCTTTTGGCTGCCGGTGACATCACCGCGGTAGGTGCCTTGGCAGCCACGCTGAAAAGCAGAACGCGGAACGCCGCCTTCATCCTTGCCCACAAAAACGCAGTTGCGGTAGTTGCCGCGCGTGGTCTGGTACAGGATGCCGCTGCCCACGCAGTAGCGCAGGACCTTAGGGCTGATACCGCGGTGCATCAGGTAGGCAGCAACGGCTTCGGCGTTTCGATCCGGGGTAGGAAGTGTAAATGGACGAGGCTCGTGCGGCTTTACAGGCGCTGCCTTAGCCGGTTGAAAAGAAACAGTGACCGGTGTCATCTCGTTCAGCAGACGAACCGCTGATACAAAGTCCATGCCCTCCACCTTGGTCAGATAATCAATGGCGTTGTTGCCGCCTACATTACGCGAAAACCAGTGGAAGAATCCATTGGCAGGCGTGATGATCAGGCTATCGTGCGTCCGAGTGCAGTACTCGCGATCCGTTTTGCGCACAAGTTCGCCGGGGTGATAGGTTTCCAAATACTGCATCACGGTAATTCGGCGGGCAGCTTCAATATTCTTTTGGTATTTTCCCATGGGGGTGACCTCCGTTTCTGTATGAAAAAAGCACCTTGCCTACAAAATAGGTAAGGTGCCAAGGATACGATTATTTGTTTTTAGCTGGCTATTTGTCACTTCAGCTGGCTGAAAGGGGGTGTGGGGGAAAACACAGACGGCACCCCATTTCTCGAAAAAAGATATACTTCCCCCTTGGTGTATAGAAAAGAATTGACGCTGCGACAAAAACGCAGATTGCAAAGCCCCGCCGAATAGAGTATAATCGTTCTATAAGGTAAGGCAGGTGAGCAGAATGCGATTTTTCCTGATGCAGCGCAATCATCCAGTGGCTGTTATTGAAATAGCGGAAAAGACCGGCGACATTATTGATGTGGCAGAGGTTCTTTCGGCGCAGAGGATTCCCCTTGGCGCAAAGCATAGCGATGGCAGCTTTGATGTTCTGTCCCTGCGCAAATGGTGGGCAGGGCGCGGTATCCCGGCAAACCGTTCCGGGCTGGAGCGCGCCTTGGAAACGCTGCATATCCCTTACGCCGAACTTCTGCTTGTCAAATGCAGCGGGCTGAGCCTTTCAGACCAGTATTGGGTCACGCCCTGCGATGCCCCACAGAACTGGCGCGATGTAAATTTCTACGAAAACGACTTTTCTGACGATGTGGGACGCGCTTTGTTTGGCGAGGGGGTTCTCTCGGCACAGCCGGATTTGTGTTCCCCCTGCAATACCTCAGACGGCTTTTTACAAAAGCGCTGGCGCATTGCGGACGGAAAACGAATCCTCTTAAAAGCAGGATCGGGCATTTACAAGCAGGAGCCTTACAACGAAATCGTTGCCTCAGCTCTGTATGATGCGCTTGTTATGCCGCACGTTCCCTACTGGCTCATAGAGCAGGGCGGACAGGTCATGTCCGCCTGCGCGTGCTTTACCAATGACCACACCGAGCTTGTCACCGCCGCCCAATTTATGCGGCTGCTGCCGCAAGCGCAGGGCGTTTCCAACTGGGAACACTTCGACACCTGCTGCCGGGCTGTCGAAATTTCTGATGCAAGGGAAGCGGTCTGCAATATGCTGGCTGCTGATTTCATCTTAGCCAACACGGATCGCCATCTTGGGAATTTCGGTTTCCTGCGTGATTCCGAAACGCTGGAATGGAAAGGAACAGCGCCCATCTATGACAGCGGCACAAGCCTTTGGCAGATGACCCTCACCCGCGCGATTAATGCGGAAGCAATGGTTCCCGCAAAACCGTTTGAAACCTCGCAGCAATCCCAGCTAAAGCTGATAGCGCCTTATGTGGATCTGCCGCTGGAGCGCCTTGATGGATTTTCCAATAAAGTAGAAGAAATCTTCCGAACAGCCGCCCAGTTTGATGATGAACGAGCCGCGAAAATTGCCGCCGCTGTTAGTGGCAGAATTCAAATGCTTCGATTTAATAGGGCATAATCTGAAATAGCTCCAAAGCATACGGTTTGTGAAATGACTACAAATTGTAGGCAGTTAAAAATTACAGAAGCTATATGTCGCTGCCTAATGCCGATGACAGTCATGCGCCAACTGGTGACAAATTGTCAGCAGTTGAAATAGGGCTATAAAAACAGCGTCCTCCGTTTTACATTCGGGGGACGCTGCTTTTCTCTATAGCACTCATTTGGCGGTGGGCTTTTTTGTAGATTTACCCTGTCGGCTGAATTCTTTCGCAAGGTCAACCATCTTTTTAGAAGGTCGATAGCTGTCCAGAATATGAGGACTAAGCAGAAAATTCAGCAGACAAGATTTGGGAATCATATACCCACCACTGATTTCAAAGTATCGGATGTAACCGTTATGGCACCAATTCGTCAGGGTGTTGTGGTGATAGCCGGTAAGCCGGCTTGCTTCGGCAACACTCAGCACATCGCTGTAGGGCTGCGTTTTCAGGGTAAGAAAGTCCTGAAACTTCTTTCTGCTTTTGGCGGTATCCAGATTTGCCCATTCCCGTAAGGTCAGCATTTTGGGCTTGCCGCCTTTGTTCCAGCTCGCTGAGTAATACCCGGTCGGTGCCGAGAATTTTTCCGGTTGGGATTGACGCTTTTTAAGATACGTGATAACATCTTTTGTATTGATGATGTACTGGCGGGTTTTCTTGCCGGTATCTATGCAGGGAACAAGCCCGCTTGTCAGCAGGTAACGCGCCGTCTTTTTGCTGATATGGCAGATGACGCGCATCTGCTCCAGCCCGATTTTTTCAGGGTAGTTTGCCTTGATTTTTGCAAAGTCGTAACTGTAATCCACTAGAATCACCGTCCATTATTCGAACTCATCAACAGCAGGCAGGGACGGTTTGATTTTTGAGGCAAAGGGGAATTTGCATAAAATTTAGTCAACGCACTTCTGTAAATGCCCATAACAATAAGGAAAATTGAGCTTTTTTGTTCTCTCCTGTTTTTCTCTCCAACATCTCTCCAACGTGCCAAAAATGCCTGTTTTTCTCTCTTTTTTCCCGAAAATTCGGCATTTCGAAACGGGTTCGAATTGCGACGTTCTGACGTTAAAAAGGACTTCTTTTTCAACATTTTTCGTCGTAGGTCGGTCGAATCATCTTCCGACAACTTCCGCTTTTTTCCGACAAATACCGTCAGTTGCGATATATACCAAAAAACTCGAAATGCGATAGGGCGTTTGTAGCGCCGCCAGAGTTCAAATCTCTGATGTTCCGCCAATCAACGGTACAACGTGCTTTTTTAAGCACTTTGTACCGTTTTTTTTATGCAAAAAACGGAATTTTTGAGTTTGACAATTTCATAACAGGAGAGAAAACGCCCTGTTTTGGAGAGAAATCACACTTTTTTAAGTGTCATTTCCCGGATTTGAACCCATTCCAAGCCCGTTCAGCATCGCTTCTGCCGAAGAAACCTTGGAAGCGTAGTCCAAATGCGAATAAATATTCGCGGTGGTAGAGAAATCGCTGTGTCCCAGCCACTCCTGAATCATCTTCATCGGGACACCGTTTGCCAAAAGCAAACTGGCGCAAGAGTGGCGCAAATCGTGAAAGCGGATGCGCCGCAGATGATAATTTTGCAAGATAATCTGGAACGAATTGGAGAGATAATCCGGCTTGAGCAGATTGCCCATTGCGTCTACGCAGATGTAGTCTGCGTATTTTTTGTTGTAGCACCTACCGCACAGCTTGCGGTTTTCTTTCTGTTCCTCCTGCAAGGCCAGTAGCCGTTCCCGGAAAACCGGTACAAGCGGCAAGGTGCGCTTGCTGGATTTGGTTTTTGTGCCATTGGATTCTACAAGCACTTCTTTTCCGTCCAGCCGAACCGTTGTGACCGTATGGCAGATTTCAATGGTGTTCTGCTCAAAGTCTACAGCAGCCCATTTCAGCCCTACAACCTCACTGCGGCGCAGACCATAAAAGGCGGTCAACATAACTGCCACCTCAATTTTACTGCCGCGCACAGCGTCGAACAGCGCGTTCATTTCGTCCTTGCTGTAAAAGTTCCCGGTAAATTCGTTTTTCTTCGGGCGGTCCACCTTGTCGGCGGGGTTCACATCGATCAGGTCTGTTTTCACTGCGTATTTCAAGGCGCGGTGGATAACCGCATGATAGTGAATGACCGTATTGGGCTTCACACGCTCCAACTGTTCCTGATAAAATGCTTGGATATGAACCGCTTTCAGGTCGCCCAGCGTAACGCCGAGATTTCTAAAGTAAGGAATGATCCTGCTGTTCGACAGTTCTTTGTAGCTGGCGTAGGTTGTCAGCTTGACGGTTGACTTTGCGATTTCCAGCCATTGCACCAGATAATCCGCAAACAGCATGGCTTTGCTGGGCGGACCGTTGGGGTCAACGGGTGGCTCAAAGTCGTCTTGCAGCTCACGCATCATCGCCTCGGCGCGCCGCTTGTTGCCCTTGATAGGCAAGCCCGTGGATTGCCATTTGGTTTTGCGTTTGCCGTCATAAGTTTTGTAGGTCAGTACCACATAATAGATACCATTTTTTTCTTGCAGATGCCCTGCGACCATAAAAAAATACCTCCTTCGGTTTGGGTCGCCCCCGATCTGCTGTTGACAAGAACAGCATAACGCATCGGCGCAAAACAATCAACACTGTCGATTCTCTGCTCGACAGTGTTGACCGCAAATCTGAAGGTAGGTAAACAGGTGGGCTTTGGGGATGCGATACGAGCGCCCGATTTTCATTGCCGGGATTTTGCCTTCGTGCAGCAGCTTGTACCCCGTTTTGGTGCTAATTCGCAGGGCATCGCACATCTGCTCGATGTTCATCACATCGGGGTACTTGCGCAGCATCACACGGTAGGCATCGCGCTGGTTAAATCCTTTGCTGCTTATACAAAACACCTCTTTTTTGAAAATTTGCGGATTTAATTCCACAAGCATGGCGGTCACTTGTTGAAAACTTGTGGCCTCCATAATCTGGAATCAAATTTTATACCCTATTCGACACTACTTCCCGGATATAAAGGGCGAACCACCGACCCGGCTGCTGGAAACAGCTCCCACTTCCTGTACCACATTGTTGGCAGTACCGCCGACGCCTTGAGAGCATCGCCACGGTGTGTATCATGATTGCTGACCCTTCGCTTGAGGTATGTGTTCCACGCCACCTCTCCCGCCTCTGGGGGCGCTCCGCTGCGGTTAGGCAGCTTCATCGCGTCAGAGCCGGGACGCACCTGCCGTCGCTCCTTGGGTTGCGGCAAGGTCAGTTGTATGTAGCCGGTGATTCGGATATTCGATTATCAAGGTGCAGAAAAGGGGGAATGAGGGATTTTTTATCCCTCTATATAAGAACAACGCGAAAAATGGAAAAAGTTCGAGAAAAATTTTTGATTTTGGCAAAATATTTTTTCGGGCTACACGAATGGTGGTTTTTTGCTATATGGTGTTCCAGAAAAACACCCTGAATATGGATGGTTCCTATGATTACGACAAATTTATGAGTATTCTGCCGGAACTGTAATTGCGAATACCAAACCAAAAGAGAAAGTGGAGCCGAGGCTCCACTTTCTCTTTTTTAGACCCTGAATTTCCGGATGACCTGCAAGAACTCGATCAGCAAAGTCTGATACAAGTCCTCATCGCGGTAACCATTCACCATGCTGCATTTCAGCAAAAGCGGCGAGAACTGGTCATACAGCAGTTCCACAGCTTTGCTGTCGCCGTTCTTTGCCCCAAAAAGGGCATCTCGAAATGCTCCCATCTTAGTTTTCCTCCATTTCCTTGCGAATTTTCTCGCAAGCGTTGCGCCGGTGTGTACTTACGGTGTTCTTTTCGACACCCAGCTTGGCAGCCGTTTCGGACACAGAAAGCTGTTCCACATACAGCGAAATCATAACCTCGCATTCCCTCGGCGTCAGCTTGTGCAGATACTTTCGGATGCTTTCCCACATCAGTTTCGATTCGACAATTTCCTCCACCGGTCTTGTCGTAGGCATATACATTTTATCCACTTCCTCGGAACATTCCTCAATAGAAATTTCGCTTGCAGCCTGCTCCGCTTTCGCGCGCAGGTAGGATGCGCGGCGATTGTAAAGAGCCTTCGTCAAGCACTTCGTAAAGCGTGCAGCCAGTTGCGCGTCCTCACCACTAAACCATAGCTTATTTTTCTTTGCCATCGTAAACCTCCTGAATTTTGGGTTTCATTGAATAGACCTCAAAATTCGGAGGGGCGCGGGTCGGGTAAGAATTACGGCAGCGCATCTTACTTTAACCGAACGCAAAAAAAGGCCCGACAGCCGTTGTGGCTGTCGGGCCAAAAACAATCTGTAATTGTCTTTATAACCGATT
>OGHK01001981.1_pt1 | contig 15432 bp, 16 predicted proteins | sample 1571411 | NCBI WGS metagenome assembly OGHK01 (sample SAMEA2582043, study PRJEB24529) | metagenome | biome: Human gut stool | place: China | collected 2011 | reverse complement strand
CTTATTTTGACATTCAGGTCAATCCCTGTTGGAATCGAACTCTGACTTATCACTTCTCAACTTCCATAAGTCTCAACCATGATTGAACCTTAGGAGGACCCCGTTATATCCATTTAACTAAGGGAACAAATGCCGTATTTTCGGGCTTTTCAGCCTTTTTGGCTCCGGCTGCAATGTTTATGAATCCAATCACTTGCGTGATGAATTGCCTCTGTTATTATATATTGATTTTAGTCTTTTTGCAAACTCTAAAATCCAGTTGTGTCTCACTAAATGGTCTGCACTTAGTTGCCCCTTAGGAGGGGGCTGCTATATCCATTTAACTAAGGAAACATATATTTGCTGTATACAGACTTTTCTGTATACAGCTTATTTATTTTACCATATTATCCGATAAAAAACCATAATAAAATCACAAACTAATCCCGGTATTTTACGCTGCCCTGCATCCAGATATTTCCCTTAAAACGTCTGCCCACTTCCGGTTCGCCGAGCAGATCTTTTTGATTGATACAGACGCTGAAAAGAATATCATTGCACATGATTTCCATGGAATATACATTTTCCTCCGTGAAACGGTTCTGAAGCAGTGTCACATCCATGATCTCGCCGAGCACCGAATACTGATCGCTCTCGATACCGTACGGCATAAAGTAGGTATCCACAATGCTAAGCACATCTTCATGTGTGATCCTTTTTGACAACAGCGAGTAGGTATCAATGTCCTCCAGCGTCAGATTCTCGATCGCATCCTCATCCCCGTCTCTTGCCGCGGCAATCAGATGATTCCGGTCTGTTCCCTCCTTTGGCGCATGAGGCACTTTTTTCTCCGCCTTATTGATCGGGAATAAAATCTTTCCCTCCGTAGACAGCGCAGCTAAAATGACGCCGTCTGCCAGATTCATATATCCTTTGCTCTTGCTGACCGCAAGATAATCCACCACATTCTGAAGATAAAAAATGAGTGTCACTCCAATGCGGACTTCATCACATATCCCCGCATAGGATTCTTTTTCCGCATGTTTTTCCACTTCTGCGGGTTCTATTGTGGATATGTTCTTTCCACACAAATACGGATAGTAATATTCCATCTCAAAGGTATCATCTTCGTTATACACGCCCCGGACAGAGATTCCGAAAAAATCTCCGTACTCCTTTGACAGTTCTGCAAATTCATTGCCCTCCGAATCAAGTGCAGCCTTCTGAACCGTCGGTGCGCTTATAATATCTGCAAAAATATGCTGCAGCTGTTCTTTTGTAATATGACTGAACCCGATGGCTCTTAGAAATTTGTGCATTTTCTATCCTTACCTCTTTCTGTTTCTAGTTTTCGACCTGAAGAATAGATACATTCTTGTTCTTATTTAACTGGTATACCTTTTCCGTCAACCGGTTCTCTTCATCCAAAATTCTAATTACAGGACGGATGGAATTTTCTGTCTGTTTTAAAACGATTCCCGATTCGCCTGTATTAAGCCGAACCCTCGTCCCGACCGGATAACGTGCGACGAGCCGCTCGATCGCACGCACGATTCTCCTGTCATAAAAAATATCCGTACCTTCCACCAGATACTCGAGTGCCTGCTGGATGCTCATACGTCTGCATTCCATCCCGCTGATAAAACAGTCAAATGCATCACATGCCTGTAATATTCCACATTCCGTATCCCGCGTTTTCTGCTTCAGAGGAAATCCGGAGCCGTCTCTTCTCTCATGATGTACAAGTACCATTTTTTTTACAAAAGGATCCATCCATTTTTCTTCCTCCAGAACAGAGTACGCAAGGATCGGATGCTTCCGGTATTCAAAAGCCTCTGCTTCTGACAATTCGTTGATGTCGCAGTTGATATACGGCACCGTAATGTAGCGGAGTCCCAGATCATGCAGCAATGCTCCCAGTGCAAGTCTGTAAATCTGCTCCGCAGTGAGCTTCATTTTTTTTGCGACTATAATACATAATTTTGTTACTACAAGTGTATGTTCGTACAAATTACCTTCGCGTTCCAAAAGATCAATTACCATATTTTCATCCGCCTGCATGACATCCTGAATAATGTCCTCTGCGACGTATTCAATTTCCCGAAGGGAACTGCCCCTGTGATAAATATGCTTTTCCAGAATAGATTTTATTTTTTCAATATATTCTTCCCGTTTTTCGTTACTGATAATATCATGTGGTGTTTCATCTTCCTCATAGGGATCTTCGATACACACGGTCTCGATTCCCAGAAAGGAGATCAGATCCAGATATTCCGTTTTCAGCGTTGTTCCCTCAGAAATGAGAATTTCATTTTCCTTCGTTATGACCGGCCCTGCAAGTTTCTCCCCCCCTTGCAGTGTTCTTACCAGTTGTATTCTCATACATTATCCTCATTCGTTGTTTTCTGTTTTTCCCATAGCTCTGTCGAGAGCTTTCTGCTCCTCATCCGATAACACGATAATGGAATTACCATCTACGATCTCTTTGATATATGTATAGCAGCCTTCGCGTGTGTGCATGGCATTGATGATAAATCCGTTATTTCTTACATCCAGCATGGCAAGAGAAAAACTGAGTTTTCCTCCCATCTCGTTGAACGCATCATACTTTATCAGTCCCATCTTCTGATAGGTCAGCTGCATGGCCTCAAACAATGATTTGATTGTTTTTTCATTCTCATTGTTTGCCTCAAGAAGTGTATCTACCTGATCCAGACGCTTGATCAGGGTATCCTCCAGATTCTTACCGTTTTTTCCGCTCATAAATACTTTGTATGCTTTTTTCAGCTTCCGCATCTGCGCAATATTTACAATGATAAGAATCAATAGAATCAGAACCACTGCGCTAAGTCCGATAATAATATAATCGGAATCAAAACCTAAATACTGTGAAATCATATGCTTCCTCTCTCTTTATTCTGATATGGCTTTTATCAGAATCTTACTCTGTCTATTTTCGGATGGATCCAAACAGATCCATGATACGGTCAAGTTCATCCATAGAATAATATTCAATTTCGATCCTGCCCTTCTGGTTATCCTTCTGATTGATGGCGACCTTCGTTCCAAGAATGACTTTCATCTTCTCTTCCAGATCACGGCAGATTGCTTCCATCTTCGGATCGATTTTTACCTCTTCCTTTGCTTCCGGCTGATCTTTTTCCTGCTGGATCTTCTTTACCAGTTTTTCCGTCTCACGCACACTCAGTTTTTCGTCGAAAATTTTCTGTGCTGTCGTATACTGTTTTTCCTGATCGTCAATACCGAGAAGTGCTCTCGCATGTCCGGTCGAGATCATGTCATCAATTACCATCTGCTGTACTCTCTCGTCGAGTTTTAACAGTCGCATGGAATTGGTGACAGCGGTTCTGCTCTTCGATACACGCTCGGCAACTTCATCCTGTTTCAGATTGAACTCTGTCAGTAACCGCTTGTATGCGATTGCTTCCTCAATCGGATTTAAGTTTTCTCTCTGGATATTTTCAATCAGGGAGATTTCTACGACTTCCTGGTTGGAAAGATTCTTGATAATTACCGGAACCTCTTTTAATCCGGCAAGTTTCGCTGCTCGCCATCTGCGCTCGCCGGCAATAATTTCATAATATCCTTTTCTGTCCTGTACAAGCAGAGGCTGTAACACACCAAACTGTTTGATTGACTCGGACAATTCCAACAGGGCATCCTCATCAAAATTCTTTCTTGGCTGTTCCCGGTTCGGTTCTACCTTATTGATATTTACCAGAACACCCTCGATGACTTTATCGTTTTTCACATTTTCATTCTTTGCTTCCGTTTTTGTGGCACTTACCTTGTTTGGAATTAAAGAATCAATTCCCTTTCCCAGTCCACCTTTTTTTGCAGCAGCCATAGCTCTCCTCCTTATCTCTCCATCACTTCTTTTGCCAACATACGATAACTTTCTGTTCCCGCTGATTTTGAATCATACATATTGATTGGAAGTCCGTGAGATGGAGCCTCTGCTAATCGGATATTTCTCGGAATCAGTGTCTCATAGATCTTGGTATCAAGATTTTCTTTTACATTTTCTACTACCTGGTTGGACAGATTGGTTCGCACATCATACATCGTGAAGACAACTCCGTCGATGATGAGATCTGGATTCAGTCTCTGCTGTACCAGATCAATCGTGTGAATCAACTGGCTTAATCCCTCGAGTGCGTAATACTCACACTGAATTGGAACCAGCACCGAATCCGCGGTTGTCATCGCATTGATCGTCAGCATATTTAAGGACGGCGGACAGTCAATGATAATAAAATCATAATCATCCCTGATATAATCTACGGCATTTTTTAAAATATATTCCTTTTCATTGATACCAAGTAACTCGATCTCTGCTCCGGCAAGATTCACATTGGACGGGATAATCTTCATTCCTTCTACTACGGTATCTGCCATACTCTCTTTGATGGAACACTCATCCAGCATCAATTCATATACAGTATTTTCCAGTTCGTTTTTATCAACGCCTAATCCGCTTGTCATATTTCCCTGCGGGTCAAGATCAATGGTCAACACTTTCTTTCCTGCTTCTGCAAGACAGGATGATAAATTGATAGCTGTGGTTGTCTTACCAACACCACCTTTTTGGTTTGCGATTGCAATTATTCTGCTCATATATTACCTCTTTTAAATTTTTATTACCCTGTTCATTTGGTGCGTTTTGTTTGCCAGAGTTCATTATTTTAGCAAACTTCTAATATGAACTCGCCAGAGTTCATTATTTCTTCTGTTTGCGCTTCTTTTTGCGCATCCGAAGTTTCATTGAAACTTCTAATATGAACTCGCCAGAGTTCATTATAACACTTTTACATATGCTTTTCTATAGGAAAGTTCGTATGAAATGTTTCACGTGAAACATTTTCACGCTGATTGCAAACTGTTGTATTTCTGTTTTTTTATAAATACAAAATCTTGTAGAAAACATGTGTGAAACATTTTATTTATATAATGTTTCACGTGAAACATTGCAATGATTTTTCCAATAATACACGTTTTAAAACAATTTTATATAGTAATAAACATTATTTTTTTTATAAAATAATTGAGTGTATCGGATGATTCCGAAACACTCAATCTTTATACTCTCTAATACTAATGAATAGAAATCAAATTATTCCGAATAGCAAATACCGCTGCCTGCGTACGATCAGAAACATCAATCTTTTTAAAGATACTCGATACATGATTTTTCACAGTACGTTCGCTGATGTGCAATTCATCAGCCACTCCCTTATTGTACATTCCAACTGCAAGAAGCTTCAACACTTCAAGTTCTCTCTTCGTCAGTTTTTCAATCTTCTCGCTGTCCATATCCCGGTCAATCATTTTTGCATTTAATACAGGAATCAGACTCGGCTGTATGTAATCTTCTCCATCGACAACAGATAAGATTGCTTTTTTCAATTCAGAAGACTCAGAGTCTTTCAACAGATAACCATTGATTCCGATGTCCACTGCTTTCAATAAATACTCCACTTCATTATGTACGGTAAGAACAAGAATCTTGACATCTATTTTCTCATCTTTAATCTTCTGCAAAACTTCAAGTCCATTCATGCGCGGCATATTGATATCCAGCAACAAAACATCCGGTATCTGCTCTTTTAATTTTTCCATGCAATCAATACCATCACACGCCTCTGCAATTACCTGAAAGTCTCCTTCCAGTTCCAACAGCTGCTTTAATCCTTCACGAATCAATGAATGATCATCTGTAATCATTACTTTTACTGCCATTTAAAACTCCTCCTTGTTACTAATAGGTACTTTCACTATAATTTTTGTTCCAACACCGATCTTAGAGTCAATCTGTATCGAACCGGATAATAAATATACTCGTTCTTTCATCATAGACATTCCAAACCCAGAATTATCATCCCTTGGACGCTCATCCGGAATATGAACATCAAATCCTGTTCCATCATCCTCGACTATTACCGTGATACCCCCTTGCTCGTATCTTAACAGAACATGTATCAGAGTCGGGTTTGCATGACAAATCGCATTGCTGCATGCCTCCTGAATAATTCTAAGTAATGTTATCCCGATAATCGGTTTTAATTGATAAGGAGTTCCTTCCACTACAAAATGAATCTTCTTCGTGCCGGTTGCTTCCAGCTTGTCCAAAGTTCTCTCGATTGTAATATCCAGACCAATATCATCAAAAGACATAGGGCGCAGGTTATAAATCATCTTTCTGGTATCATCGATGATCTCCCTAAGATTCTTGATCATCTTATTGAGTTCCAGTTTACACCGGATCGGATCCATATCCACCAGTTTACTGCACAGTTCTGTCATGTGAACCATTGCCGTAAGATTCTGTACGGTACTGTCATGAAGTTCACGCGAAATACGCTGTCTCTCATTCTCCTGCGTTTCAAGGAGAGACGTATGGTACCTTTCTTCCTCAAGTGTATTTCTGTTACACTTGCATGCAGCATCTGTCTTTGCCTGCTGTAATACCCCTGCTGCTTCTTCCACTCTTTTCATCTGCTGCGTATGGTAGTCCGTCTCCAGGTGAATTGCCTCCTCGACTTCTTTCATCTCTGCATGCAATTCATCAATTTTCTGCTTGTTCCTCGAATTTACTTTTCTTGGAGTAAACGACTCAAAGTTAGGATCGTTCGTCTCCTCAAGCAAATGGATCATTGCCTGCGTCTCTTTCAAATGAATCTGTAAATCAGAAATCCGCTTCGCGCTGTTCTGCTCCTCTTTTAAAAGTTCCTCATAAATTTTCTGAATATATTCTTCTACCATTTCGCCACCGAACATATGTTTGATATTAAAAACCAAATTACCAGTATTATTTTATACCAAACGTAATTCAATGAAAAGCAAAAATTTATATTTTCAGAATTTTTAATTTGTATAAGTTATGGAAAGCGGCTATAATATAAGTAACAGGAAACGTTTTGCAAAGATTACGGGAGGTTCTATGAACAATAGCATGAAAAAGAACATCAGACATTTCTTTCTGCTGACTGCTCTTGCTGCAGGCACGATTCATCTCGTGAACCGCTTCATCGATATGACAGCAGAGATGAAAAATATTTTAAAGACGGAAAGCGGCAGCTACTATCACTGGAAAAACGGCAGCATTTTTTATACCAAGCGCGGCTCCGGTTCTCCGCTCCTTCTCATTCACGAATTAAATCCGATCGCTTCTTCCTATGAGTGGTGCAGACTTGTGAAAAAGCTTGAGAAGCATTATACGGTATATACCATAGATCTGTTAGGATGCGGTCGCTCGGACAAGCCTTATCTGACTTATACCAATTACCTGTATGTACAGCTTCTCACAGATTTTATTCATGATGTGATCGGGGAACGCCCGGATGTCGTGACGACAGGCAATTCCATTTCGTTTGCGGTTCTTGCCCAGAATATGAATCCGAATCTTCTCGCAAGCATCACTGCGATCAATCCGCCTGCAATGAACAGTTTTGACCGCACACCGGACAAGTATTCCTCTGTCAAAAAGGCACTGCTGGAGCTGCCGATCCTCGGAACATTCCTCTACAATGTCCGGACACACGAATCCAATATCCGGCGGACACTGCAGAAAACATATTTTAGCAGACCGCAGCTTGTATCGAGCAAGATGCTTGACGCCTACTATGAGGCATCGCATATGGAAAAGAGCCACGGAAAATATCTGATGGCAAGCATAGAGGGACATTACACCGACAATGCAATCGGACATGCCGTGAAAAAGCTTACCATTCCGCTATATATTATTGAAAGCCGTTCCATGAAAGATGCGGTGACCATCGCGGATTCCTATGCACACAAAAATGCAACTGTAGAAACCGCCTATATTTCAAATGCAGGTCTAACCCCGCAGCTTGAAGTACCGGATAAGCTTCTGAACATCATGCGGATGTTCTTACATGAAGATCACTAATGTAACGTCATACCTTATACAATCAAATACTTCATAAAATCAAAAGAGAGATGACACAACCGGATCAAGGATCCATCACATCATCTCTCTTTTCTGTTACTGCAGAGGTTCTTTTGTCGGTGTGCCTGCTTTTCTCGGATAAGCTTTCGGCGTCTTCCTCTCTTTCTCAATCACAACAAACGAACGCTTCTGATCAAACAAATCGAATTTGTAAATATCCTTCACTTCACCACCAAGAAGATAAATGGCTTTCTTTGCCTGTGTTGCTTCCTCATCCACCTCTCCTGATTTATAGGAAATAAATGCTCCGCCGGTCTTCACAAATGGAAGACAATACTCGCTGAGAGAGGATAAATTTGCCACGGCACGGGACACACATAGGTCAAACTGTTCCCGATATAATGTATTTCTGCCCATCTCCTCTGCTCTTCCATGAACCGCGGTCACATCTTCCAATCCGAGTGTGTCAATGACCTCCTGTAAGAAACGGATTCTCTTATTCAGTGAATCCGCCAGCACGATCTGAAGTTTCGGAAAAGCAATCTTTAAAGGAATTCCCGGAAATCCTGCTCCCGTTCCAAGATCCAGAATCCGATATGCCTCCGGTCGATCTTCGAGACTTCTTAAATCCTTCACACGACACAACGAAAGGCTGTCAAGAAAATGCTTCTCAATTACTTCGTCAAACTCTGTGATAGCGGTCAGGTTCATAACTTTATTCGTTTCTACCAGAAGTTCATAATAGGTTAGAAATTGTCCCATCTGTTTTTCGTCCAGATGGATCTGCAAATCATCCAGACCTTTTTTGAACTTTTCAAGATTATACGCCATAAACCACCTCTCCATTCCTGCGCTCTTTTTCTTTTTATGAATGATACTCCTATGAATGATGCTCCCCATGATGATTCATCTGTTCCATGTACACCAGCAATACCGAAACATCCGCCGGCGATACACCGGAGATACGCGACGCCTGACCGATCGACGTCGGACTGTACAGCTTTAACTTCTGCCTCGCCTCAATGCGCAGACTCGGAACCTCATCATAATCGAATCCTTCCGGTATCTTTTTCTTCTCCAGCTTCTTAAAGCTTTCCACCTGCTTGATCTGTCTGGAAATATACCCATCATACTTAATCAGAATATTAACCTGCTCTCTCACTTCTTCCGGAAGTTCCGGTCTCTCATGATCGATCGGCGCCAGCTTATCATAATCAAGCTCAGGTCTGCGCATCAGCTCCGTTAACGTCACACCGGTATTTAACGGTATGCTCCCGTAACTCTCCAAAAGAGCCTGCACTTCTTTGTTCGCACCTACATGAACCTTCGCAACACGGTCAATCTCCTCTTTGATCATCTGCTCTTTTTTACAGACCCAGTCGTACCGCTCTTTTGAGATCAGACCGATCTCATATCCCTTTTTCGTGAGACGCAGATCCGCATTATCCTGGCGAAGCAACAGACGGTATTCTGCACGCGACGTCATCATACGATACGGTTCATGATTCTCCTTCGTCACCAGATCATCAATCAGAACTCCGATATAAGCCTCCGACCGGTCCAGCACCAGCGGCTCTCTTCCGAGAATCTCCATCGCCGCATTGATACCGGCAATGAGTCCCTGACAGGCTGCCTCCTCATAACCGCTGCTGCCGTTGAACTGCCCTCCGGAAAAAAGTCCCCGGATCTTCTTGAATTCAAGAGAGGCATACAGCTGGTTTGGATTGATACAATCATATTCGATCGCATAGGCATTCCGGACAATTTTCACATGTTCCAGTCCCGGCAGAGTGCGGTACATCTCATGCTGCACATCCTCCGGAAGTGATGAGGACATTCCTCCGACATACATCTCATTCGTGTGAAGTCCTTCCGGCTCAATGAAAATCTGATGCCTGTCCTTATCCGCAAACTTAACCACCTTATCCTCAATGGATGGACAGTAACGCGGCCCGGTTCCCTCTATGATTCCCGCATAGATCGGAGACCGGTCCAGATTGTTGCGGATAATCTCATGCGTTTTCTCATTCGTGTAAGTCAGCCAGCAGGACACCTGGTCGATCTGCACATCTTTGGGATTTGTCGTGAAAGAAAACGGAACAACTTTTTCGTCACCCTTCTGCTCTTCCATCTTAGAAAAATCAATCGACCGTTTGTCAATTCTTGCCGGTGTACCGGTCTTGAAGCGGAACATTTCTACTCCATGTGCCAGTAATGAGTCGGTCAGATGATTTGCAGCCATCAGACCGTTCGGTCCGGTATAGGTAATCATCTCGCCGGTCAGACAGCGCGCGCGAAGATACGTTCCCGTACACAACACAACCGCCTTACAGTGATATGTTGCACCCGAAACCGTCTTCACACCGGTAATCTGCTCACGATCGCCCTCTTTTGTGAGAATCTCGGCAACCTCCGCCTGGCGGATCGTCAGATGCTCCGTATTCTGTAATGTATTCCGCATCTCCATGCTGTAATTTGCCTTATCCGCCTGTGCACGCAGCGAATGAACCGCTGGTCCCTTGGATTTGTTCAGCATTTTTGACTGAATAAATGTCTTATCAATATTGATTCCCATCTGGCCGCCAAGCGCATCGATCTCACGAACCAGATGCCCCTTGGAACTTCCGCCGATATTCGGATTACACGGCATCAGGGCAATACTGTCCACACTCACAGTAAAAATAATTGTCTCGAGCCCCAGTCTCGCACAGGCAAGCGCCGCCTCACATCCTGCATGTCCCGCTCCCACAACTGCCACATCATACGTTTCTTCCAAAAGATTCTTAGAATTCATAATCAATACAAGCCCTGCTCTCTCTGATTGCTGTAATAAACTTACCAAACTCCACATGCATCGGATGCTTCTGATATGCATTCAGATCATCCATATTCTTAAAATCAAAAATAAGTGAAAGATCATAATTGCTGTCCGGAGCAGCAGCCGCATTCGTCACAACCTCAAACGTTGCAATCAGGGAAATCTCTCTCATCTCCTCCAAACGGCGCAGTGCCTCCTTCAAATTTGCTTCCTTATTCTCATCCTTCAGCTTAAACATACAGATATGTCGAATCATCGCTGCTTCCTCCTTATCCTATGGTTGCATACTTCCAATAATAGCCGTCCAATGGTTTCTTAAATATTTAGGCCAACTATTTTCCCATACAAAACTTACTGAATATCTCATTGACGAGATCATCTTCCACCGCTTCCCCGATGATGGTTCCCAGCACCTCATACGCATTCATCAGGTCAATCGAGTAAAAGTCCTCCGGCATTCCATCCGCGATACTCTGCTCTACTAAATGTAAACTAGAAAGTGCCTCCTGTAAAGCGGTTTTATGACGAATATTCGTAATATAGACTTCATCATTAAAGGTAACTTCTCCCCGGAAAAACATTTTCCGGATCTGCTCGGTAAAGACATCGATTCCCTTCTGCTCTCTCGCCGAAATAGAAATAACCGGACAGTCTTTATCCACATGTACACGAATATCCTCCGCTGTTGTCAACGGCGTTAAGTCCGATTTGTTCAAAAGTACGATCGTGCGTCTTCCATGAAGCAGCTCCATGATCTCCCCGTCGTTCTCATCCAGATTCGTGGAGGCATCCACTACATACAGAATCAGATCTGCATCCTTCACATATTTTCGTGCCTTGTCGACTCCGATTTTTTCCACAATGTCATCCGTATCACGAATCCCTGCAGTGTCTATGATATTGAGTATGATTCCATTCAGGTTAATCTGCTCTTCAAGCACATCCCTTGTAGTACCGGCAATTTCTGTAACGATTGCCCGCTCCTCGCCCAATAGAGTGTTAAGAAGTGACGATTTTCCGGCATTTGGTTTTCCCACAATAACGGTAGAAATTCCCTCTTTTAAGATGCGGCCGTTATCACTAGAAGCCAACAGCTTCTCAATTCTGTCCACTGCACCCTCTATGGTAAGCTCCAGTCTCTCCCCGTAACCATCCAGACTGATATGCTCCGGATCATCAAGCGCCGATTCAATAAATGCGATCTCGTGGAGAATCTCTCCGCGAATCTCTTTGACTGCATCTGAGACAGCGCCGGACAACTGCTTCATGGAACTCTTTAAGGCAAATTCATTTTTCGCCGAAATCACATCAATCACAGACTCCGCCTGGGACAGATCAATACGTCCGTTCAAAAATGCACGCTTTGTGAATTCTCCCGGCTCTGCAGGACGTGCTCCATATTTGATAACTGTCTCCAAAATGCGCTTCATCACATAAACACCGCCGTGACAGTCAATCTCAACTGTATCTTCCCTAGTGTAACTCCGGGGTCCGCGCATCAGTAAAACCATTACCTCATCAATGACTTCCTCTCCATCCCGGATGTGTCCGTAATGAATCGTGTGTGTCTCCATATCCGAAAGCTTCTTACCGCCCGGCATATGAAAAATCTGATCTGTAATGGAAACCGCTTCTTCCCCGCTGATTCTGACAATTCCGATTCCAGATCCTGCCATGGCAGTCGCAATCGCAGCAATAGTATCTGTTTTCATAAATCTCCTTTAATGAAAGAATGGGGATGTCGGATGACACCCCCATTTTGTACTCTATTTCTTCAGGGTAACAACCACATGTCTGTAAGGCTCCTCGCCTTCACTGTGCGTTGTCACAAACTTATCATTCTGTAAAGTCGAATGAATGACTCTTCTCTCAAACGGATTCATCGGCTCTAAAGAAACCGGGCGCTTCGTTCTCTTCACCTTGTAAGCAATGTTCTTAGCAAGATTCTCAAGCGTCTCTCTTCTTCGCTTCCGGTAATCCTCCGTATCGATCTTGACCTTCACATACTCTTCGGAATTCTTATTCACTGCAAGGTTGGTCAGGTACTGAAGTGCATCCAGCGTCTGTCCTCTCTTACCAATCAGAACACCCATATCGTCTCCCTTTAAGTCAACGTTCACGACATTGCTGTCCTCTTCCTTCTCGATCTGGATCGTGACGGTAAGTCCCATTGCCTTAAATACACTCTCAAGAAAATCACGGATATTATCATTCGTATCATTCTTCCTGCGGGCGCGGATCACAGCATCCTTTCTGTTGATTCCAAGGAAACCTGCGCTTCCCTTTTCAATTACTTCATATTCGATCTTGTCATGGGTTGTCCCCAGCTTGATGATGGCTTCTGTGATTGCGTCATCGACTGTCTTTGCTGAAATCTCAATATAATCCATTTTCATCACCATACCCTTTCTAACTTACTCCACCCCGAAACTTACTTTCTGTTGTTGCGCTCGTTAAACTCACGTACCATATTTGCTTTTGCGCTCATGCTTCCGGCTTTTGCCTTCGACTTCGCTGCGTTCGCCTTCTCGATCTCAAGCTCTTTCTCCGCACTGCTCAACTGCTTCTTATTCGCATCTACCATCTGTCTGGTATTCATTTTTGCAGCATTGGAAATCTGATTCTCGGCGATTCCCATCTTCTCGCGCTTTTTCTTCGCCTTTTCCTGATTCTTCTTGATAATATCTTCAAGATTCATCTTCTCGAAATGCTTGTTCAGGAAATACTGCTGTACAACACGGACAACAGCACCGGCAATCCAGTAGATACCAAGACCGACCGGAACGGTAAAACACATAACCAGTGAGAATAACGGCATCATGCGGTTCATCATCTTCATCTGCTGTGCCATCGCATCGCTCTGGTCATTGCCACTTGCAGTCGCCTGCGGCATTAACTTGATGTTCAATACCTGCGTCAGATAAGAAATAATCGGAACCAGCAAGGCTGCAATGACCATAAGGTAAGCACCTGCAGAAAAACTTGATGTAATCACATGAAGCGGTGTATCTGAAATATTCATTCCAAAGAAATTATTTACATGGGACACCGTCTCATAGGTGGATGAAATCTCACTGGAGAGAGCCGGGAATGCATCCTTTAACGCATCCCATCCGCTGGAGTTCATCTTATAAGTAACATCCACGATCGAGTTGGCAATCGCGGTCGGATCCGAAACAGTAAAATTAGCTACCGGCTGTGTCGTGATCTTAAGTGTAGACACCAGATTGGTCATGGTATCCTGATATCCCTCTGTCGCCATGATGCCGTCTACCAGGGATGTTGCATTGCCGCCAAGCGGCTGTGTGAACAAATTCTTAATACCGCTTACATAGGCAGGAACGTTCATGAATACACGATACAAAGCAAACAGAAGCGGCATCTGAATCAGCATCTGCACGCAGCTTCCCATCATGGAAACACCGTACTTCTCATAGACAGCCTGTGTCTCCTGCTGCATTGCCATCATGGATGCCTGATCCTTTTTTCCCTGATACTTTTTATTAATCGCATTCAGCTCCGGCTGCATCTTCTGTGACAGCTTTGAGAACTTCTGCTGCTTGTAGGTAAGCGGAAGTAAGCAAAGATAGATAACAATCGTAAATAAGATGATTGTTAAACCTACGTTCTGGATGTGTAAAAATTTATCCATAAAAGCGTAGATTGCGTTCATAAGGTAACCGAGTACCTTTGCGATTGGTCCTAAAATCTTACCTGAATTCTGAGTAAGTAAAAATAAGGAATCCATCTGGTTGCCTCCTATAATCATGGAACCGGATCGTAGCCACCCTTAGAGAACGGATTACAGCGTAAAATGCGCCAGAGCGCAAGCAATCCACCTTTCCATGCCCCATACTTCTCTACTGCCTCCAGCCCGTAGGTGGAGCAGGTAGGATAATACGGACATTTCGTGGTTTTCATCGGAGAAATGTATTTACGATACCATTTTATTAAAAAAATCAATATTTTTTTCAATGTGATTCCATCTTCTTTTCTTCGGGGTTCATAATTTTCTGAAGATTTCCCAAGTGCAGCAATGCGGATTCGATTTCGTGATATGATGCGTTTTTTGCGCCTGCCCTTGCGATGACTACAATGTCCCAACCACTATGGAACATCTCTTCATGCAGTCTGTAACTTTCTCTTACTAATCTGGTAATGTGATGCCGTACAACACTGTTACCAACTTTTTTACTAACTGTAATTCCAAATCTGTTCTCCTCCGAATCATTCTTGAGAACATACATTACCAAATACTTATTAGCATAGGATTTTCCACGATGATAAACATTTAAAAACTCTCTGTTTTTTTTAATTGAATTCAATGCAACAAACCCTCTATAAAAAAGAAAATTGTGATAGAAGAAAAGGCCACATAAATGCGACCTATGCAGATAACTTATGTCTTCCTTTTGCTCTTCTATTTGCTAAAACTTTTCTTCCATTAGATGTCTGCATTCTCTTTCTGAAACCATGAACTCTACTTCTAGACTTCTTCTTTGGCTGAAATGTCATCTTCATTGTGAATACACCTCCTTAAATTCATCAATAATTATACGCAAAATCACGTGTATCTCATATTATACAAGCAAAGTAAAAAATAGTCAAGCTTTTTTTACACTACTTATTATTTCTCTCCATTAGTTTTTTTTCACACTTTCCTACAAATTCTCTCATTCTCCATAACATTTAAAAAATTATGTCA
>OGHK01001976.1_pt1 | contig 15501 bp, 12 predicted proteins | sample 1571411 | NCBI WGS metagenome assembly OGHK01 (sample SAMEA2582043, study PRJEB24529) | metagenome | biome: Human gut stool | place: China | collected 2011 | reverse complement strand
GGATAGCAAGTAATATGTAATGAACTAGGTCTTAACGAAGAGGAGAAATAGATAATTTCCAGTTTAACAACTTGCCCTTTGAGAGAGGAAAAATCCTTTTCTCAAAGGGCTTTTTCTATTTATACAGATATTCGAAAACTATAGGATAAAGCCCAAACTTCATATACTCTAAGCACAAGGAGGTTGTGGTTTGGTTATGAACAGCAGTTTGCCAGAAGTACACTCAGAACTTGTTTTGGAATGATCAGAGAAGAACATGCCGTTGAACGGGAGTTGCAGTTATGTGGGTATTTTTGTATAATAACTTCTGAAAAAATGTCAGCGTCTCAGGCATTGACCATCCGTAACCGGATCAGATGTTCAAAGCATTGGCAGACTGTATGCGGGTGGAATTGCCGGAAGAGATGATAAGCAGACACAAGAGAGTGAGGATGCGTTCCGCTATGAAAGCAGCATCACGCAATGTCAGATTATGAACACCAGTGTAGGCAGTGCATACACCGCAGGCGGCATCATTGGAGAGAACAATTTCAGTGTGATCTCTGAAAATACGATGGATGGAGTATCGGTTTATGGCGGATGCGAGTATGCCGGACATATTGCCGGAATCTGGAGAAGTACCTGTTGTGCAGCAAAAGACAATTATATAGCAAATGCCAGGACAGCTACCGATACCGGAACAGCAGACATCGATGCCGGATATGCAGAAAAGCCGGATGCTTATGATGGTGTCCATGCGACAGTTATGGTTCGTGCAAACGATAACAACACGAAAGTAATAACAGGAGAGCAAAGTATGTCCTATAAAAAAGGATATTTTGTGTGCTACGTTGATCACAAAGGAGCACATCAGTTATTCTATGAGATGAAGTATTCAGGCAGTGAATGGTAAGAAGAAAAACGAACGCTAAGAAAAGCTTCCCATTGACACTGTGACGGCTATCTCATATAATAACAACAGAAAACAGATTACAAAGAAAGACAGGGCATGGTCTGTTGTCAGGGTACAACAGGCCATGCTTTTTTGAAAGGGAGGTTTTTTATTTATCATGTCCAGTGACTCGACTTCATTGGTTATTATTCTGGTCTGTCTTGTTTTGTCCGCATATTTTTCTGCGACCGAGACAGCCTTTTCCACGATGAGCCATGCACGTATGAAAACAATGGCAGACAAGGGTGACAAATCCGCAGCACTTGCACTTCAGCTGGCAGACAATTACGACACGCTGCTTTCGGCGATCCTGATCGGCAACAACCTGGTCAATATTCTGCTCTCATCTGTGGCGACACTGCTCTTTGTCAAATTTCTGGGTGAGCAGACAGGGGCGAGCGTTGCAACAGCTTCCGTCACGGTTGTCGTGCTGATCTTTGGTGAAATCTCGCCGAAAAGCATTGCCAAAGAATCACCGGAGAAATTTGCCATGTTTTCCGCACCGTTTATCCGTGCCTTGATGGTGCTTTTAAAACCATTTATCTGGATGTTCGCTCAATGGAAAAAGCTGCTTGTCAAACTGTTCAACAAGCCTTCGGATGACCGTGGGATCACGGACGAGGAGCTGATGACGATCGTGGAAGAAGCAGAGCAGGAAGGCGGGATCGATGCCGATGAAAGTACACTGATCCGCAGTGCGATTGGTTTTATGGATCTTGAGACAAGTGATATTTATACGCCGCGTGTGGACATTGAGAGTATTCCGCTGGATGCGACAAAAGAAGAAATCGCAAAGATGTTTCTGGATACCGGATTTTCAAGGCTTCCGGTCTACGAAGAAGATATCGACCACATCATAGGCATTGTCAACCAGAAGGATTTCCACAATTTTATTTATCATACCGACCGACCTCTGAAAGATATCATCCGCCCGGTGCTGTTTATCACGCCGACGATGAAGATCGGTGTCCTGCTGAAAAAGCTTCAGGACAGTAAAACTCACATTGCGATCATTCTGGATGAATTTGGCGGAACGGAAGGTCTGGTTACGATTGAAGATATCATCGAAGAGCTGGTCGGTGATATCTGGGATGAGCATGACCGTGTCATCAAAGAAATCGAAAAAATTTCAGACCGGGAATATCTGATGAGCGGATCGGCAAATATTGATAAAGTATTTGAACTGCTGGATATTGAGAAAGCGGTGGATGTCAATACTTTGAGCGGCTGGATCATGGAGGAACTTGGGCAGATCCCGAAAGAGGGCGACAGCTTTGTAAGTGACGGCGTGAAAGTAGTTGTCCTGAAGATGGATGACCACCGTGTTGATAAAGCAAAAGTTTATCGAAACGTTCAAAATAATGAAGAAAATCAGGAAAAATAACAGCAAAAACATTCGAATAATGCAAAAATCTTTCAAAAAACTGCCTGACGGAAAAAATAAAATCGGCTATAATGCATAGCAAATCCATAGGGATAAAGACGCAGACAATGGAGCCTGTAAAAGGGAGCCATTGTCTGCGTCTTTTTTTGTAACAGTTCAGCCGTGACAAAATGCAAAAAAATATGAATGTAAACTTGTTTGCAAATGAATATTTTATGTATTTTGATATGGCGCTCTGCCAAAAGCGAGATTTTAGCTGCGATAGCAGCGAAAAAGGCGATGGAATCGCCAAATCGAGCTTACATGGTTGAACTGTTGATGTTGATTTTATTCTTACTAAATAAACGAACAGGAGGATTACTATGAGACTTACCCCGAAGGAACAGGAAAAACTGATGCTTCACATGGCGGGAAATCTTGCCAAAGAGAGAAAAGAACGCGGCGTGAAGCTGAATTATGTAGAGTCGCTTGCTTATATCAGTTCGGAACTTCTGGAACTGGCACGTGACGGAAAAACGGTTGTGGAACTGATGCAGCTTGGAACGAAGATCCTTACCAAAAAAGATGTTATGGATGGTGTTGCAGATATGCTGGAAGAAGTACAGGTAGAGGCAACTTTTCCGGATGGAACCAAGCTGGTAACGGTACATAATCCGATCCAGTAGACAGAGGCAGCCCCGTAGATGATCTGCGGGCGAATCTTGAAGAAGGAGGACAACAAACCATGAAAATCGGTGAAATTATTCCGGCAGACAGAGAGATCACACTCAACGAGGGAAAAAACACAGTGAAAATTCTTGTTGCGAATAAAGGAGACCGCCCGGTGCAGGTGGGATCTCATTATCATTTTTTTGAAGTAAATAAATGCCTTTCTTTTGACCGTGGGCGATAAAGTAAGACTGGCAGATACAAGCCTTGTCGTTGAAGTAGAAAAAGATTTTACCACCTATGGAGATGAAATTAAATTCGGAGGCGGAAAAACCATCCGTGACGGTATGGGACAGTCCGTTAAAACCTGCAGCAAAGACGGAGATCTGGATCTGGTCATCACAAATGCACTGATCGTGGATGTGACCGGAATCATAAAAGCAGATATCGGTATTAAAGACGGAAAAATCGTCGGAATCGGGAAAGCGGGAAACCCGGATATCATGGACGGTGTGGCTCCGGGAATGACGGTTGGAGCTTCCACAGAGGCACTGGCGGGTGAAGGCATGATCGTGACTGCCGGCGGAATCGATACTCATATTCATTTTATCAGCCCGCAGCAGATCGACTGTACACTGTACAGTGGCGTAACAACGATGATCGGAGGCGGTACCGGACCGGTAGACGGAACAAATGCAACGACCTGTACACCTGGACCGTGGAACATGAAAATGATGCTCAAAGCAGCAGAAGAATATCCAATGAACCTGGGATTCCTCGGAAAAGGAAACTGTTCGGATGAAGCACCGCTGATCGAGCAGGTCAAAGCAGGTGCAATGGGACTGAAAATTCATGAAGACTGGGGTGCAACACCGGCTGTTATCAACCACTGTCTGAATGTAGCAGATGAGTACGATGTGCAGGTAGCGATTCACACCGATACGCTGAATGAGGGAGGATGTGTCGAAGATACTCTGGCAGCGATCGGAGGCAGAACAATCCATACTTACCACACCGAAGGTGCAGGCGGAGGACACGCACCGGACATCATCCGTGCAGCGGCAGCAGGAAATGTTCTTCCGTCATCCACAAACCCGACCATGCCATACACGGTCAATACACTGGATGAGCATCTGGATATGCTGATGGTATGCCATCATCTGGACAAAAAAATCCCGGAAGATGTCGCATTTGCAGATTCCAGAATCCGTCCGGAAACCATCGCAGCAGAAGATGTTCTGCATGACATGGGTATCTTCAGTATGATGAGTTCGGACTCTCAGGCAATGGGACGTGTCGGCGAAGTTATCACACGTACCTGGCAGACAGCAAGCAAAATGAAAGACGAACGCGGAGCACTTCCGGAAGACGAAGGCAAAGGAAACGACAACTTCCGTGTAAAACGTTATATCGCAAAATATACGATCAATCCGGCATTAACACATGGTATTGCAGATTATGTAGGTTCTGTGGAAAAAGGCAAGTTCGCAGACCTGGTATCTGTGGGCAATCCTCTGGGGAACTGCATTTGTAGAAGATATCATGGGCAAAAAGCTCGGAAAATTTGTACCGCTGCTTCAGGTGTTTGAAGGCGTGGTCACCGCATGGATTCCGGGAATCATGCTGATTTTAGGAGTATGGTAGAATGGTTTGTGAAAAAGTAATCGGAAAATTAAAAGATGTGGATATCACAGGAAAAACAGTAGAATATGTGGATATCGAATGGCATGAAGCATTTAAAAAAATCCATCGAAAAGTGACCGGCCAGGGTCGTGAAGTGGGCATCCGTATGAATGATTCCATTCTGACAAGAGGACTGTTCCAGGATGATGTGATCTATGATGCAGACGGTGTGGTGATTGTGGTCAACACACCGTCGTGCGAAGTGATCGAAGTATCGCTTGCACCGGGGCACGAAAAATATGTGGCAAAGGTCTGCTATGAGATCGGCAATCGCCATGCACCGCTCTCGGAGCATCCAGGATTCCTTTTGAACAGCGGGAAGCGTCCAGAAAAATGGGTTCTCGTTTTGTAAAAACAATTGAAAAACTGCACGCAGAAACGATGCCGATGAAAAACAGAGAAATTTTTGAAACGTATCTGGAAGGAAGAAAAGGAAAAGCGGTCAGTCACTGCATTGTATACGGAGTTTTCTGTGCGGCTCTTGGAATCGAAGAAGAAGAGACGTTGTATCATTATTTATATGCACAGACTTCCGCAATGGTAACAAACTGTGTCAAAACCATCCCGCTCAGCCAAAGTGCAGGACAGCAGCTTTTAAGCGGATGTTATTCGGAATTTGCAGAAATTCTGGAAGAGATCCGAACTTACAGCGAAGATGACCTGTGCCTGTCAGCACCGGGATTTGATATTCGTGGAATCCAGCACGAAAAACTGTATTCCAGATTGTATATGTCATAGCAGGAGGAAAAAGTATGTCATACGTGAAAATTGGAGTTGCCGGTCCGGTAGGTTCCGGAAAAACAGCACTTATCGAAGCATTATCAAGAAAAATGGCAAAAGACTACAGCACTGGCGTTATCACCAATGATATTTATACAAAGGAAGATGCACAGTTTCTGGCAAAAAACAGTGTTCTTCCGGTCGAGCGGATCATCGGTGTGGAAACCGGCGGATGCCCGCATACGGCAATCCGTGAAGATGCCTCGATGAACCTTGAAACAGTTGATGAAATGATGGAGCGTTTCCCGGATATTGAACTGCTCTTTATCGAGAGCGGCGGAGATAACCTTTCCGCAACCTTCAGCCCAGAACTGGTAGATGCCACGATTTTCGTGATCGATGTTGCAGAAGGAGATAAAATTCCGAGAAAAGGTGGTCCTGGTATCACAAGATCAGATCTGCTTGTCATCAACAAAATCGACCTCGCACCATATGTCGGAGCAAGTCTGGAAGTCATGGAACGTGATTCAAAGAAAATGCGTGGTGACTGTCCATTCCAGTTTACCAACATCCGCGGGGATGAAAATGTGGATAAAGTAGTAGAATGGATCAAAAAAAGTGTATTGCTGGAAGATCTGTAAGCATAATGTTCGACTTGAACGCAGAGAAGCGGATTGTGAATGTCCGCTTTACTTCACAGCAAGAATAGAAGAAGCATTCTTGAAAAATAAAAAAGAAAGGCGGACGAACATTTGACAGAAAACAAATTCGGAAAAATATCCAGACTGTCGATCCGCACCGGAAGCCGGGATGGAAAAACCATACTGGAAGATCTTTCCTTTACTGCACCTTATAAAGTTATGACACCATTTCCAAAAGAAGATGGCGGAATTTCCATTATGCCGCTGTGTGCTTCGGCCGGAATCATGGAAGGCGATGTTCAGGAGTTCACCTTTCAGATTTCCGAAGGAAGCAATCTGGAATTTCTTTCTCAGTCTTTTGATAAAGTGCATAAGATGAAAGAAGGACTGGCACGCCGGAGTGTGACGGTAGAAGTGAAAAAAAATGCAGTCTTCTGTTACTATCCGCAGCCGGTGATCCCATACGCACAGTCTGCATTTGAAAGTGATATGAAAATCCATCTCGAAGACGAAAGTTCAAGATTCTTTCTGATGGAAATCATTTCCTGCGGTCGAAAAGCATCCGGGGAACGCTTTCGCTACCGGAAGTATGCATCGAGAGTTTCCATCTGGCGAAACAAAAGTCTGATCTATCGGGACAATACCTGCTATGAGCCGGAAAAAATGGGAATGGAAGGCATCGGTATGTACGAAGGTTACACACATATGGCAAATCTGTTCCTGACCGGCAACAGCGAAGAACTGCAGCAGAATATCTGGGAGATCCTGGCACAGGAACCGGAGTGTGATGGCGGCGTGACAAAACTTGTGCAAAATGATCTCGCCGTCCGGATATTCGGACAAAGAGCACAAAAACTGCAGGAAGTGGCAGAGAAAATGAAGGCGGTTTTCCTGTGAAACGAATAGACAAACTGTATACAGAAAAAAGTGTATGTGCAAATGAACGAATTCCAAGAAGGGCACGTAAAAGTGCCTTCTTAGGAATTCGTTCATTTTGCATATTGCCGTAAGTTTCCAGAGCTGATAAAACAGGTTCCTAGAAGCGTGGATGTTTCCAATGGAATCAACGAAACTGGCGAAATAGACAATAAACGGACAGAGAATATGTAGAAAATTACTAAAAAGCGAACGCTTAATAAAAATAAATAGTAACAATATAGACAAAAACATAAAAACGTACTATAATAAACTTAACATGTATCCAGAGAGGGTGCTGGAAGTCCCGCACAGCGGGACTTCATTTTTCACAGAGATTTTTAAAATGACAAAAACTCTGCGAAAAAAGAGGAAGAAAAAGAAAGAATTGCAGCTGAAAAGGAAACAGAATGGCTGCAAAAGAAAAAATGCATAAAAGGAGGAATGTACATGCATTTGAGAAAGAAAATTCTGTCTGTTGTGTTAGCCGGTGCTATGATCGGCGGAGAGCTTGTGACCGGCATTGGAAGTTTCACACTTCCGGTAAATGCTGCTGACAGCAGCTTTGCAGGCGAAGAGTGGTATGACCAGATTGATAAAGTGGAGGAGAACCGGGAGCCGGCACATGCGTATTTTACACCGTATGAGTCTGCAGAAAAAGCTTTGACAAACGAAAAATCAGTTCTGGATGTGGATGAATCAGAATCCGCTTACAAACAGTCCCTGAACGGTACCTGGAAATTCAAATTTGCCCAGAAACCGGCAGACCGTGAAAAACAGGCAAAAGGTGCAGATGCAAAAAATTATGTGGAGAACTGGGATACCTCAGGCTGGGATGATATCAAAGTTCCAAGTTCCATCCAGACGATCAAGGATGCAGACGGCAATTTCAAATACGAAAAGCCGATCTATGTAAACCAGAGATATCCGTGGCAGAACTATGAAAATGTCAGCCTTGGAGCAAACGTTACAGCACCGACCGTAAACAACAGTGTCGGCCAGTACAAGAGAACCTTTACCGTTCCTTCAGACTGGGATGGAAGAGATGTTTTCGTATCCTTTGAAGGTGTAGAGTCCGCATTCTATTTATATGTAAACGGACAGAGAGTCGGATACGGCGAAGACAGCTACACAACGGATGAGTTTAACATTACAAGTTATCTGAAAAAGGGTGAAAATACCATCGCTGTGGAAGTTTACCGCTGGTCTACCGGAAGTTATCTGGAGAACCAGGACTTTATCCGTATGAGCGGTATTTTCCGTGATGTAAATCTTTACTCTAAAGCAAAAGTAGAGATGCGTGACCTGTTTGTAAAAACAGATCTGGATAAAAACTATAAAGATGCAACCCTGACGCTGGATGCAGATATTCGTAATCTCGGTGATGATACAGCAGCAGGCAAGAAATATACCGTATCTGCTGATCTTTACAAGATTGACGGCAAGACAAAAGTGTGGTCTGAGCCGATGGTGATCGAAGCGACTGTTCCGGCAGCAAAGGAAAATGTGGCAGAGAAAGCAGATGACAAGGGTGCACACTTTACCGGCGATAAAAAAGTAACCAATCCGGACAAATGGTTTGCAGATACTCCGAATCTGTATATGCTTCTTGTTCAGTTAAAAGACGAAAATGGCAATGTCATTGAGACGACTGTTCAGAGAGTCGGATTCCGCGAGATCAGCAAAGCAGATATCAACGAAGCAGGTCAGGAACAGGTACAGATCAACGGTGAAAAGATCATGTTCCGTGGTACAAACCGTCATGAAACAGATGACCAGGACGGACGTGCGATCTCCAGAGAAGATATCACAACCGACCTGAAGATGATGAAGCAGTTCAATGTCAATGCGATCCGTACCAGCCACTATCCGAACAATCCATATATGTACGGACTGGCAGATGAGCTGGGTATTTATATCTGTGATGAGACGAATGCAGAGTCCCACATCGGTGCGACAAGCAGCAACATCCCGTCTGGATATCCGATCTGGAACACTTCCGTTATGGACCGCACCCAGAATATGGTAGAGCGCGATAAAAACCATCCATCCGTAGTGATCTGGTCCCTTGGTAATGAAGCTACTTATCAGGTTTACAACATGGATGAGAACTACTGCTTCTACAATTCCACACAGTGGATCCTGCAGCGTGATCCGTCCCGTATCCGTAAATACGAGCGTGACAACCGCTATACAAAGGGTGACCGCAAAAAATCCATGGTAGATATCTATTCCTCCCAGTACTGGGGTGTGGATTCTGTCAAGAGTCAGGTAACAAACACCGGCAATAAGCTGCCGTATATCCAGTCTGAGTATGCACATGCAATGGGTAATGCCCTTGGTAACTTCAAAGAGTACTGGGATATTTTCCGTAACTACCCGAATGCACAGGGCGGATTTATCTGGGACTGGATCGATCAGTCTGTTTCTACAAAAGTAGAAAATACAACAACTTACACGATCACAGATTCGAACACCGGTGTTGCAACGAAATTTGACGGAAAAGTTACCGAAGGACGCAACAATACAAAAGCGATCCAGGGAACTTATGCAGCGACGGACAGTGCAAAACTGGCAACCAACAGCACAACCGGTATCACACTGGATGTATGGGTAAAACCATCGGAGAACTTTACAAAATCCGCACAGGCGTTTATCTCCAGAGGAGACAGCGACGGCTACAACCTTCAGATTGACCGCTATGGTAAATTTGAGTTCTTTGTAGACGGATGGAGCGGTGGTACTTTATCCGCAGATATTCCATCTGATTTCACAGACGGAAACTGGCATCGTCTGACGGCAACTTATATCGGTACCGAGTACAAGCTGTATTACGATGGAAAACAGCTTGCAACAGGACAAAGAACCAACAAGACAACCTGTGATGCATCCAGCAATCCGATCGACATCACCATCGGAGCATCCGCAGACCAGTCCGGAAGAACCTTCAACGGTGCAATCGACCGTGCAGCCGTGATCAAAGGTGTTATGACAGAGGAACAGATCCAGAATACAAACGATAATCTGGACGCAGTAAAAGATAACGTAGCTTATTCTATTGACTTTGGATCTGCTTCCATTAAATCAGAAGGAACAAACTACAAAGACAGCACATACTTCGCATACGGCGGAGACTGGGGCGAGACGGTAAATGATAATGATTTCTGTGCAAACGGTATCTTAAATGCAGACCGCACACCTTCCGCAGAACTGTATGAAGTCAAGAAAGTACATCAGGAAGTTTCCTTCTATGATGACGGTGAAGCAGCAAACGGAAAAGTCCGTGTTGTAAACGAGTTCCTGAACACCAACCTGAACAAATACAATGTCTCCTGGACATTAAAAGAAGATAACAAAGTGATCGGAAGCGGTCAGCTTAGCGAGGAGCAGAAGAACATCGCACCGCAGGCAGAAGCTACCGTAACACTGGCAAACTTCCCGAAAGTAAGTGCGACAGCAGGTTCTGACTATACACTGACACTCTCCGTAACACTGAAAGAAGATGCTGCGTGGGCAGGCGATTATTACGGACATGAAGGTGATGAGATTGCATTTGAAGAATTTGATCTTGCTTACACTCTGGAAAAAGCACAGCCAACGATCAGTGCATCTGACATGGATAAAGTAAACGTAGCAGAGAGCGATGATGCGATCACTGTTACCGGAAAGACATCCAAAACAAACGGCAAAGCATTTGAAGTTGTGATCGACAAAGCACAGGGTTACATCACCAGCTACAAAGTAGACGGCAAGACCCTGCTGGAGAACGGACCGGTTCCGAACTACTACCGTGCACCGGTCAGCAACGACCCATCCTTCTCCACAGCGATGAAGAATGCAGCAGAGAACTTCACGCTGGATGAGAACGGCATAACAGTAGATAAGAAAGATAAAGTAGTCAACATTCATGTGTCAGGAAGCATTCCTGAAGTAAATACACCGAACAGCATTGATTACATGATCTATGGCAATGGTGAGATCGTAGTAACCAATACGGTTACACCGAGTGCTTCTGCAGGAAATATTGCAAGAATCGGTATGAAGATGACAGTTGCAAAAGATTACGAGAAGCTGACATACTACGGAAATGGTCCGCAGGCAAACTATGTTGACCGCAACACTGGTGCAAAACTTGGTATATACAACAGCACCGTAACCGAACAGTTTGAAAAAAAATATGTAAAACCTCAGGAAAACGGAAACCACACAGGTGTAAGATGGACAGCACTGACAGCAGAAGACGGAACAGGTATCCTGGTATCTTCTGACAGCGAAATGGAATCCGGAGCACTGCACTACAAAGCAGAAGATCTGGCATCTTACCGTCATCCATATCAGGTACCTGTACAGGAAAATACAATCCTGACAGTAGATCTGATGCAGCGCGGACTTGGAAATGCAAGCTGTGGTCCGGCTCCGCTGAGCAAATACATTATTTCCGCAGGAAAGACTTATACACAGACATTCAGCATCCTTCCTCTGACAAAACAGACATCAGATGAAGAAAAGATGGTAAAGAGCAACGAAGATGTGAAATCCGGTATGCCGCTGACAGGAATCAAAGTAAACGGCAAAGAACTGGACAACTTCAGTGACGGACAGAATGAGTACACTTATACACTTTTAAGAGGAAGCTACGAAGAAGGAAAGGTTCCTCAGGTAGAAGTGATCAAAAAATCAAATGATGTTAATGTAACTATTACACAGGCAACAGCAGTTCCTGGCACAGCGACCATCAAAGCCGTTTCTCCATTTGGTGTAGAAAAGACTTATACGATCAACTTCAAAGTTCAGGATGAACTGTATGTATCCGATATGGACTGGACGGTTGACCAGGGCGGATACTTCGAAAACACAAGAGATGCCTGCGGATGCGGAAATCCGATGGCAGTCTATGTAGAAGGCACAAAACAGAGCTTTGACAAAGGTGTGGCTATGCATGCACCGGCAGAACTGGGCGTTAACCTGGAAGGCAAGGGCGTAAGCAGATTTACCGCACGCATCGGTATCAGTGCAGACCAGACACTTGGAAATAAAGCAGATGTAAACTATGTAATCAAAGGTGATGGCAAAGAGCTGTACCGCAAAGACCATGTGATCTCCAACGGACAGTCCTACCTCGTAGATATCGATGTATCCAAAGTAAAAGATCTGCGTCTGATCGTAGAAGAAGGCGATGCAGATTACAACGACCACGCACTGTGGGCAGATGCAAAATTCACGTTCCAGAGTGAAACTCCAGATCCGAAGCCGATCAAAGTAGCAAGCATCAGCGTAACAGCTGATAAGACAGAGCTGACCGTCGGTGATACGATGCAGGCAGCTGCAGCTGTATTACCGGAAAATGCAGACAACAAAGAAGTTACATGGACAAGCTCAGATGAAACAGTGGCAAACGTAAGCGAAGTAGGTCTGATCACAGCAAAAGCAGCCGGAACAGCAACCATCAAAGCAACAGCAAAAGATGGAAGCGGAGTATCAGGAGAACTTGTGATCACGGTAAAAGCAAAACAGGTTACTCCAGATCCGGAGCCGGTCAAAGTAGCAAGCATCAGCGTAACAGCAGATAAGAAAGAACTGGAGATCGGCGGTACTGCTCAGGCAGCTGCAGCTGTATTACCGGAAAATGCAGACAACAAAGAGGTTACATGGACAAGCTCAAATGAAAGTGCAGTAACAGTAAATGAAAGTGGTCTGATCAAAGCAATTGGTGTTGGAAGTGCAGATATCATTGCAACTGCAAAAGACGGAAGCGGTGTAACAGGCAAAGTTACCATCACGGTAAAATCAAAAGATATTGATCCGGTACCGACTCCGACCCCTGCACCGGCAGAAAAAGTCGAAGAGCTGAACAAGGCAGTCAAAGAAGCAGAATCATTCAAAGAAGCAGATTACACAGCTGAGAGTGCAGGCAAACTGAAAGCAGCACTGGCAGAAGCTAAGAAAGTTCTGGAGAATAAGGATGCTACTGAGGCAGAAGTAAACGCAGCACTGAAAGCAGTCAGCGATGCAAAAGCAGCTCTTGTCAAGAAAGATGATAACAATAACAACAACGGAAACAATAATCCGGCACCACAGGTTCCGGCAGTTGGAACAACCATTACAGTAAAAGGCGTTACTTACAAAGTAACGAAAGCTGATGCAGTAAACGGAACGGTTTCTGCAGTGAAACTGAAAGCAACGAAGAAAACAAAAGTTACGATCCAGGATACAGTAAAAGTTGGAAATTACAGCTTCAAAGTAACCACGATCGGTAAGAATGCTTTCAAGAACAACAAGAAACTGAAGAGCATCGTGATTGGAAACAACGTCAAGAGCATTGGCTCCAATGCATTCAGTAAAGCGAGCAAGCTGTCAAGCGTAACTTTCAAGGGAACAAAGATCGTGAAAGTTGGCAGGAATGCATTCAAGGGTACTTCTTCTAAGATGAAAGTTACAGTTCCTAAGAAGATGAAATCCAAAACGCTGAGAGCACTGAAAAAGAACCTTCAGAAAGCAAAAATCAGCAAAAAGGCAACTTATAATAAAGTAGCGAAAGTAAAGTAAATAAAAGAATCTCTTGAATAACAGAAGTTCAAGTTGTAACGAGAATCGTCGCATGCTACAATAGGCATGCGGCGATTTTGTTGGGTAAATGTCAGCAAAGCTGAACAGAATCGCGTGCCAAGTCTTACGTGTCAAGCGGATATTCGCAATTGAAGCAGGGGACTTCCTTGATTTGGTTCAATCATAATAACGAAAGAAGGTAAGAAAAGTGGAGACACTGAAAAAGTTTGTGAAATATTATGCACCTTACAAAGGTGTGTTTTTTCTGGATTTGCTGTGTGCAGCGATTATCAGTTTTGTGGATCTGGCATTTCCGCAGATCCTTCGCAGTCTGACAAAAACACTGTTTTTAAAAGATGCAGCTGTGATCTTACAGGCACTGCTTCCTATCGGGGCAGGATTGCTGCTTATGTATGCAATACAGGCGTTGTGCAAGTATTATGTGACGTGTCAGGGGCATATGATGGGAGCAAGGATGGAGCGGGATATGCGCCAGGAATTGTTTGAGCATTATGAAAAACTGTCGTTCTCTTATTATAATCAGCATAATTCCGGTCAGATGATGAGCAAACTCGTATCAGATCTGTTTGACATTTCTGAGCTGGCACATCACGGACCGGAAAATCTGTTCATTTCACTGATTAAGATTGTCGGAGCCTTTATCTTCTTATTTTTTATCAACTGGAGACTGGCAGTGCCGCTTCTGTTTCTGGTTGTGCTGATGCTGATCTTTTCTCTGTGTCAGAATCGCCGTATGCAGGCAACGTTCATGGATAACCGACGCAAGATCGGAGATATCAATGCGAGGCTTCAGGATACCCTTTCCGGGATCCGTGTCGTACAGTCTTTTGCAAATGAGGAGATTGAGCGGAAGAAATTTCAGAAGAGCAACGAAGGATTTCTGGTATCCAAAGATGCGAACTATCGTTGTATGGGAAGTTTTATGAGCAGCAACCTGTTTTTCCAGGGACTGATGTATCTGGTGACCCTGGTCTTTGGCGGATGGCTGATCGCACACGGAAAAATGGAAGCAGCAGATCTTGCCATGTATGCTCTGTACATCGGAATCTTCATCAGCCCAATCCAGATCCTGGTTGAGCTGACAGAAATGATGCAGAAAGGCCTGTCCGGATTTCGCAGATTTCTCGATGTGATCGAGACAGAACCGGATATTCAGGATGCCGAAGATGCAAAACCACTGACCAATGTATGTGGTGATGTATCTTATGAAAATGTTTCCTTTCATTATCAGGATGATGAGACACCGGTACTGTCTCATGTCAGCTTTCGGATTCCGGCAGGCAGATCGATCGCACTGGTCGGACCGTCCGGAAGTGGTAAGACCACGATCTGTTCGCTGCTTCCACGTTTTTACGATGTGACGGAAGGAAAAATCACGATTGACGGAAAAGATGTCAGAGGACTGACACTTGAAAGTCTGCGAAATCAGATCGGACTGGTGCAGCAGGATGTCTATCTGTTCTGCGGAACGATCCGGGATAATATCGCTTACGGAAAACTAGAGGCCTCCATGGAAGAGATCGTCGATGCAGCGAAAAAAGCAAATATTCACGATTTTATCATGTCACTGCCGGATGGATACGACAGCTACGTCGGTGAACGCGGAACACGCCTCTCAGGAGGGCAGAAACAGAGAATTTCCATCGCCAGAGTTTTTCTGAAAAATCCACCGATCCTTATTTTAGATGAGGCAACGAGTGCACTGGATAATGAGAGCGAACGATGGATTCAGAAAAGTCTCGAAGAACTGGCAAAGAACCGCACCACAATCACGATTGCACACCGCCTTTCTACGATCCGCGGGGCAGATCAGATTCTTGTTGTTGCCGATAATGGGATCGCAGAGAGCGGAACACATGAAGAACTGCTGAAAAAAGGCGGGATTTATGCACATTACTGTGAACTCTCGGAAATGTGACAGATTTTTCAAAGGCCAGTGCAGACAGCAGAAAAATAAGAATTGACCGAGCTCTTTAGAGCGAGGGATGCTTCTTGTCCGAAGGGCAAGAAGA
>OGHK01001973.1_pt1 | contig 15538 bp, 9 predicted proteins | sample 1571411 | NCBI WGS metagenome assembly OGHK01 (sample SAMEA2582043, study PRJEB24529) | metagenome | biome: Human gut stool | place: China | collected 2011 | reverse complement strand
GTTCTGGTTGCTTTGGCTCTTCAGTTGTTCTTCCTGCGCCCGAAGACAGATAATATGGTCGATTAAATTATACAAAAAATAACGATGATAGTTTCAAGATTAGAGAACAGTTCGCGGATAGAAAGCCTTCATCCGCTGTTCAAACAATTATTTGATTATGTAAAGACGCATGACTTGCTGAATGCTCCCTTGGGACGCATTGAACTGGATGGCGATAACTTATTTATTAATAATGTAAATCCCGAATGTGTTCCTGCCGACAAGCAAGTGCTGGAAATGCATCGCGATTACATTGATGTGCATATCCTTTTGACGGGGCAGGAAACTATCGGTTGGAAGGCTGTTGAAACGTTGGAACATCAGGCTCAGGCTTACCAAAAGGAGGGAGACTGTGCGCTTTATAGCGATAGACCCACCTTGTTTGCCACCTTACAACCCGGTGAGTTTGCCATCGTTTATCCCGAAGACCCGCATGCTCCGGTTATCGGTGAAGGAAAAATCAGAAAATTAATAGGAAAAGTAAAACTCTAAAAGAAATAGTTATGGAAAAGATTATCGGACTTATTGACGCACCTTTTACCCCGTTTTATGAAAACGGAGAAGTGAATTATGAACCGATTGAAGCTTATTGCCAATTGCTGGTAAAGAATGGTCTTCAAGGAGTATTTATCAATGGTTCTTCCGGTGAAGGTTATATGCTGACCGAAGACGAGCGCATGAAACTGGCAGAACGCTGGATGGAAGTTGCTCCTCAAGGTTTTAAGGTTATCGTACATGTGGGAAGCACTTGCGTGAAGTCCAGCAAGCGTTTGGCTGAACATGCCCAAAAGATTGGCGCATGGGGTATCGGTGCCATGGCTCCTCCCTTTCCGAAAGTGGGCCGTATTGAAGAACTTGTGAAATATTGCGAAGAAATCGCTTGCGGTGCACCCGAACTTCCTTTCTATTTCTATCATATTCCTGCATTCAACGGTGCATTCTTGTCAATGGTGGCTTTCCTTGAAGCTGTGGACGGACGTATTCCAAACTTTGCCGGTATCAAATATACTTTCGAAAGTATGTATGAATATAACCAGTGCCGCCTTTACAAGAACGGTAAGTTCGATATGCTTCACGGACAGGATGAAACAATTCTGCCTTGTCTTGCCATGGGCGGTGCTCAGGGTGGTATCGGTGGAACAACCAATTATAACGGTAAAGAACTGGTAGGCATCATTGAAGCATGGAAAGCCGGAGACCTGGAACTGGCCCGCGAACGTCAGAACTTTGCACAGGAAGTAATCAATGTTATCTGCCATTATCGCGGCAATATTGTCGGTGGCAAACGCATTATGAAACTGATTGGGCTGGATTTGGGTAAGAACCGCACTCCGTTCCAAAATATGACCGATGAAGAAGAAGCTGCCATGAAGAAAGAACTGGAAGCAATTAACTTCTTTGAAAGATGTAATAAATTCTAAATAAAACATTTGTTTTTATGAATGTAAACGAATATTTGTCGAATTGGGCAGCATGCTATAAGAAGGATCTGACCGAAAACATTCTTCCGTTTTGGTTGAAAAACGGTCTTGACCGTAAGCATGGTGGTGTATACACTTGCCTCGACCGTGACGGAAGTCTGATGGACACCACCAAATCGGTATGGTTTCAAGGACGTTTCGGCTTTATCGCAGCTTATGCCTATAATAATATAGAGAAGAATCCCGAATGGCTGGCTGCTTCAAAAAGCTGTATCGACTTTATCGAGGCTCATTGTTTCGATGCCGACGGACGCATGTATTTTGAAGTGATGGAAGACGGAACTCCGTTGCGTAAACGCCGTTATGTCTTTTCGGAAGGCTTTGCCGCCATTGCCATGTCGGAATACGCCATTGCATCGGGAGACCATACTTATGCCGAAAAAGCACTGGAGCTGTTCAAGCGCATCATGCATTTCCTGAACACTCCGGGCATATTGGAGCCGAAGTATCTGGATACGTTGAAATCGCAGGGACATTCCATCACAATGATTCTGGTAAATACCGCTTCACGCATCCGTGCGGCTATCAACGACCCGTTGCTGACAGAGCAGATAGACCGTTCCATCAAGGCATTGCGTACTTATTTCATGCATCCTGAATTCAAGGCATTGCTTGAAATGGTAGGTCCTGACGGAGAATTTATCGATTCTATCAACGGTCGCACCATCAATCCGGGACACTGCATCGAGACGGCCTGGTTTATTCTGGAAGAGGCCAAGTACCGCAATTGGGATAAAGAATTGGTGGATATGGCATTGACTATCCTTGACTGGTCCTGGGACTGGGGATGGGACAAAGAATATGGCGGTATCATTAATTTCCGTGATTGCAAGAATCTTCCTCCCCAGGATTATTCTCAGGATATGAAGTTCTGGTGGCCGCAGACAGAGGCCATTATTGCCACTCTGTATGCTTATCAGGCCACGAGCAATGAAAAATATCTGGAGATGCATAAGCAAATCAGCGACTGGACCTATGCCCATTTCCCTGATAAAGAATATGGTGAATGGTATGGCTATCTGCATCGTGACGGAACAGTGGCACAGCCGGCTAAGGGTAATATCTTCAAGGGGCCGTTCCATATTCCCAGAATGATGATTCGCAGCTATACGCTTTGCGAAGAGATAATGAAGAAATAATATTAGTTTTTAATAAGATTGAAAGCCGCAGTAACGTTGGGAAACGAAGCTGCGGCTTTTTAGTCTTATTTTAAGAGTTATTCGGCCAGGACTTTGTCCAGCCATGGCAGTACAAATTCATTTTTGAAGTAATGGTTCGGCCCATCTACATTTACAGAGTCATAGAAAGAGGCTCTGCCGAGTCCTTCAGGCAAATTTTGAGCAGTATTACGTGTCTCCGGTGCCGTATATTTCTGATAATGATGTGTTTCAACGTTTTCCGGATGTCCGCTGATTTCATAGGCTCGTTTTACTAAATTGAAGTCTCTGTCCAGTCCTCCTTCTGTGAGAATGATGGGGCGAGGGGCAAGAGAAGCCACTATATCAGGAAAGTTAAAGTATTTCCAAAAGTCGGGTATTAAATGACGGATGGAATTGGGAAAAGGGCGACGTCCCCTTTGGTCCGGTTCTGTCATCACGATAGCCCGTTCCTGTGTTTGGCATAAGAAATCGTTGTAGACAAAAGCGTAAATGGAAGGGTCCATGACGCCCAATACCATTAAAGGTTCAGTCCCCAAAGAGAAACCACTGACAACAATGCGGTCTTTGCGTATGAAGGGTTGGCATTTCATCCATTCCAAAACTTGTTTATTTAGAAAAGAAGTGTAGCCTAAATAGCTCCATCCCAATTCCAGCAAAATGCGTGACGGAGTATCATAATCATAACTTGTTCCTGTCAAAGGTTCCAGGTCGGCTGCCTCTCCCGCTGCCGCATTATCTACGGCAACTGAGATGTATCCTTGTTTTGCAATGTTTAAGGCCATAGCCGCCCGCATATTGTTGGCGGAAACTTCTCCGATGAGGTTTTCTTTTGTCATACCCGAGCCGGGAATGCAGAGTACGGCAGGACCGGGTATTTTAACTTTATCGGGAATCAGTATATAAAAAGTAGAAACACAGTGAGGCAGTGGATAGAACTCCCATTTCTCTTGCCGATAACCGTCTTTCTGTATTTTCTCTATACAAACAGGTATTGGCTGACCGGTGATGTGGGGATGATGCATGATCTCTATCATGGCTGTCCGTACCTCTTTTTGCCATTCGGCAAATTCTTGCCGGGTGAAATCATGCCGGAATGCATAGAGTGGTTTGGTATCTTTGAGCATGGCATGTACTACTCCGTAGGTGCTGAGATAACGTCCGTCACTTCGTTCAGAACAAACAGTTTTATGTTGTTCGGGGGAAAATGCTGTTTGCGCGAATAGCATTGATGATGACAGGCAAACGGTGAGGAGAATTACCCATTTTTTCATTTTTAGTTTTGTTTTCTGCATGATTAGATGATATAAGGTTGTCATTTTGAGGCTAAGATAAGTAATTAGAGATGAATTGCGGCAAATTCATCATAGAAAATTAAAGAGGACACCCTCACGGGCATCCTCTTCCAAAATCAATGTTAAAATCGACTATATCTGTAATACAGATGTTTTGATTATTAGTATCCCGGTGTTTGAGTCAATTCAGGATCTTTGGTAATCATATTGGTTTCTATCGGCCAGTATAGTTTGTAAGCTTCGGCTTCAGTTAAGATAGCCTTTTGACCATCTTTGCTGCCTTCCGGACAGAATACCAGATGTTTGCCTCCTTTGGTCAATGTCATACGTTTCAGGTCATACCAGCGTTGTCCTTCTCCTAACATTTCTTTATCTTTTTCATGTAGGATAGCCAGCTCGTTTTCTGTAAAATTACCGTTGGTGTAGCCATATTTGGTTGCGTCCCAATTTTTACCGTAAGCACGCTCACGTATTTTGTTTATATAGGAAGCTACATCTCCGCCTTCCATATTTGCTATTTCAGCCATCATTAGATATACGCCCGCCAAACGATAGACAATGACATCAGCGTCCCAAATATAGCGATTGATGGATTCATCGAAGTGTCCCATTATTTTTTTGTACACTGTACCTGCCAATGAATTGTCTTTACGTGAATAGGCTCCCAGGAATGTCGCATCGCGGCGGCTATCTGTCTTGTCATAAGACAGGTAGAACTCCGGTAGATATTCTATGCGCTGCATTCCTGTGGTGCTAACTTTCAGCGTATCTCCCATAGGTTTTCCATTTTCATCGTTGAAACCTACTGTTTTGAAAGCTCCGGTTTGATAGTTGTACATGAGAGCTGTAAATGGATTTGATGCTTCTCCTTCCATATATCTTACAGCGAAAATTACTTCATTATTGCCTTTATTGTTTACGCTGAATATATCTTCATAGTTTGACTGTAAGGAGAGATCATAATTATTCATCAGGCTTTGCAGATGATTTTTGGCTACGCTTAAGTCTGCATTGTTTGCTGTATTGTCATCTACAGAAACCTTAGCATTCCATAAGTAGACTTCAGCAGCCAAATATTCAGTGGCAGCTTTTGACCAATAGCCTTTTAAATTCTTACGGTTATTGGGGTCGAAAGAGTTATTATTGCCAAAGTAATCGAGTGAAGATTTCAGGTCTGCTTTGATTTGTTTCATAACTTCAGAACCGGCAGAACGCTTCATATAAAGGTTGTTTGGGTTAAAGTCACCATTTACTACCGGATTTGGATCTAAGCGCAGAGGTAAAGTACCATAAGTGCGGTACAGTCCGAAGTAATAGAAAGCGCGTAAACCGTAAGCTTGCCCCAGATAATAGGCCTTTTCTTCTTCGGTCATATAGTCGGCTTCCAGAGTCTTCTGCAACATGATATTTATATTCGCAATACATCCATATATGTTACCAAAGTTTGTGATTCCCGGAGACTCGGCATTCAGGGCTTGATTTACGATACCCTGATAAGAAACCGAAGTTCCGTCTACAGCAACATCGGGAACACTGGTTCCACCGCGTGCTTCACCTAATACATATTGTTGCTGGAATATTTGGTCACGGAAATTTTTGTGTATTCCGTCCATATAAGCGATTACATGTTCTTTTCTTGTCCAGAAGTTACCGCTTCCATAAGTGTCAATGGGAGCTAAGTCTAAAGCATCGCAACCTGTCATGCCGACAGCAAAAGCAAATGCACTGAAGCGAAATGCTAATTTTAATATTTTATTTCTCATAATTGTAGTCTTTTTTAGTTATTAAATTAGAATGTTAAGTTAACCCCAAACAGAATAGTACGTGGTAATGAATAGCCTTGTCCGACTGCACCGTTGTCTTTTGGGTTGGCTTCAGGAGAGCCTACATTTTTCGCACCGGTGATGTAACCCAGGTTCTGTCCTGTAATAGAGACTTCGGCACGTTGCATCTTCAACATTTTAGCTACAGATTCAGGCAATGAATAGCTCAGCGAGATTTCGCGGATAGCTAAATAGTCACCTCTGTATGCAAACATGGTGGATGCTATGTAGTTGTTTTTTCCGTTTTGGTCGGCAAACAGATAGCGTGGGTATTTAGCGTTCGGATTGCTTTCTGACCAAGTATCATAGTACATTGTCGGTGTATTGTATGTTCCTTGGTAACATCCCATGAACCATGGAGTAGTACTTTGTGTCCCACTATTTTCATACAACCAGAAGCCTAGAGCATAGTCAAAGCGTCCGTATAGTTGGAAGTTTTTCCATCTGAGAGTAGTATTGAAACCACCGGTCCAGCGTGGAGAGGTAGCTCCCACTTTTACTTTATCGAATTCATCGATTACATCATCGCCATTTACATCATGGAATTTCGTGTCACCCGGTTGGATAGGGAAGTTCGTAGTGGCATTTTGTTGCTCTGCTGTCAGTTTGTTCCATGCCTCAGGTCCATAGTAAGTTCTGGAGCCATATTTTCTCACCAGATTGGCGGGAATTTCATCGTATGAGCGGTAAATGCCATCTGCTTGGTATAAATACAGTATGCCCGGTTCTTGACCTTCCTGTTGTCCGCCTACCCATTTTTTCTCATCTCCGTTTCCGGTATATACTTGGAATGCATTGATACGGTTTCTTTCCATACCATTGTCCGGTAATGAAACGATTTTATTCTTGTTGAATGCGATATTTCCTGAGGCGCTCCATGTCCAGTCTTTGCTGTCGATAATTTTTCCTGAAAGTTCGATTTCGATACCTTGGTTGCGGAATTCACCATTATTGTTTGTTACAGATGAGAAACCAGTAGAGGTCGGGAAACTCAATGCTGCATATTTGTCTGATGTCAGCCGGTTATAATATGTCAGGTTAGTGTTCAGTCGGTTGGCAAAGAAGCTCAAGTCTGCCCCCACTTCAAAGGTAGCGGTCTTTTCCCATCTCAGGTTAGGGTTGGGAAGTTCTGTGATGAGATAAGAAGTATTTCCGTTATAGTTGAATGAACCGTTGCTGTTGCTTGAACCGTAGCTTCCCTGTAAGGTATAGGCACCAATACCTGACGCATTACCATTGATACCGTAGCTGGCACGCAACTTACCGAATGACATTACGGGAATGGCTTCTTTAATGAAGTCTTCGCGTCCGAAAATCCATCCGGCAGATACTCCGGGGAAGAATCCCCAACGGTTGTCACCTAACAGAGAGGAGTAACCGTCGCGACGGAAAACGAATGACAACAGGTATTTGTCCTTAAAATCATAATTTAAACGTCCGAAGAATGACAGGATGCGTTGTTTCTCATGCCATGAATTGATAGTACGCTTACCTTCGCCCTTATCGGTCAGTGACAAATCGGGGAGGTCGTCGGTAGGTGCACCTTGGCCTTGTGCCTCAAATCCGCGTTGGTATTTGTTGTAGTATTCCATACCTAACATCACTTCTACATGATGGTCAAGGAAGAAGGTTTCGTTATAGTTTAATACGGCATTGTATGTTTGGCGGAAATCGCGGTTATAATAAGCTGTAGCCGATCTTGTACGCACGAAGTTTCCGGGAGTATTTTCATAATCTTTTGTGAAACTTTCCTGATATGTTTCAGAGTAATACCAGTTCATGTTGGCTGTCAATGACAGATTTTTCAGAATATCAATCTTAAAGGATTGGCTCATTGTGAACTTATCGCTTTGATTGTCATTCCACCATTGGTCGGGTTGGTACATTTGGTTACCATCAGCGGTACCCGGACCTAGTTTCATGTTGCCTTCTTCATCCTCAAAAAGAACAGTAGGAGGAAGTGAACGTACTCGTCCGAAATAATTTAACTCAGAACCGTTGGAGCCGGGCATGTTTTTCCAATTGGCACGATTATAGTTTAGTGACGAAGTGGAAGTTAGCCAGTCTGCAATTTTATAGCTGGCGTTGGTAATGAATGAATAACGTTCGTAGAATGTATTGACAGGAACACCTTCCTGACGGTTGTATCCCAAACCGGCGTAGTAGGTGCCACGGTCATTACCACCAGACATATTGATGTTGTAGTCCTGTGAGAATGCGGGATCATTCAGGTTATATTTATCTACATCCGTATTCTTGTATAAAATTTCTTTGCCGGTAATAGGGTCTGTCACTGTCTGCCATCCTCTGCCCAGCAGATATTTGTTGTCTTCGTTTAAGAACTGAGTACTGTAAATGTCCTGATCCAGGTTGTTACCGGTACCGAAAGGTTGTTTACCGTTCAGGTAACTTTCCCAATTACCCCAATAAGTTTTTGTGTTTCCGTCTTTGTCTTGAAACAAGTGTCCTGCATCCCAGTGTGCTTTACGCATAGCTTTGATATATTCGCCTGCTTCCAAAAATTCATAAGGAGTGCGTGCATAGCTCAAACCTAATTTAGCCTTGAAGTTAATTTCGCGGAAACCTGCTTTACCTCTTTTGGTGGTAATAAGGATTACACCGTTACTGGCACGTGCACCGTAAAGTGCAGTAGCACCGGCATCCTTTAATACATCCATAGACTCAATGTCTTCAGGGTTGATATCACTCATAGAGTCTCTAAGTTGTCCGTCTACTACAACGAGTGGAGAACCGGTTCCATCCAAGTTGGTACCACCACGCAAGATAATGGTAGGAGTTGCGCCGGGGCTACCTGATGATTGGATAACCTTCAAGCCGGCTACGGCACCGGATAATGCTTGTGCAGGATTGGAGTGCATACCTACGTTTAAGCTCTCCTGTTTTACTTTCGAAATAGAGTTAGTTACTTTGGTACGTAACTGTTGACCACCGTAACCGGTAACTACAACCTCTCCCAACATTTCCGTGTCATCTTTTAATGTAACGTTTAGAGGCTGACCATTCCATTTTACTTCTACCGTTTTATATCCAACGAAAGAAATCTGGATAATGTCTCCTTGTTTGACATTGTTTAAAGAGAAGTCACCGTCAATACCGGTGATTGTTCCGTTGGTGGTACCTTTTACTACCACAGATGCACCGATAACGGTTTCACCTGTTGTGTCTTTCACAATACCGGTACAAGAGCCATTTTGTTGTGTGATTTTCACATCGGTTATACCGGATTCGGCAACCGCGTAAGCTGTTCCTGTAGAGACGCCCATTAAGAACAGCAACGTACTGACTGACTTTAGCCTTTTTAACATAGCTGTGATTTTTTTTATTAGTGTTTATTATAGCATGAAATTATTTTCAAATAAAGTTCTTTTAGAACTTTGCAACATTGCTACAAAGCCTGTATACCATTTGATGGAGTATATGTATAGGTATAATATGGCTTTTGTATCTACTTTTATTCTACCTAATTATAAAAATATTGGTGGCTAATATTTTATTTATCTATAGCTATATAAGATTGTTTATATAAGATTTGGAGAGGTTGGTTGCGTAATCTTAATAAAATATCAAGTATATATTAAAAATAATTTCTTAAATATGCTTGAATTAATAAATAATATAATATATTTGCAGCGTAAACCTAAATATAAATTATTGCAAAGTTCTAAAAGAACTTAGTAAATGATTAAAATGTTGTGATATGGGTTTTCTTTAGACAACGGAAAATAGAGGGGGATGAAGGGGGTGATGTTATCGAATGTTGTCGATGTATGAAGAATCTTGAATATAAAGAATGTGGGAGAGTAGAAATATAATGTAAAGAAGGGCTATGGCAAAGGAAATCAAGCTATAGCCCTTCTTGTATTTATCGATAAGACTTTTCTAATATATTCAGTATTTCGTCATCGGTTATGGGATGTGGGTCAAGTGTGAATAAACCGCCCATGGTGTCACGTGCATTCTGCAATATTCTAGGAAAGTCATTGGGCCGGATGCCATATTCACTTAATTTTAAATCTTTTACTTTGCATTCTTTTTGCATTGTTACTAGTGCATCGATGAAGTCGGATGCACGATTACTCTTCTTTTCGGTCATCACTTCGGCCATTTTCATGTAGCGTTTGGTGCAGTCGTGACGGAAAGTTTCAAAATAAGCTTCGGAAAGTGCTATTAATCCGGCTCCATGGGGAAGTTGCGGATAGTAGGCACTCATGGCATGTTCCAGTGAATGTTCGGAAGTACAACTGGAGGTAGATTCTACCATTCCGGCGAGTGTACTCGCCCAGGCAACTTTGGCGCGTGCTTTTAGATTTTGTCCGTCGGCTACGGCTACCGGCAGGTATTTATATAATAAGCGGATAGCTTCCAATGCATATAGGTCGCTGATAGGGGTTGCACAGTTGGCAATGAAACCCTCGGCAGCATGGAAAAAGGCATCAAATCCTTGAAAAGCGGTAAGTTCGGGCGGGATGGATACCATTAATTCAGGGTCTACAATGGAAAGGGTAGGATAGGTGAGGGGACAGCCGAAGCCTATTTTCTCCTGTGCCGTTTCATGAGTGATTACTGTCCATGGGTCCATTTCAGTACCTGTGCCCGCTGTTGTCGGAATGGCTATAATAGGCAGAGCTTTGCTGATGGGACGTCCTTTACCTGTTCCTCCTGAAACGTAATCCCAATAATCACCGTCATTGCATGCCATTACAGCAATGCTTTTGGCGGAATCGATAGAACTTCCCCCTCCCAGTCCGACCACAAAGTCACATCTTTCTTCACGACAGATGGCGGCTGCTTCCATGACATGTTCTTTGATGGGGTTGGGAAGTATTTTATCGTAAACTACCGTTTCTACATGATTCAGTCTCAGTTGGGCGAGTACTTTTTGCAGATATCCATATTTCCGCATGGAAGTTCCGGCAGAAATAACAACCAATGCTTTCTTTCCCGGTAGTTTTTCACTTGATAACTTATTGATTTCCCCACAACCGAATATCAATTTGGTAGGGATGTACAAACTAAATACAGGATTTGCTTTCATGTCTTTCGTATTTAAAGTTTCAATGATAACAAATGTAGAAAAATAATAGTTTGGGCGGAAGAGTAAATAGTTAAATTTTACATACTGTCGGACTGTATGTTTCTTCTTCGTTCAGGATGAGGCAGATGCATTCGAAAGAATTTGATCTATGCGAATGAATAGTTGGAAAAAGAAGGTTATCTTTGCACTCAATTGAAAAAAAGGAATGCGTCAAGACTGAAATGGTCTATTACTTTGTCATTCTGAACGAAGTGGAGGATCTGTTGCTTGTATCTATTTATTAACAATATCTATTTCATGGAAAAACAATTATCAGAAAAACTGCCACGTATCGAAGTGGTAGATGCTTTGCGGGGATTTGCTGTGATGGCAATTCTCTTGGTACATAACTTGGAACACTTTATCTTTCCGGTTTATCCTACAGGTGATCCCGGTTGGTTGAATATTCTGAATGACGGAGTCTTTAACATTACTTTTTCTCTGTTTGCCGGGAAAGCTTATGCTATTTTTGCTTTGCTGTTCGGATTTACATTCTATATTCAGTCGGCTAATCAGCAACGGAAAGGGAAGGATTTTGGCTATCGTTTTCTTTGGCGTCTTGTCTTATTAGCTGTTTTTGCTACTGTCAATGCTGCTTTTTTCCCGGCAGGAGATGTCCTATTACTGTTTGTTGTAGTGGGTGTCGTATTATTTGTGGTGCGCAAATGGAGTGATTGTGCCATTCTTGTTACAGCTATTGTATTTTTACTGCAACCTGTTGAATGGTATCATTATATAGTAAGTTTGTACGACCCGTCGCATACGTTGCCCGATTTGGGGGTAGGAGCAATGTATCAGGAAGTGGCGGCTTATACGAAAGAGGGGAATTTGGGAGAGTTCTTATGGAAGAACATCACTTACGGTCAAAAAGCGAGTTTGTATTGGGCATTGGGTGCCGGACGTTTCTGGCAGACTGTCGGTTTGTTCCTGATGGGACTGTATATCGGCCGTAAGCAGCTTTTTGTTTCTTCCGAAACCAATACACGTTTCTGGGTGAAGGCACTTATTATTTCTGCCATCGCATTTGCTCCGTTGTTCCAGTTGAAAGAGTTGGTGATGGCAAGTGACAGCTTACTTGTTCGGGGAACAGTAGGGACGGCTTTCGATATGTGGCAGAAGTTTGCATTCACGGTAGTGTTGGTTGCATCTTTTGTGTTGCTTTATCAAAAGGAAGGCTTCAAGAAGTTTGTATCCAATCTTCGCTTTTATGGAAAAATGAGTCTGAGCAATTATATCGGACAGTCTATTGCCGGTGCTGTCATTTATTTCCCGTTCGGACTGTATCTCGCTCCTTACTGTGGCTATGCGCTTAGTCTGATAATCGGGTTTGTGCTCTTCTTGTTGCAGGTCTGTTTCTGTAAATGGTGGTTGAAGAGTCACAAGCAAGGACCGTTGGAAGGTATTTGGCATAAATGGACATGGTTGGGGGCAGATAAGTGATTGGTTACTGAAAATAAAACACGCATATCGAACAACGAAAGAATATTTACTTATGAAAAACCAAATTGTATTATTAGGCTTGTTGGCTTTATGTACTCACTCTCAGATGAGTGCGGCATCCCCTCAAAAAAGTATTTACCATAAAGGCTGGATTGACTTTAATAAGAATGGAGTGATGGATATTTATGAAGATCCCAAGGCTCCGTTGGAAGACCGTGTGCAGGATTTGTTGAGTCAAATGACTCTTGATGAGAAAACCTGTCAGATGGCCACGCTTTACGGTTCGGGGCGTATTTTGAAAGATGCGTTGCCTCAAGAAAACAGGAAAACCGAAATATGGAAAGACGGCATTGGAAATATTGATGAAGAGCATAACGGTCTCGGCAAGTTTCGTTCAGAGTATGCCTTTCCCTACACCAGGCATGTAGATACGAAGCATGCTATCCAGCGGTGGTTTATTGAAGAAACTCGTTTGGGTATTCCGGTTGACTTTACAAACGAGGGTATACGTGGTTTGTGTCACGACCGTGCCACTTATTTCCCTGCCCAGTGTGGACAAGGTGCCACTTGGAACAAAGAACTGATTGCGCGTATTGCCGAAGTGGAGGCACGTGAAGCAGATGCTTTGGGCTATACCAATATTTATTCTCCCATTTTGGATATTTCGCAAGATCCCCGCTGGGGACGTTGTGTGGAAACGTATGGTGAAGATCCTTATCTGGTGGGACAACTAGGTAAACAAATGGTAACTACCCTTCAAAAGCATAATTTGGTTGCCACTCCCAAACATTTTGCTGTTTACAGTATTCCTGTGGGCGGACGCGATGGGCAAACGCGTACCGATCCCCATGTAGCACCGCGTGAAATGAGAACGCTCTATCTGGAGCCTTTCCGGGTAGCTTTCCAAGATGCAGGGGCTTTGGGCGTGATGAGCTCTTATAATGATTATGATGGTGAACCGATTAGCGGAAGCTATCATTTCCTGACCGAAATCTTGCGTCAGGAATGGGGATTCAAGGGGTATGTGGTTTCTGACAGTGAGGCGGTGGAGTTTGTTGCAGGCAAACATAAGGTGGCTGATACATACGAAGACGGTATTGCGCAGTGTGTCAATGCCGGTTTGAATGTGCGTACTAATTTTACCGCTCCCGACGAGTTTATAATTCCTTTGCGCAAGGCAATTGCCGATGGAAAGATTTCTTTTGATACGGTGGACAAGCGTGTGGCGGAGGTTCTTCGGGTGAAGTTTTGGCTGGGATTATTCGACAACCCGTATCGCGGTGATGGAAAACTGGCCGAGAAGATAGTACATAGCAAAGAACATCAGGCGGTGGCACTCGATGCAGCGCGTCAGTCATTGGTTTTGCTTAAGAATGAGAAAGAGATGCTGCCTTTATCCAAATCGATTCGGAAGGTGGCTGTTATCGGTCCGAATGCCGAAGAGAAAAAGCAACTTATCTGCCGTTACGGACCTGCCAATGCACCGATAAAGACAGTTTTTCAGGGAATAAAGGAAATGCTTCCCGATGCAGAGGTGGTTTATCGGAAAGGTTGTGATATTATAGACCCGCATTTCCCGGAAAGTGAAATTCTTGATTTCCCGAAGACGGAAGAAGAAAGCAGGCTGATGGATGAGGCGGTTGCCGCTGCGCAAAATGCAGAAGTTGTCATTATGGTGCTGGGCGGTAATGAACTGACGGTAAGGGAAGACCGTTCTCGCACCAGTTTGGAGCTGCCTGGCCGTCAGGAAGAGTTGTTGAAAGCTGTGATGGGCACAGGCACGCCGGTAGTGTTGGTGTTGCTTGACGGTCGTGCGGCAACCATTAATTATGCAGCGGCTAATGTTCCGGCGATATTACATGCCTGGTTTCCCGGTGAGTTTTGCGGGCAGGCAGTGGCTGAGGCTTTGTTTGGAGATTACAATCCGGGTGGAAGACTGGCTGTGACTTTTCCGAAATCAGTAGGACAAATACCATTTGCCTTTCCTTTTAAACCGGGATCGGATGTCCCTGCAAGTACTTCGGTTTATGGTGCACTTTATCCTTTCGGATATGGTTTGAGCTATACTTCTTTTGTTTATAGTGATTTGCAAATAACTCCCAAGGAACAAGGGGTACAGGGTGAAGTAAATATAAGTTGCAGAGTGAAGAATACGGGAAAGGTAAAAGGAGATGAAGTGGTACAACTTTATTTGCGTGATGAAGTGAGCAGTGTTACGACTTACACAAAAGTGTTGCGTGGGTTTGAGCGTATTTCTTTGGAGCCGGGAGAGGAAAAAATCGTTCGTTTTAAACTTCGTCCGCAGGATTTAGGGCTTTGGGATAAGAATATGAACTTTTGTGTAGAGCCGGGAAGTTTCAAAGTAATGGTTGGGGCTTCATCGGCGGATATCCGTTTGGAGGGAAGCTTTGAGATTATATAGGCATTATTTAAAAAGTCTTTGTCGCAGTCTGATAGGGATGTATCAAAGCTAACCCGATCTATCAAATCATCAACTGTAGGGCAGGGTTTGCCTGTCCGAACCAACGGTCACGATCTTGGGAGTAATACACAAACAAGCTATTTTGGGCGAGCGAATCTCGCCCTTACTAGCAAAATGACAGCATTATCAGTGTTTAGACACAATCCCAAGGGTAAAGGTTTATCGTGAAGTGGAATCTGAAGGACTCGACGGCGAACATTTGATGAGAAGCCGGCAGATATCATAGTAGCGGAGGAAGGAAATATTGCTTCTTCCTTCCTCCTTTCATCTACCGCTGAAATGTCCTGTTGGTAGGGCTCCGGTAGTGAATGGACATCTTGTTACTACCCCTGCAGCCTCCTTTCATCTGTAAAATTTCTTCCGGCGGGAGAAATGCTGAAGGCTGGTTTAAAAGTAGCTTGGGAAGCACGGCTGAAAGGGGAATGAGGGGATGTTCTGTCAGTGTTAAACGATTGATTGCTAATGTGTTTTGGCTAATATGTAAGGATGAACGGAAAAGAAGGAATGACCGACTTGGTGAGGGTGGTTCCATCTTCCCTTACATAAAAACATACCGGGCTTTTTAAAAAAGATGGTGATGTTTTTAAGAAACATCAAGGTCTTTTTTGAAAACATCAAGGTCTTTTTTTGGCTCAGTAGATTTTTAGCGGGGATTATTTTTTATACTCGTGAAGTATTGCTTACTTCGCATTATGAAAAACGATTATTTGAACATGCTAGCCAGCC
>OGHK01001958.1_pt1 | contig 15601 bp, 18 predicted proteins | sample 1571411 | NCBI WGS metagenome assembly OGHK01 (sample SAMEA2582043, study PRJEB24529) | metagenome | biome: Human gut stool | place: China | collected 2011 | reverse complement strand
TATATCATGAAATAAGTAACATAAGCGGTGTATCATCGTGAGATGATGGGTGAATATCTCGTGTAATTGGTGGGAATGGAGATATAAAAAAAATTATCAAAAAAAATGTTTGAAGTTGTAATATTATGGGTATATATCATACGAGGTGATGATATATGTCCCAAAAAGAAAAAAATTCGATAAAAGATATAACCGAAGATGATGAAGAAACTAATCTTTTTAGAGCCGAAATGATGAATTTTTATAAGAACAAGACCGAAGAAGAACTTTTAAATGAAAAGTATAGGTTAGAAATAAAAATGTATGAAAATGAAAATAATGATCCGATGTATTACACTAATACAATATCAACTTTTTCGAGTTTATTAATATCCGTGACAGCTGCAATATTTACTTTTAACTCTTTAAGTGTAGCATTGTCAAAGGATATAAGCGAAGATATGAGATTTAATTCATATTTACTTGTTTGTATAATTATAATAAATATTCCAACTTGGATTCGTTTAGCCCGTAGTTACGGTAGTAAGATGGACAAATTATGTAAATGTAAGCAATGTAAAATAGCTTTAATGTGCATAGACGATATACTTAATGAGCGGCAATTTCAAACGGTAGAATGTAATGATAAAGTTAAAAGATATTACATAGAAGTGAGAGATAGAAAATAGAAATTCAAAACACACCTAATTGGGTGTGTTTTTCTATACCCAAAAACAGGAGGTGAAATTCATGGCAAGACCGAGAAAGATTACGAAAGAGACAGTCCAAAAACTCGAAGAGGGATTTTTAATGGGGTTAAGTGACCGAGAGGCTTGTATTTATGCGGATATAGCGGTAAGCACGTTATACAATTACTGCAAGAAACACAAGGAGTTTTCGGAGCGAAAAGAGCTACTTAAAGACAATATCAAAATGAAGTCGAAATTAAACGTTGCACACGGGATAAAAAAAGGTGATATTAATTTGTCGTTATGGTATCTTGAACGCAAATGCAAAGATGAATTTTCACCGAAACAGGAAATAACGCACAGTGGCACAATGGACATAAACAATCCTATGGCAAATCTCACGACCGACGAATTAAGGAAGTTGATAGGCGATGGATAAAAATTTAATAATGCTTGAGGCGAAAAAAGAACTTGCACGACGCGAGTTCTTTTATTTTTGTCATTTATCTGCACCGTCGTTTTACAAAACAGACAGAAAATTTCTTGTCAGACTATGCAACGAAATGCAATCGTTTTACGAAAGTGATGAAGACGCACTGATTATAAACTTACCGCCACGACACGGCAAGAGTCGTACGGCATCAATGTTTGTTGAGTGGGTACTCGGCAGAAATCAAAGTGAGAAGATAATGACCGGTTCATACAACGAAACACTGTCGACCACGTTTTCAAAGACGGTCAGAAATGCGATACAGGAAGAAAAAGCCGATGAAGAAAAGATTGTGTACAGTGACATATTCCCGAACGTCAGAATAAAGCAAGGCGACGGGGCAAGGAATCTATGGAGCTTGGAGGGCGGTTACAACAACTATCTTGCAACATCGCCGTCGGGTACGGCAACAGGTTTCGGAGCAAGTTTATTAATTATCGACGACCTTATCAAAAATGCGGAAGAAGCATACAATGAAACAGTAAAAGAAAAGCATTGGGAATGGTTTACAAACACAATGTTTTCACGACTTGAAGAAAAAGGCAAGATAATTATTATAATGACACGTTGGTCATCAGGCGACCTTGCGGGACGTGCGATTGAGTATTTCAGTGACAACGATATATCTCACAGAGTAATAACGATGAAAGCCGTATGTGATGACGGCAGTATGCTTTGTGATGAGATACTCTCACGATACAGTTATGATTTAAAGATAAAGGCAATGGGTGCGGATATAGCAAGTGCGAACTATCAGCAAGAGCCGATTGATTTACAAGGCAAGCTTTACACAACACTTAAAACATACGACACCATACCGCCTGTTACGCAGATAAAGGCATATTGCGACACCGCCGATACAGGTGCGGACTATCTCTGCAACATAATATATGGGATATACGGAAAAGAAGTGTACGTTATAGACGTGTATTATACCGATGAGCCTATGGAGGTAACGGAGGGCGAAACGGCACGCAGATTATACGAGAACAACGTCAATCTTGCAAAGATTGAAAGCAATAACGGCGGACGTTCGTTCGCAAGACGTGTTCGTGAAATCCTTGCCGAAAAGTACGGCAGTAATTTTACAACGGTGAAATGGTTTCACCAAAGCAATAACAAAGAGGCACGAATATTATCCAACAGCACTTGGGTAATGGAGCATATATATTTTCCTTGCGACTGGCACATACGTTTTCCCGAATACTATAAGGCGATGACGACATATCAACGTGAGGGCAGGAACAAGCACGACGACGCCCCCGACGCAACAACGGGTATTGCGGAAATGATGAACAGGAAAAAAGGCGGACTGTCAATTTTAAAGTAGGTGATAAAATTGGATTTGGAAACAGTAAAGAAACTGATAAAGAAATATATACCCGGACACGAAAGTTTTATATCAAGAGTGCAGACGGCGGAACGATATTATCTGAACGATAATGACATTCTGCATATGACGCACAGTGACGGCGAAAAACCTTTGAGGAATGCGGACAACAGAATACCGTCCAACTTTCACGGCTTGCTTGTAGACCAAAAGTCCGCATATATGTTTACGTCACCGCCGTTATTTGATGTTGGAAATAAATCGGCGAATGAGAAAATAAGCAATATACTCGGCAGTCGATACACGAAAATATGTTCAAGACTTGCAATAAATGCGTCAAATGCGGGTGTGGGTTGGATTCACTACTGGGATAATGACGGATTTAAGTACGACGTTATAGACAGCAAGCAAGTTATACCGATATGGAGCGATACTTTGGAACACGAACTTACGGCGTGTTTCAGAACATATCAAGAGCTTGACGATAACGGTGACACTTACCATGTTTATGAGTATTGGACTGATAAGGAATGCAGTGTATTCCGTAAGAAGATTGGCGACGGTCTTGAACGGCTTGAAATGTATAATATGTTCAACGTGTACGACGTTGAAACAAACGGAACTGTATGTAACGTGTACAGTCATAACTTCGGACGTGTACCGTTTATTCCGTTTTTCAATAACGGCTTTCATCGTGACGACCTTACACCGATAAAGGGACTTATTGATACATATGACAAAACGTACAGCGGTTTTATAAACGACCTCGAAGATATACAGGAGATTATATTCGTGCTTAGCGGATATGAGGGCGAGAGCCTTTCGGAGTTTTTGACACAGCTCAAGAAGTACAAGACTATTAAGCTTGATTCGGAAGAAGGAGCAAGCGGAGGACTTTCGACTTTGACGATTGATATTCCGGTTGAGGCAAGAGAGAAAATGCTCCAAATGACACGCAAGAGTATTTTTGAACAGGGCAAAGGTATTGATCCCGATCCGCAGAACTTCGGTAATTCATCGGGTACGGCATTGAAATATTTGTATTCACTGCTTGAACTCAAAGCCGGTATGGCAGAAATGGAGTTTAGGAGTGGGTTTGAAGAACTCATCAAAGCGATATGCGATTACAGCGGTATCGCTTGCGAGAATGTCACACAGACGTGGACAAGGACAAGCGTTTCAAACGACACCGAACTTGCGGATATAGCACAAAAAAGCGTTGGTGTTATATCTCAACGCACGATTATCGAACGTCATCCGTTTGTTGAGGACGCAGATAAGGAAATGGAGAGAATTGCGGAAGAAAAGGACGACAGTGACGATATAATGGGTGGACATAATGAACGAGTATTGGAAGAAGAGGAACAGTGAGCTTTTAAAAATCCACGCACAGAAAGCCGATGATATAGAACGCGAACTTATAAAAGAGTATGAAAGGTCCTTAAACGGCATAAAAAAAGAGATTGAAACGTTTTACGCAAGGTATGCTGATGAAAACGGTATCAATATGGCAGAGGCACGAAAGCAGTTAAGTCGTGAAGAACTTAAAGGCTTTAAGATGTCGCTTGAGGAGTTTAGGGAAAAGGCACTCGATAACGCAGACGGCAAGTGGACGACAATGCTTGATAATGAGTATATGCGTTCAAGGGTAAGCCGTTTGGAGGCACTCAAATATCAAATGCGTGGAGAAGTCGAACTCTTGAAACAAAAGCAAGAGGATAAATTTTCAACATCACTTAAAAAGGCATACAGTGATACATATTATACAACAAATAAACATATTGCCGATTCGGTTGATTATGCTGTTAATTTTGCAAAGTTCGACCGTGACACGGTAAAGAATGCGATATATGAAAAGTGGCTTGACGGAAGTGATTTCTCCGACAGGATATGGAACGATAAGCAGAAACTTTTAAGAGAGCTTAATACAAATCTTGTACAGGGCATAACGAGGGGTGACAGTCCCGATAAGATGATTAAGAATATATCATCAAGAATGAATGTTTCAAAAAGCCGTGCCGCCGCATTGTATCAGACGGAATATACGCATATTATGGTTGACGCAAGATTGCGTTCGATAATGGACGCAGGGTGTGACGAATACGAGATTGACGAGAATATGGACAGTGATATTTGCGATGAGTGCGCAAGTATGCACGGAAAGCATTTTAAATTGTCCGAATATCAGCAAGGCATAACCGCACCGCCGTTTCATACCCGTTGTCGTGGTACAATAACGGCATATTTTGCGGACGAAGAGGAAACACTTGAAAATGTTGAAGATACTGATACTATGTCTTTGTCGAAAGTATTTGATGAAGATGGTGTTAGATGTAAATGCAATCCTGTAAAAAATCATAACGGTATTTATACGCAAACAAACTCGAAGAACGCACAGAATACAATAAAGTTTGTAATAGATACTAAGAATAGTATCGATTTATTGGGTGATGTTTCAGAAATCGTAATAGCAAAATCAATAAAAGGTATAGCCGCATACAGTCACAAAAACAATCGCTTATATATCAATGAGAAATTGACAGATGAAAGCTTTTTGAATGAAATGCTAAAAGACGGGTATTTTGTCGCGGAGAACAAGCTTGATGTATTGTGGCATGAAATGTTCCATAAGAAACATTGGGATTTTGTATTGACAAACGGTGGAGAAAGTAATAAAATGAACATAGAAGCGGAGTTGCGGAAATACATAAAGGAACAACAAAGACTTGATTATTCTTATGTGTTAAATACAGTGAGTGGAAATGCACATGGCGGATTGTATAAAGAAAATAACAGGCAATTAAATGAATTAATTGCGGAAGTGCTGTTGCAAGAGAAAAAGGGAATAGTAAAAGACAAGAGACTGTTGGAATTGGTAAAGAGGTGTGTAGAATGATGAGACTTATAACCGAATATGATGTGAAGATGACTAAAGAATTGGCTAAATGGTCGGTATATCCCGAAGATGACACGGATATTTATTTACGAGAAGATGCACCTGAGGAAGTAAAAAAGTATTACGAGAAGTTACGAAGAGAAGATAGTATGTTTGATTAAATAAACGAAAGCACGTCAAAGGGCGTGCTTTTTTGATACCAAAAAGGAGAGTGGAACAAGTGAATATACGAGGTTTACCGCCTTAGCACCTATGAAACGGTGCTTTTTTTATACTCTTTTTTCAAGTGTTGCAGAGAATAAAGAACAATGCTTTTTTTACAGGAACGCACCTGAATAAAAAATTAATTTAAGGAGAGATAATAATGGAATGGTTAAAGGCAATATTGGAAAAGGCAAAGATTGAGGACGGCAAGTTGGATATTGACGGAGTGATGTCGACTGTAAACTCTGAATTTCCGAAGTATGCAGTACCGAAAAATGTTTTCAATGACAAAGTTACGGAGCTTAAAACGGCGAACAAAACCATTGAGGACCTTAAACAATCAAATGCCGACAATGAGGGATTGCAGAAGAAAATCACCGAGTATGAGGGCGAGATTGAAACGCTCAAGACAAATGCGTTGAACACCGCTAAGACGTTTGCCTTAAAGGAACAGCTTGCAAAAGCAGGTGTGACAGATGCAGATTATCTTATTTACAAGCAAGGCGGAATTGACAAGTTTATATTCGACAAAGACGGCAAGCCTGTCGGTGTGGACGATATTCTTAAACCGCTTAGGGAGGATAAGACGTACTCACACCTTTTTGCCGAAAAAGGAGGAGCATATACACCAAAAAGCGGAAGCGGAAGTTCAGACGTAAATCCTTGGGCAAAGGACACATTCAATCTTACCAAACAGGGAGAAATTTATAAAAACGACCCTGCCAAAGCAAAAGTATTAATGCAAGAGGCAGGAATGACAGGAGGAATTTAATATGGGAACAACTTTATCAGATATTATCGTACCGGAACTGTTTAATCCGTACGTTATTCAAAAGACACTTGAAAAATCGGCACTTGTACAAAGCGGTATAGTGCAGAATGACGCAGAGTTTGACAAGCTTGCGTCACAGGCAAGTCCGCTTGTGAATATGCCGTTTTTCTCTGACCTAACAGGTGAATCGGAAACTGTTATCGAGGGCGACGACCTTACAGCCGATAAAATCAGCAGTAAGAAAGACGTTGCGGTGATTTTAAGACGTGCGAAGATGTGGAGTGCCACAGACCTTTCTGCCGCAATGTCGGGTGCTGACCCTATGGCGGCGATTGCAAGCCTTGTATCTGACTTTTGGGTCAGAGATTTACAAAAGGAGCTTATCGCAGTTCTGAAAGGTATCTTCGGCACAGTTCCGGCAGTATCGGAGGGAACACCGAAAACAGCCGAAACAAGACTAAGTTCAAACATTCTTGATATTTCGGGCGTTAGCGGTAACGGTGCAAAGTGGAGCGGAAGCGCATTTATTGACGCACAACAGCTTTTAGGCGACAACAAAGCGGAGCTGACCGCCGTTGTAATGCACAGTGCGGTTGAGGCGGCACTTAGAAAGCAAGACCTTATTGACGTGATTCAGCCGTCGGGGGCAAATCCGTTCAGCACATATATGGGTAAGCGAGTTATTATTGATGACGGTTGTCCGGTAGACGGTTCGGGTTCAAGTCAAGTATTCTCAACATATCTTTTCGGCAACGGTGCGATTGCACTTGGTAACGGTACACCGGAAAAGTTTGTTGCAACAGAAACAGACAGAGATAAGAAAAAGGGCAGCGGTGTTGATTATCTTATCAACCGTAAGACTTATATTCTTCACCCTCGTGGTGTTAAGTTTACCGACAGCGATGTTGCAAATACAGAGGGTCCAACACGTTTAGAGCTTGCCAAAGCAATAAACTGGACACCTGTATATGACCCTAAGCAAATAAGAATTGTTGAAATGCGTCATAAGATTTGATGAGGTGGCTTATGGAGGAGTATATAACTGTTTTTACGGATATGTATGGCATAAGCGAAAATGACAAAGAAAAAGCGGAAAGGTGTATTGAAAGTACAATTGAGTATATAAAAAATTACTGCCATATTGACAGTATTCCCGATGATTTAAAGCATACCGTTATTCTTATGGCGGCGGACTTGTTCCGCTATGATGTGTCGTCATCATCGGGACAGTACGACAATGTCACGTCAATCAAAGAGGGCGATGTTACCGTATCGTACGGCAGTAATTCAAGCAGTATGTCGAGCGTGTTTAAAGACTACAAAGCAAGGCTTGCACGTTTCAGAAAGTTGGTGTGGTAATGAATATGGTAAGAGCGGCGATTGAAAGACTGTATAAAGGTTTATGTTCTGTCAAAGTGAAAGTTTCAAGCGTGAATGAGGAAACAGGAGAAACTGTATTTACCGAAAAGGCTGTTTTAACCGAACAGCCTTGCCGACTTTCATTTCAAAGCCGAAATTCGGCGGCAAAGGACGACGGATACAGCACCGTCTCGCAATCGGTTGTACTTTTTATTGCACCGGAGGTTGAAATACCGTCGGGCAGTAAAATAACCGTTACACAAAACGGAAAAACAACTGACTATTGCCGTAGCGGTGAAAGTGCGGTTTATACATCGCACCAAGAAATTGCACTGGAATTATTCGAGGATTATGCGTAATGAATGAGATTGATTTTTCACAGCTTGAGAAATTGCAAAAACAAATGGAAAGAACGGATTACACCAAAGCTTGTGCATCGGCTATGAATGTAATTTCACAGAGGGCATTAAAATACATCAGCAACGTAACAAAACCCGGACATTACAAGAACGGTAAGACAGGCGGTATACTGAAAAAGAGTTGGCAAGCAGAAAGAACAACTGTAAGCGGAAGTACGGTAAAAGGCGGAATATATACCGCACTTGAATATGCTCCTTATGTAGAGTTCGGACACCGTACAAGGCTCGGAAAGGGTACGTCCCCGAAGTACAAGCCTAAGAAAAACGGCAAAGCGTGGGTTGAGGGTAAAAAGTATCTTAACACCGTAGTACCGAAAGTCGATAAGGTAGCACCGAAAATACTTATGCAGAAAATGGAGGAAGTATTGAAATGACATCAAAAATAAAAAATGCAGTGACGAAAGCTATTCATAACCTGTTTGGTGATGATTATGCGGTATATACGGCATACACCGAACAAGGATTTTCAGAGCCTTGCTTTATCGTTGAAATGTTTCCGCTTAACGTACAGTCGACAAATTCATTTTTGGACGATGAAACGCAGACGGTAAGAATAAGATATGTTCCGAAAGATATAAGTCAAGATGAATTTATTTATGTGGCTGAAAAATTAAGAGGTTTGTTTTTATACAATCCGCTTGTATTGTCCGACGGTATGCGTATAAGAAGTTTTAGTATAGATTTTTCTTTGGAAAACTACACACTTGTGACGGAGCTTGTATACAATTACACCGTTAAGGTGAGAAACGAAAGTACATACGATAAGGCAGAAGATTTGATATTAGGAGGAGATTTATAATGGGTTTACCTGAAATAAATATAGTGTTTCAGTCCAAAGCTGAAACGGCAATTAAACGAAGTGCAAACGGCATTGTTGCACTGATTTTGTGCGACACAACAAAAAGCGATACTGTTTCATATTCATATACGGGAGAAAGCGAAGTTGTAAAATCGCATTGGACAACCGCAAACTATGATTACATAAGCAAGACCTTTGCCGGCGGACCGCAGAGGGTAATTGTTGAGCGTATCGGTGCGGAGGAAAACTATGACGATGCACTTGCAAGATTGAAAAATAAAAAGTGGAATTACCTTGCTATACCTACTCTTGACGGTGGCAATGCAAAAAGTATAGCAGATTGGATTATTGCACAGAGAAATGCGAAAAAGACGTTTAAAGCGGTACTTCCGTATGCGGCGAATAATGAGGGCATTATAAACTTCGCAACCGATGATATAAAAGTCGGTACAAAGGTTTATACCACTGCCGAATACTGTTGCCGTATTGCAGGCCTTTTGGCAGGATTGCCTATGACAGAGGGTGCGACATATCAAACTCTTGCGGAAGTCGACAGTATAACGGAGAGTACAACTCCCGACGCAGATATTGACGGCGGTAAGTTTATTCTCATTAATGACGGCGAAAAAGTAAAAGTCGGCAGAGGCGTAAACTCTCTTGTAACGCTTAGCGGTGATAAGACGGAAGATATGAAGAAGATTAAGATTATCGACAGTATCGACCTTATAAGAGATGATATAAAAACATCGTTTGAAGAAAATTATATCAACGTTGTAAACAGTCACGAGAATAAAATGCTTTTCATCGGTGCGATTAATCAGTATTTTAAGTCGTTGCAATCACAGGGCGTATTATACGACGGTGCAGATTGCAAAGCATATATTGACGTTGAGTCGCAACGTGAATGGCTTGCACAGAAATATGATGTGTCGGGTATGACAGACAGTGAGATTGAAGTCGCAAATACGGGAAGTATCATATTTGCGGGTGCGGATATTACAATACAGGATTGTATTGAGGACTTGAGTTTTAAAATAGGATTGGAGTGATAAATAATGGCTGAAAGTATTAAACCGAGAGGAAATCAAATTTGTTCCGGTACATTCGGCAAACTTTGGATTGACGGAATGCTTGCCTTTGAAGTGTATAAGTTCGAGGCTAAGGAAAAGACAAATCGTGAGAGTGTAAGTTTTGCCGGCGATACAACGAACGATTCAAAGCTTATGGGCGTTGACTATGAATTTTCATATACCGTACGAAAAGTATATTCAAGGGGTAAAGAAATAGCTGACGGACATAAAAAAGGTAAAGATACAAGACATACGTTGGTGGCAAGACTTGAAGATCCTGATAACGGCGGTTATGAAACAATTCAACTTGATAATTGTTGGTATAATGATGTGTCACTTATGAATTTTGAAAACGGTAAGATAGTTGAAGAAGAATTCAGCGGCGGTTTCACCGACCACGACCTTACAACTACAATGAATGCGTAATAACGGAGGTAAAAGATTATGGATAAGAATACAAAAATTACTCTTGCGGAACTTATTAAGCGTAAGGAGCAAGTGCTTGAGGCAAAGAAAAACGTAAAAAGAGCGAGAGTTTATGTAAAAAGCCTTGGTGGCGAGATTGTTATAAAAGCACCGACAAAGTCGCTTGCAACAGAATCGGCGGAAATGGAAAAGGACGGTGACGCTCACCTTGTTTATGAGTGTGTTGCCGAACCGGATTTACATTCAAAAGAACTTCAGGAGGCATACGGCTGTACATATCCCGAAGAAATCGTAGAAAAGATTTTTGACGACGGCGAAATCTCACCGATTGCAATGGAGTGTATGAAACTTGCGGGATATATCGACAGTGTAAAACTTGTTGAAGAAGTAAAAAACTGATAGAGGCAGATGATGAACTCTATATGATACATCATTATCTGCAAAGAGGAATATTGCCCGAAAAGGTACTTGCAAGACCGGAAATTGAAAAAATATTTTTCCTTGCAAGTGCCAAAAAGGCAAATGATGATGAATACGCAAAGTGGAAAGCCCTAGGAGGTGAGTGATGATGCAGAATAAAAGTTCAATAGTTCTGAATATGAACCTTAATGCAAGCGGATTTGCCCGAGGGATAAAAAGTGTAATCGGCAGTGTCAAAAATATGAATGAGTCGATGAAAGACGCAACGAACACCGCCTCAAAGATGTCTTCTGTAATGAAAGGTATAGGGAGCAGTGCCATAAAAGTCGGAAAAGGTTTAGCGGTGGCAGGAGCGGCCGCGGCGACTGCCGTAACGGCTTTGGTTTCAAAGTCTGTCGGTGCATTTGCTGATTATGAACAACTTACGGGCGGTGTAGAAACGTTGTTCGGAGCAGGCGGAAGAAGTGTTGAGGAATATGCACAGAGTGTCGGTAAAAGTGTTTCTGATATTCAAGGGAAATACGACAGTTTGATGAGTGCGCAAAATGTTGTATTAGAAAATGCAAATAAGGCATATATGACTGCCGGAATGTCGGCGAATGAATATATGGATACTGTTACGGGATTTTCAGCGTCATTAATATCAAGCTTAGGCGGAGATACAAACAAGGCGGCGGATTACGCAAATTCGGCATTGGTTGATATGTCCGATAATGCAAATAAAATGGGTACGGATATGGAGTCCATAAAAAATGCGTATCAGGGATTTGCAAAACAGAATTATACTATGCTTGACAACTTGAAGTTAGGTTACGGCGGTACACAAGAGGAAATGAAACGACTTCTCAGTGACGCAGAAAAACTTACGGGACAGAGGTACGACATTTCATCATTTGCCGATATTACACAGGCTATTCATGCAATCCAAACGCAAATGGACATAACGGGAACAACGGCAAAAGAGGCAAGCACGACAATAAGCGGATCGTGGGGGTCACTGAAAGCGGCGTTTGAAAATACTCTTGTCGGTTTGACAACAGGCGGAGAAATGTTTGATCAGAGTTTGGATGCACTGGTTGATTCGGCTAAGACGTTCGGGCAGAATGTTATACCGGCAATAACGGGTGCGTTAAGTGGCGTAGGTTCGTTAATTGAGAGTTTGGCTCCTGTAATTGTAGCAGAACTTCCGTCAATGGTATCCGATATACTTCCACACCTTGTTTCAGCCACAAAGAGTTTGGTTACCGGTTTAATCAGCCAATTACCTGCATTGGGAAAGGCTGTTTTAGATGCAATACCATCAATTTTTGACGGTATGACAGATGTAATCGGTGAAAGTTCTGTAGGAAAGCTAAAAGGGTCGTTTGAGGGACTGAAAAATACCATAACTGATACATTTTCAAACATTGGACCAATGCTTAAAGATTTCTGTGAGGGAGGTATATCAACATTCTGTGACGCATTATCTACGGCTATGGATTTAGCCAGTGGAGCTATATCGGTAATTGAGGCATTATCTCCGGTAATAGGAGCAGTTGCAGGGGCGATAATCACATACAAAGGTGCAGTTTTGTTGTGGAATGCAGCTGAAACGGCTAAAAATGTTGTTATGGGTATTTCAACAGCCGCACAATGGGCGTTAAATGTAGCTATGACAGCAAATCCGATTGGTATTGTCATTGTGGCTATCGGTGCATTGGTAGGGGCGTTTATTGTATTGTGGAATAAGTCCGAAGGATTCCGAAATTTTTGGATCAACCTATGGGAAAAAGTTAAAGCGATTGTTACAAGTGCATGGGAAGGAATAAAAGCCGGATTTGAAAAGATAAAAAACGGAATATCAGCAGTCAAAGAAAAAGTGTCTACAATGTGGAACGGCGTCAAAGAAAAAACGTCAGAATTATGGGGCGGTGTAAAAAATGTTGTATCGGAAAAACTGAACAACATAAAAAGTACATATGACGCACACGGCAGAGGACTGAAAGGTGCTACATTTGCGGCAATAGAGGGTGTCAAGGAATACTACAGGACAGGCTATGACGCAATTAATCAATTAACAGGCGGTAAGCTTGGTGAAGTTGTCAACAAAGTCAGTGAGAAGATGGAAGCCGTAAAAGGTAAATTCAGCGAAGCGTTTGGCAATGTGAAAAACACCGTAATGACTATTTTTGAAAACATTAAAAATGGTATTACTGAAAAAATCAGTGCGGCGGTGAACAAAGTCAAGGAGATATTCGGCAGTATTGCCGAAAAGGTATCGGACGTTTGGGGTAAGATTAAAGGAATTATCAAAGCGCCTAAGATTGTACAAAAAGGTACGGTAAGTATAGCCGGTGTCAGTACACCGATTCCAAAACTTGGACTTGAATGGAATGCAAAAGGCGGTATTATGACACGTCCGACAGCGTTCGGATATGCAAACGGAAAAGTCCAAATGGGCGGAGAAGCCGGAGCAGAGGCAATACTTCCGCTTAGGACATTTTGGAACAATTTAAGTCAATACATAGCCGAAAGCAACAAAGGCGGCAATACTATAACGAATGAAATTAAGATAGTTATAAACGCCGACAACAAAACCGCCGATGAAATCGCCGACGACGTTATAAACGTAATAGTTCCTAAAATTCAAAAATATATGGCAAATATGTAGGAGGCAAAATGTTAGATTTCTATTTAAGCATAAACAACAGTGAAGAAGTTATACATATTCCTGTCACGCCGTCCGAATTTACCGTATCGAGTTCACAAGGTACGGAAACTTTTGAAACGGCAAATTACGGCTGGATAAAAATTATCGGAAATCCCGAGCTTAAAACTGTATCGTGGAGTAGTTTCTTACCGATGAACGACTATCCGTATTTAAGGGACAGAAGTATGAAAGGGCAGGAATACGCAGACAAGATTGAAAATTGGCGTAAACGTAAACTTCCGATAAGGCTTGTCATTACTTCCACGGGTATTTGCAATGTTGATATAAATACAGCGGCGGCAATAGATAAGTTTGATTACAGTGTAGGCGCAGGCGGCGATTTGAATTATTCAATCGAGCTTGGAGAAGTAAATCTTTTAAACGATGTACAGGAGGGGTTGACAGTGGCGCAGTATGATGAAATAATGGCGAGAATTGATAATATAGAAGAAAGGCTTAGCAGTGTTGAAAACACAATGATATATAACTATATGGACGATAATATGCCGTCTTGGGCTAAACCGACTATTCAAAAGCTGATGGACAGAGGTATTATAAGTGGTACAGACGATAACGAACTCGGTCTTACAATGGATATTATTCGTACACTTGTTATTATTGACAAAACAGACGGATTTGAAAATTATACGGTTGACATTATGCCGTCATGGGCAGAGGCGACTATTGAAAAGGTAAAAAGAAAAGGCTATCTAAACGGTGACGGAGAGGACGGATACGGTTTGACAAAGAGTATGATACGTTTGCTTGTTATTATGGATAATGCCGGTTGTTTCGGTGATTAAAAATGTTGCAATATTTTCCTTTTGTAATATAATAAAACAAAAGACAAATTAAAAATTTCAAATAAGGCTTAGAAAGTACATCGAATTTCGATGTACTTTTTTAGAAAAAACTCTTGACTTTTGTCGGGCAATAGTATATAATTATGCCAGACAAAAGAAAGGAGGATAGAATATGTCACCCAGAACAGGCAGACCAACTGATAATCCCAGACCTAATAAAATAAGTATTCGCATAAGTGATAAGGACAAAAATACTCTTGAAACTTATTGCGAGCAAGAAAGTGTAAATAAAACTGAGGCAATAAGTCGAGGAATACAGAAGTTGGAAAGTGATATAAAAAAATAAAAAAAACTCTTGACACTATCTTGATAGTATGATATTATGATAGCACAAAAAGGGGGTGAAGATATTAAACAAGTAGTAATTAGGTTGTCTGATGATGTTCATGCAAAACTTAAATTGAAAACGGTAAAAGAAAATACATCTATCCAAGATGTGGTTGAAAGATTTATTAAGTTTTATGTATCAAGCGATGAGCCTGTCAATATCAATTTTAAAACTACAGAAAGTGTAGAGAAAATTCATTCTGATAATGATAATAGAGTTTTGAAAATAGATGTCAATAAAGCGGATTACAAGCCAAAAACGACAGATGAAATATATGAAATAATTAATAAAGGCATCAATCAAATAGTGGAGCAAATTGTCTCGGACAACAAAAATGAAAAATAAAGACACCTCATTATGGGGTGTCTTTTGTGTTGGCTAACTACTTCGATATTATCGAAGTAGTTAAAGAAAAACGAATAAACCACGTGAATATTATTCACGTGGTTAGTGTTTTCAGATATATTTTGATACGAATTTATAAAAAGTTAGACGTTATCTTTTGACGTATCGGATTTGTTACGCATATATTTCAAAAATTGGATGTATTGATGTACTCGTTGTAATTCTGCATTTGAAAGATTTTCTATTTCTTTAAATAGCTTGTATTTTACTGGAATTTGGTCTAAAGGTATATTAATCGGTTCGCCATATATAATTTGAAATTCGCCGCTTTTTAACTTATCAATGGTATCTTCAGCGAATAAATCCGATACATCAACCGCAAAATAGTCTGCAATTTTATCCAAAACATCGATTCTTGGAATTTGCTCACCCGAACAATATCGAGATACTGATGCAGTGGTTAAATCTAATTCTTTAGCCAGTTGACTTTGGGTATCACCTTTATATTTTAATAAAAATTTTA
>OGHK01001936.1_pt1 | contig 15822 bp, 18 predicted proteins | sample 1571411 | NCBI WGS metagenome assembly OGHK01 (sample SAMEA2582043, study PRJEB24529) | metagenome | biome: Human gut stool | place: China | collected 2011 | reverse complement strand
ATTAGGGCTATGCCCGAAACTGAAAAACCACCCGCTATGCGGGTGGATATTTATTAGCGTATAGGAATTTCGCAAAGCAGAATACATTCTTATGGTTGAAAATGACTATATATTGTGGTATTCTGTTTTGGAAAACACTATAAATAGTAATGAGGTAAAAATATGGGAAATAGACAAAAGATGATAGAGACATTTCAAGATTTTACAGAGATTGCCTCTTGTATGGAGGCGATTCAGAATGATTTCCCGGAAGAGATATATTATCTGGGGATATTGGGAGATAAATTTCTGGCATTTCAGAAACCGGAACTCTCAATAGAAGAAAATCTGCAACTTTTGGTCAAGGCGGCTATGGAGTTGACTACACAGGAAGCTCCAAAATGGGAGATGATTGCGGCAAGGTTGTTGATGTTTGCTTTTGAAAGAGAACTGAGGGAAGCAGAGGAATCATGTGGGATTACAACACTGTATGAAAAAATTGTATATCTGACAGGGCGGGGGCTATATGGACAGTATATTTTGGAGAATTATACGAAAGAGGAAATCGATGAATTTGAGACATTTTTAGCTCCTGAAAGAAATTATTTATTTACTTATTCGGGATTGGAATTGCTGCTCAATCGTTATGTGATCCACACTGGAAAAGGTGTGGCACTGGAAAGTCCGCAGGAGATGTTTCTTGGAATTGCCATGCATCTGGCGATGAAAGAGCAGAAAGACAGGACGCTTTGGGTAAAACGCTTTTACGATATGCTCAGTAAACTTCAAGTGACGATGGCGACACCGACGTTATCGAATGCAAGAAAACCATATCACCAACTTTCTTCCTGCTTCATAGATACTGTTCCGGATAGTTTAAATGGAATTTACCGAAGTATCGATAATTTTGCCAAAGTAAGTAAATTTGGCGGAGGAATGGGAATGTATTTTGGAAAAGTGCGGGCAAGCGGAAGCGCTATCCGAGGATTTGAGGGGGCAGCAGGAGGTGTGATCCGTTGGATTCGTCTTGCAAACGACACGGCGGTCGCAGTTGATCAGCTTGGTGTGCGTCAAGGGGCAGTTGCAGTTTATCTTGATGTGTGGCACAGAGATCTGCCGGAGTTTTTGAATTTGCGAACAAATAACGGGGATGATCGTATGAAAGCGCACGATGTGTTCCCGGCAGTCTGCTACCCGGATTATTTTTGGGAGCAGGCAAGAGACAATATCGAGGGAGACTGGTATCTCATGTGTCCTCACGAGATTCTGACGGTGAAGGGCTATGCGTTGGAAGACTGTTATGGAGAAGCGTGGAAAGAGAAATATTTGGACTGTGTGCAGGATGATCGGATTAAAAAGAGAGTCGTTCCGATTAAAGACATTATCCGGCTGATTATCAAAAGCGCAGTGGAGACCGGAACGCCGTTTACATTTAATAGGGATCATGTCAACCGCATGAATCCAAATGGACATAAAGGTATGATTTATTGCAGTAATCTTTGTACGGAGATTGCGCAGAATATGAGCGGAATCGAGGAAGTGGAAGAGCGAGTAGAAACGGTGAATGGAGAAACAGTGGTTGTCACGGTCACAAAACCGGGCGAGTTTGTTGTATGTAATCTGGCGAGCCTGTCACTGGGATATCTGAACGTGGAAGATGAGGAAGAGATTGCGGATATTACAAAATGTGCGGTGCGGGCACTTGACAATGTCATTGATCTGAATTTCTTTCCTGTTCCGTATGCGAAAATCAATAATGAGAAATATCGCCCGATCGGACTGGGTGTGAGTGGATATCATCATATGCTTGCAAAACAGAGAATTTCATGGGAGAGCGAGCAGCATTTACAATTTGCCGAGGACATCTTTTCAAAGATTCATTATGCGGCAATTGAGGCAAGCAGCGAGATTGCGAAAGAAAAGGGAAGTTACACATATTTTGAGGGAAGCGATTGGCAGACAGGCACATATTTTGATAAACGAGATTTGAATACAGAAAAATGGAATCAGCTTCGGGAAAAAGTCAAACAGCAGGGACTCCGAAATGCTTACCTTCTAGCGATAGCGCCGACGAGCAGTACAAGCATTGTCGCTGGAACGACTGCAGGACTTGACCCGATCATGAATCGGTATTTCCTCGAAGAAAAGAAAAATGGATTGATGCCGCGTGTTGCGCCGGAGCTTTCTATGGAGACATTCTGGTACTACAAAAATGCACACTACATCGAGCAGAAGTGGTCCGTGCGCGCATGTGGAGTGCGCCAGCGTCATATCGATCAGGCACAGAGCATGAATCTTTATATTACGAACGAGTATACGTTCCGAAAAGTGTTGGATCTTTATATTCTTGCGTGGGAAGAAGGCGTGAAAACGATTTATTATATACGTTCAAAAAGTTTGGAAGTGGATGAATGTGAAGTCTGCTCTTCTTAGTAAATGGCAACAGAAAGGGATGGAATAATGGAACAATTAAAGAAAAGACCGCTTTTTAATCCGAACGGAGATATACAGGTGCGGAAGCGGAAAATGATTGGTGGAAACACAACAAATCTCAATGATTTTAACAATATGAAATACACATGGGTGAGCGGCTGGTATCGTCAGGCGATGAATAATTTCTGGATTCCGGAGGAAATTAATCTGGGAGTGGATATTAAAGATTACCGAAATCTTCCGAAAGCAGAAAAGCGGGCATACGATAAAATTCTGTCATTTCTCATTTTTCTTGATAGTATCCAGACGGCAAATCTTCCGGGTATCAGCGAGTATATCACGGCAAATGAGGTCAATCTATGTCTGTCTATTCAGGCATTTCAGGAGGCGGTGCACAGCCAGAGTTACAGCTACATGCTGGATACCATCTGCGAGCCGCAGGAGCGAAACGGGGTTTTGTATCAGTGGAAGGAAGATGAACATTTGCTTGCGAGAAATGAATTTATCGGAAATCTTTATAATGCATTTCAGACAGAAAAGAGCATGGAAATGCTGGTGAAGACGATTGTGGCAAACTATATTTTAGAAGGAATCTATTTTTACAGCGGATTTATGTTCTTCTATAATCTTGGGAGAAACCAGCTTATGCCGGGTTCGGTACAGGAGATTCGCTATATCAATCGGGATGAAAACACTCATTTGTGGTTGTTTCGCAATATTTTAATTGAACTGAAGAAAGAACAACCGGATCTATTTACCGAGCAATATATAAACGAATACCGCAGTATGATCAAAGAGGGCTGCGAGCAGGAAATCAAGTGGGGACATTACGTAATCGGAGATGATGTGCAAGGACTGAATCAGGAAATGATCACGGATTACGTGCAGTATCTTGGAAATTTGCGATGCACAAACCTCGGGTTTGCACCAATTTATGAAGGGCATGAGACAGAGCCGGAGAGTATGCGTTGGGTGAGCCAGTATTCCAATGCAAATGCAATTAAGACAGATTTCTTTGAGGCGAGAAGTACCGCGTATGCAAAAAGCAGTGCATTGGTGGATGATTTATAGTAAGTTTTCAGAAAAACAGTTTTCAGAAAAACATGGTTCAATTCTTGACAAAATATTTTAGTATGGTACAATACAAGAGATTAAATTCAATCAATTAAATAATATCAAAAAACATAGATGAGGAGTATTAAGAGCCTATCGTTTTCAGAGAGCTGTCGGATGGTGCAAGACAGCAGCGTAATCTCCCAACTCGCCTCGGAGTTCTTTTGCTGAAATGACTGATGAAGAAAAATTTCGTCAAGTAACAGGAATAGAAACAACTACATCGCTAGGTTCGAAAGAACCTCACCGAGCCGATGAGTTGTACCTTGTTACTAGACTCGAAAAGACCTCGTCAAGTAACATAGGCAGAAGCGGGACTTCCCGTTACAGAAGCAATGAGTGCATTTCGCAGGATGCGGAATGAATGAGAGTGGTACCACGGAAATTTAAGCCTTTTCGTCTCTTTTGAGATGAGAAGGCTTTTTTGGCTCGAAAGAACCTCACCAAGAATTATAAGCAGAAAGGGGAAAAATAATGGCAACACCTTATAACCACAAAGCCATTGAGAAAAAATGGCGTGAGAACTGGGAAAAGAACCCGGTAAATGTTAAATCAGATGAAAATGGGAAAAGAGAGAAGTATTACTGTCTGGATATGTTTCCATATCCGTCAGGAAATGGTCTTCACGTAGGACACTGGAGAGGTTATGTAATCTCTGATGTGTGGAGTCGTTACAAATTATTGCAGAAATACTATATCGTACATCCGATGGGATGGGATGCATTCGGACTTCCGGCAGAGAATTACGCAATTAAGATGGGTGTTCACCCAGCAGTTTCCACAGCGGAAAATGTAAAGAACATCAAACGCCAGATCAACGAAATTGCAGCACTTTATGATTGGGATATGGAAGTAAATACAACAGATCCTGAGTTCTACAAATGGACACAGTGGATTTTTGTAAAAATGTTCAAGGAAGGATTAGCTTACGAAAAAGAGTTCCCGATTAACTGGTGTCCTTCATGTAAGACAGGACTTGCAAATGAAGAGGTAGTGAACGGAAAATGTGAGCGCTGCGGAACAGAAGTGACAAAGAAAAACTTACGTCAGTGGATGCTCCGTATCACAAAATATGCGGAACGTCTTTTAGCGGACCTTGATAAATTAGACTGGCCAGAAAAAGTTAAGAAAATGCAGGCAGAATGGATTGGAAAATCATTCGGTGCAGAAGTTGATTTTCAGGTAGAAGGAAAAGACGAAAAAATTACAGTTTACACAACAAGACCGGATACACTGCACGGAGCAACATTTATGGTACTTGCACCGGAGCATGCTTTGGCAGCAAGCCTTGCAACAGATGAGACAAGAGAAGCCGTAGAAAAATATATTTACGAAGCTTCTATGAAATCAAATGTAGACCGTCTTCAGGATAAAGAAAAAACAGGTGTATTCACAGGTTCTTATGCAATCAACCCAATTAATGGAGCAAAGACACCAATTTGGTTATCCGATTATGTATTGGCTGACTACGGTACAGGCGCTATTATGTGTGTACCGGCTCACGATGATCGTGATTTCGAATTTGCAACAAAATTCAATATTCCAATTATTCAGGTAATTGCAAAAGACGGAAAAGAAATCGAAAATATGACAGAACCTTACACAGAGGCTTCCGGGACAATAATCAATTCCGGAGAATGGAACGGAATGGAATCTGCGGTTCTGAAAAAAGAAGCACCACATATCATTGAGGAACGTGGAATCGGTAAAGCAACAGTGAATTACAAATTACGTGACTGGGTATTCTCACGCCAGCGTTACTGGGGAGAACCAATCCCGATTGTACACTGTCCGGATTGTGGAGCGGTTCCGGTACCGGAAGATCAGCTTCCATTGACATTACCGGAAGTAGATTCTTACGAACCGACAGGAACAGGCGAATCTCCACTTGCAGGAATCGAAAGCTGGGTAAATACAACTTGTCCGGTTTGTGGAAAACCGGCAAAACGTGAGACGAACACAATGCCTCAGTGGGCAGGATCTTCATGGTATTTCTTGCGCTATGTAGATAACCATAACTCAGAAGCATTGGTTTCCAAAGAAAAAGCAGACGAGATGCTTCCGGTTGATATGTATATCGGTGGTGTAGAACATGCGGTTCTTCACTTATTATACTCACGTTTCTATACAAAATTCTTATATGACATCGGAGCAGTTGACTTTGACGAGCCATTTAAGAAATTATTTAACCAAGGTATGATCACTGGTAAAAATGGTATCAAGATGAGTAAATCAAAAGGAAACGTAGTATCGCCGGATGATCTTGTAAGAGATTACGGATGCGATTCACTTAGAATGTACGAATTATTTGTAGGTCCACCGGAATTAGATGCAGAATGGGATGACCGCGGAATCGACGGTGTATACCGTTTCTTGAACCGTGTATGGAACCTTGTTATGGACAGCAAAGATGCAGACGTAAAAGCGACAAAAGAGATGATCAAGATTCGTAACAAAATGGTATACGATATCACAACACGTCTCGAAAGCTTCAGCTTAAATACGGTTATTTCCGGTTTCATGGAATACAACAATAAATTAATCGATATCGCGAAAAAAGAAGGCGGAATCGATAAAGAAACATTGAGCACATTTGCTGTATTGTTGGCGCCATTTGCACCACATATGGCAGAAGAATTATGGCAGCAGTTAGGTCACGAAGGAACTGTATTCAATGCAGGATGGCCGACATACGATGAAGATGCAATGAAAGATGATGAAATCGAAGTTGCTGTTCAGATTAATGGAAAAACAAGAGCAGTTGTGACAGTTCCGGCAGACGTATCAAAAGAAGATGCGATTAAAGCTGGTAAAGAAGCAGTTGCAGATAAACTGACAGGAACAATCGTAAAAGAAATTTACGTGCCAGGAAGAATCATAAATATTGTGCAGAAATAATAATGAAAAGAGCCTTTTCCCTTGTAAATACAGGGTTTAGGCTCTTTCCTTATGTTTTGTGATACTGATATGATACTATTTATCACAATTTTGTAATTTTATTCACTATCTCCACTTGGGTAGATGGAAATAGATGGGAGTATGTCTTGAGCGTGATGGTTGGGGATTCATGCCCAAGGCGTTCAGCTACTAACAGAGGATTCGCACCAAGGTTGATGAGCATGGATGCATGTGAATGTCTCAAATCATGCACACGTATCTGTTTTACTCCGGCTTTCTCTGCCCGGTCTCTCAATATGCTGCGGACATACTGCGGACGTTTATTGAATATTCGTTCTTCCGGATCAGGCTTGTATAAGTGACTCACATATTGTTTAAGCTCATCAGTCAAAAACTCCGGTATTATGATAGTTCGTTCGCTCCCGGCGGTCTTTGGTGGGTTTATCAAATCTTTTCCGGTTACTCTGTAATAGGTTTTCGTGATAGAAATCGTATTTGCCTCGAAGTCAATATCATTGAGTGTAAGGGCGAGAGCTTCCCCCACTCTCATTCCGGTATAGTAGAGCAGTTCAAAGAGTGTAAAATACTCTATATTGTCCTTACAGGCTTCTGAGAACTGCTTGTATTCTTCCGGTGTCCAAAAGTCCACCTTACGGCATTTTAAAGAGCCTATGGACTTGGTGCAAGGATTCTTTGCCAAGCCGACATATTCCACTGCATAGGCAAAAATAGCCTTTAAATATACATTGATTGTATGAGAGTAAGATTCGCTTAGACCTTTGTTGAGAATTTCCGTCTGCCAGGCTGCAATATCTGCCGGAGAAATGTCTGATACAATCCGGTTCTTGAAGAATGGCAGCACATGCGTGTTAAGCATGCCAAAGCGTGTGATTGCTGAACTTTCCCTTATTCTTGGTGTGATATACGCCTTATACTTCTCATAGAGCGATTCAAAGGTTATATCAGGATTCTTTGCAAACTGCTCCAAAAACTTCCGTTCCCAGTCTTTTGCTTCACGCTGAAGCTTGAACCCTCTCTTTAATTTCTGTTTCTTTTCCCCTTGCCAGTTAGTATAGTAGAATTTGCAGTACCATGTTCCACGATCATTATCTTTATATACTGCCATGTGTTTATCTCCTTTCATTTCGTGCCTGCCAGTGCGTGAAATGGTTGAAGATAATTGATTTATTCTATTTTGTATACTTTTCTAAATGTGTAAGTTCTTCTACTCTTTTTGCAGCTTCCTTTTTACCTGTTTCATTCAGTTTTTTACAATTTTCCAATACTATCCGTTCTTCTTTTGATTCCGGAACTAGGTTCTCTAACCCATATTTTGATAATTCTAGCTCTAATTCTTCATTACTTATGAGTATCTTGGAACTAAGACGGGTTACGGGTATTTCTAGGGCATCAGCTATTTTCTGAAGTGTTTCTATTTTAGGGTTTGCGTTTCCTGCCTCATATCTTCTGATAGCAGAGTCAGCAATACCGCATAATTCGCCGAGTCTTTTCTGTGTTAACCCTTTTTCTGTTCGATATTTTCTTATTATATCTCCCGTGTATGTTGACATCTTACTTATCACCTCTTTCTATTTGAGAATAGAATAGCACATTTAAAGATAAATGTACAGAACAAAAAAGTTCTAAAAAACTATTGACAAGTACAAAAATGTACTATATATTAAAACTACAGAACAAAAATGTTCTGAAAGCGAGGTGATAAAAAGATGAAACTTAACAGACAAAAATACGAACTTGCAAGAGCAAGATCATGCATGGGTCAAAAAGACTTGGTTGCTGCAGGGATTCCGAAAGGAACTCTATGCGGGATAATCAATGGGAGGGTAGAAGCAAGGCCGGAGACATTGGGCAGGATTGCAAAGGCTCTCGGTGTTGATGTTTTGGAAATCATTGAAACAGAATAAAATACGCCTGCCAGTGCGTGAAGTGATTGAAAGGAGTTGATTAAATGAGTAAGCAGGTATACACGGCGAAAGACATTTCAGAGATTCTTGAGGTGTCTGAGAGTAAAAGTTACCAATACATTCGGCAAATGAATAAAGAGCTGGAAGAGAAAGGGTATCTTGTGTGTCGTGGGCGCGTCCCGGTGGCATATTTTCAAGAAAGGTTCTTCGGGGTAAACGCAGGGGAGACGGTAACAGCATGAAATATAACAGAGAGTTAAACATTGCAGTTGGGAGAAATAGAAAAGAGACGAGTTGGACAACACGAGTTATTATGTGGTCTGATTTCATCAAAAACTTGTCCTCTCCTGCAGAATCTAAAGAGACACAGGCAGAATATAGGCAACTTACGAAAGCACAACAAGACGAGTTAAAAGACATAGGAGGTTTTATTGGCGGTGTTCTCACTGGAAACAGGAGAAAGAGTGGCAGTGTGAAAAGCAGGTGCTTAATAACCCTTGACATGGACCATATACCTGCAGGTGAGACAGGGAATCTTTTGAAGCGTATAGCCGGGCTAGGCTGTTCATATGTGGTGTACAGTACCCGAAAGCATGAGGGAGCAGCTCCACGTTTGCGTGTTATCGTTCCAACTGATAGGGACATGCTCCCTGATGAATATGAACCAATAGCCCGGAAGACGGCGGAATTAATCGGAATAGATTACTGTGATCCTACAACATTCCAGGTAGAGCGTTTTATGTATTGGCCGAGTATTTGTAAAGGGGCCGAATATGTGTTTCAATATGGGGACAATCCTTTTCTATCAGCAGATGGTGTGCTTAATATGTACGAAAACTGGAAAAGAGTGAAAGAGTGGCCGAAAGTTTCTGAATTAGATAAACGTATTGAAAGAAATATTAAAAGGCAGCAAGATCCTACTGAGAAAAATGGGGTCGTGGGTGCGTTCTGCAGAGTATATGACATTCCTGCAGTAATTGAAAAATATCTTTCGGAAAGTTATGAGCCGTGCGGAAATGACAGGTATACATATACCCGTGGATCTACAACCGGTGGAGCAGTACTCTATGAAGGTGGGAAGTTCCTATACAGCAATCACGCAACAGACCCCGCATCAGGTAGGCTGTGTAATGCGTTCGACCTTGTTAGGATGCATAAATTTGGTCATTTTGACGAGGATGCAAAACCGGATACGCCAAGCACAAAGCTTGAAAGTTATTCTAAAATGTGTGAAATGGCATTACAAGACCCCGCAGTCAAAAAAGAAAATATTATCAGCAAATTTCCGGAAGAGGAGAGGACAGATAACGCAGGGGAATGGATTAAAAGCCTGGAAATTAATGGAGACGGCAAAGTATTGAGCACTTCAAATAATGTCATGCTGATACTTGCAAATGACCCGCTGTTGAAAGGTGCTTTTCAGAAAGATGATTTTTCTAATCGTATTTACGTATTACGGGAGACACCGTGGAAATCAGGAAATGATAAACGAGATTTCTCGGATACGGATATGGCGGGGCTTAGGGTGTATCTTGAGACAAGATACCGTATAACGGGAAGTGGGAAAATACAGGACGCTTTCGACACCTTTATAGAACAGACAGCAGTACACAGTGTAAGAGAGTATATAAAAAGCCTGCACTGGGACGGCGTAAAACGTATTGATTCGGCTTTTATTGATTTTCTTGGCGCGAACGATACGCCATATATAAGAAAGTCTGCAAGAAAAATATTCTGTGCGGGGGTTGCCCGTATATTTTCTCCGGGCATCAAATTTGATTACCTGCCGACGCTCATAGGTACTCAGGGCATTGGGAAAAGTACTTTCATCCGTATCATGGGAAAGGACTGGTATAGTGACAGCCTTAAAATCACAGATATGAAAGATAAGACTGCAGCTGAAAAAATACTCGGCTCATGGGTGATTGAGATTTCAGAAATGGACGGCATGAATCGGACAGATGCAGGTACCATAAAATCATTCCTTTCTACAAAAGAGGATAAGTACCGCCCAGCATATGGCAGGGCAACAGTGACCCATAAAAGACAAAGTATTTTGATTGGGACATCAAACGAAAGAGAGTTTTTAAAAGATGACACCGGAAACAGAAGATTTTGGCCGATAGATGTGGGAAAAAGTACGCCTTTAAAAAATGTATTTGAGGACCTGCAAAAAGTGATTGATCAGATGTGGGCAGAGGCGTATTGTTATTGGGCAATGGGGGAACAAATTTTCCCGGATAAAGAAATGGCAGAAGCTGCAGAAAGGGAGCAGGAAGCACACAAGCATGAAGACCCACGGAAAGGAATTATTGAGGAGTTCTTAAAAATACCTATCCCGGTCAATTGGTATTCTATGGATGCTGATTCAAGACGTTTATATGACCCTAAAACATATACCGGTGAAACGATGGAAAGGGATAAGATATGCGCTTTAGAAATTTGGGTCGAATGTTTCCACAGAGCAAAGGCTGATATGGCGCAGGGAGATACAAGACAAATCAACGGTATCTTGTCAGAAATTTTAAAAGATAAACCGGAATGGATGCGAGACAATTTGCGATTCGGGACAGATTATGGACGGCAACGAGGATTTTCAAAGTGTTCCGTACAAAAATAGAAGTGTTCCAAAGTGTCCCGTCGAGTGTTCCACCAACAAACCTAGTAAAATTAAGGGCTGTAAGCATATTTATACTATATGGAACACTGGAACACTTATATAAAAGAGTTTGTTGAAACAAGAAGATTAAGACGTATAAGGTGGATAGCTGTACACCTTAATACACCTTAAACGCCTTAATACAATATGCTATATAGAAATAGGGGTAAAACTGTTCAAAGTGTCCGAAGGGAGGAAAAAATGGATTTAGAAGAAATAGAGCAGAAGATTTATATTAATACAATGAGGCTCAAGAGCATAGAGGCGAATTTTGAAAATGTAGCTCCGTATTCTAGTGAATTTGATTCATTAATGGGCAAAGCACTTGAAATAAAAGAGGAACTTGATCGACTTACTGTGGAGCGGATAAGACTGAAGTTCAAAGAGCATTTTGAAAAATAATAAGAAAAACGCCCTCATCTAACAGCAATTAGACAAGGGCCATGTATCTATCTTGATGCCAGCCAGCGTTTAAGAAATGATACATGAATATTATAACAGATATTCAGTGAAAGGAATAGGCGGAATTATGGAATATAAAGTAATTAATGAAGAACTAAACATAAAAGCGTGCAGAATTGGAGATTTAACTATGCAGCAAGTGCAAAGTTTTTTGAAATTGTGGAATGATGGAAGTTCAATCTCTACATTAACAGCTTTTATTGACGAAGAAGATAAGGCGTTGGTACTAAACAAAGATAATAAGAACTATAACTTATATCTTACAATGCGTGAAAAGTATCTATCAACTACAGACGAAAAACGAACCGATTTCAGAGAAAAGTCAAAAGATAATCCACATTATGAAACCGTCTGCCTTTTAGATAAATTGATAGAACTGCGTAGGGTTGGAGAAGTTATGAAGATGTTAGGAAGTCAGAAAGAAAAATATGTTGACTATCCGAAGCATGTTTTTGATGGCATTATCAAGAATTATGATTTTTCAGATGAACGGTTTCACATGTGGAAAGCGTATACTTACGGCATCATTCAAGGAAAAAGAGCAGAACGAGCAAGAAGAAAGGCAGGTGCTGTCAATGAAGCCAATTAATACATACAAGAAATGTTTATGCTGTGGCAGTAAGCATCAAGCTACAGCAGAGCGAAAGAAATGTCTGTGCGGTGGTCATTTGTATCTGATCGGCACGGTTTACCAGCCGAAAATCATGAGAGGAGGCAAATAAAATGCTTTACAGAAGTGACATGTTGAAAGAGATAGAAAGAGCGTTAAAGGATGCAGCATATGCAGATGTACGAAACATTTACATGCTTTTAGTAGGTGCTGGACTTATCGAGGAGAAAGAAGATAACTAGCGAAGATTATAAAAAATTGATCATTAAAATTATTGGGGAAATTGATGATCAGCGATCACTCATATCAATTTATACAGTGGTTAAAGAGTTGAATGAGTAATAAGTGGATTAAGGAGGAAACATGGAAGCAGAGGAGTTAAAAAAATATATACATGAAATGGTAGATAGAATCATGGATGAAAGACGACTTAGACAAATCTATACAATCTCGCACAGGGCTTTTATTCGAGACAGGGGTGTACAATATGAGCGTGAAGATTAAAATATCATATACCACAGATGAGGAGCTAGAAGAGGTTACAAGACCTCTTTCCTCTCTTGTAAAGAATTGGAAGAAACAACCGGCAAAGGGGAAGTATAAGAGGGCTTACGGTACCTTAAGCCGTGAGCGAAGCCCGAACGAAGCACGAGAGGGGGCTAATTCGTGAATGATTCAAATTTAATACCGAACACCGAGCGAAGCCCGGAGGAACTACGAGAAATGGGAAGAAAGGGAGGTATCAAGAGCGGAGAGAGCCGGAGAAGAAAGAAAAGGCAGCGGGAAATTATGAAGCTATTGGCAGAAAATTTCAGTAAATCAGAAGAGTGCAAGAGACTACTGGAATTTATGAAAAGAACATTGCAATAAGCTGCGACATTTGATATAATTATTTTAGAGCAAATAGAATAATATAAGTACCGCACTGGGTTCCTCTCATCTCAGTGTAAGCCTATACAGGGCGTGGGAATAGCTAAAGTCGTGAAATGCGACCATAGCCGTTCTTACGTCCTTTTTTATTTGTTCTATATTCTTCTTTTTTTATTTACACTATTCTTTTTTCAATTTTATGAATAGCCGACCGGGCGTAAAACGGGGAAAGGACATGAAAAGCATGGAAGAAAATGCAATGAACACCAGTACACAACTGGGCGGAAATAAAACACAAACACAGCAGGCGGAAACTGAAAAGATGTTCACACAAGAAGAAGTGAATAGAATTGTGCAGGAACGTCTTGCAAGGGTAAAAACACCAAATGAACCGAATCAGAGTGAACTCGACTTGCAGGCGCGTGAAAATGCGTTGTATGTCCGTGAACAGGTAGCCGAATTTGGACTGCCAAAAGAGTTAGTGGATGAGTTCAAGGGGATGGATAAAGTAACCGTAGACAAATGTATTAAGATAATCGCCCCATATGTGCAGAAATTGAAAGAGCCGATACTAAACGCTGTCGGACCGACTAATAACGGGGCAAGCGGTACAGAAGCCGCTCAAATTCGTGCTGCTATGGGGCTAAAGAGATAGGAGAGTAAAACATGGCTATTGAATTAGTAACCAAATACCTGCCTTATGTAGATGAACTTTTCAAGGCAGAAAGTAAAAAATCGCTACTGACAAATGATGATTTCGATTGGACAGGGGCAAACACTATAAAAGTGTATAAAATTGGAACGTCTGAAATGAATGATTATGACAGAGCTGGGACGGGGAGCGGAGCAACAGGTTCACGCTATGGGAATGTTAGTAACCTTGATGCAACAACTCAAACAATGCTCGTTCGAAAAGACCGTTCTTTCACATTCGTAATTGACAAATTAGACAGTGACGAAACAGGAAGTACATTGGAGCCAGCTTCGGCACTTGCAAGACAGTTAAGAGAAGTTACAGTGCCGGAAGTGGATTCTTATGTGTACGGCAAGATGTGTGAGGATGCAGGGACAAAACCGGAACCAGTAACATTGACTGCTGATAATATCTATACTGAGATTGTAAAAGCGACAACGGCGCTTGATGATGCGGAAGTACATGAGACTGGAAGAGTTTTATTAGTTGTTCCTACAGTATATCAGATTATGAAACAGAGTAAAGAAATTGTACTCAACACTAATGTTGGTGAAGATATGCGATTAAAAGGGGTGATCTCAAATTTAGATGGTATGAATGTGATTAAAGTATCATCTTCACGAGTACCAAAAGACTTTGGGTTTATGGTTGCACACCCTTGTGCGACAGTAGCACCGACAAAACTTGCAGACTACAAAACACATGACAATCCTCCGGGAATCAGTGGCTACTTGATTGAGGGACGTATCGCATATGATGCACATGTACTTGATAACAAGAAAAAGGCGATTTACTACCAGCAGAATAAAGCTGCAGTGTAAAAATAATATAAATACCTCGAGCTTTCAGTTTTGATTGTTCGGGGTATTTTTGAAAGGTGGCGCAAATGATGGACAATGAACAGTTAGTTGCCCGAATCAGAGCCGGAGTTGATACCGCTGACAATATGCTTGCCCTGTATGAGCAGAACCACGGTTTTATTCATAAGATGGCGTTGAAATATTCGGGATATGCAGAAATAGAAGATTTAAAGCAGGAGGCGTATATTGGCTTGTGTGAAGCAGTGGAGCACTATGACGAGGATAAGGGCGTGGCGTTTATCAGTTACGCAGGCTTTTGGATTAAGCAGACTATGCAGCGGTATATTGATAATTGCGGCGGAGTGGTAAGGCTTCCGGTTCATGCAAGGGAGTGGATAGCGAAATATAAGAAGATGCTACGGGAGTACCGTCAATATTATGGCAGTGAGCCGTCTGAGCGTGAGCTGTGCCATCTTTTAGGTGTTGACCGAGAAAAGCTCCACACAATACAGGAAAATGCGAGAATTGGGCAGATAAAGAGCCTGAGCGAAGTTGTGGGCGGAGAAGAGGAAGATTTTACGATTGAGGATACCATAGCATCAGATGAATATATAGAGGTGGATGTAGCTGAAAGATTAGATACTGCTGCCATGAAGAAAGAACTGTGGATTGCTGTTGATAAACTGCCAAGGGAGCAGTCAGAAGTCATCAGGAAAAGATACCAGCAGAGCATGACCAGGAAAGATACAGGAGAGGCTCTTGGTATTGCTGCAGGTGTGGTGTAGAATTTGGAAAGCAAAGCCATAAGAACGCTTAGAATCCCAAGTAGATCCCGGAAGTTTAAACCGTACTTTGAGCAATATCTGTCAGCACACAGCTATCACCATGTAGGTGTAGAGAATTTCCAAAGGACATGGATGAGTGAGGTTGAGCGTGAAGCGTTGCGGGAAATGGAATGGGAAGAGGAGCATAGGCGCATCATGGAAGAGGCGGACCAAGATCTTGAAGAAAATGAAAGAATCAAGGAAATGCTAGGGCATGGATAGTGGCGTTTTAAGTAGTCCCCTTATTGTCCCCTTTTATATATTTTCTTGAAATAAAAAAATACAGAATCCCTTTAAAATTAAAGAAATTCTGTATTGATATTCACAGCTGCTGGCGGGACTTGAACCCGTGACCTCCGCCTTACCAAGGCGACGCGCTACCGACTGCGCCACAGCAGCATATATTTTTACAACAAATTCATATTACTATAGCTTGTTTCATCTGTCAATGTTATTTTTAGTAAAAATTTTAGTAAAAATTTTCGAAGTGAAACCATTTTGTTACTGTTCAGAGGTTAACTGGACTTAAGAAAACCGATGGTGTAGACTGATAAC
>OGHK01001927.1_pt1 | contig 15871 bp, 16 predicted proteins | sample 1571411 | NCBI WGS metagenome assembly OGHK01 (sample SAMEA2582043, study PRJEB24529) | metagenome | biome: Human gut stool | place: China | collected 2011 | reverse complement strand
CGATTATAGAAAAAGAGTTTACACTAAGTTTGGACAATGATACACAAAATGAGACAGTAGTATTACTGTCAAAGTTACAGAAGTAAATAGTGTAAATAGCCTTAAAATAAAGCATTTCCGGGTATTCGGACAAGCCAACCTTCAAAAATATTATTACATATCTTTATGAATGTACCGGAAATATCGAGCCGTCTTTTTCGAGTAAAATGCTTGCAACAATAATTCCTGAAAAGCCGATATGGGATCGCTACGTTGTTCAGAATCTGAATATGCAATTAACTGGAACAGCGAAGGAAGAAAAATTGAAGAATGCAATTATGCTTTATGCTGATATAGAAAAGTGGTATGCCGATTTTTTGGAAACAGAAAAAGGAAAAGAATGTATTAGTGAGTTTGACCAAGTGTTGCCTGATTACAAAGGAATATCAAAAATAAAGAAGATTGATAGCATTCTTTGGAGTATAAGATAGAACCACAGTTGAAAGGGGTGAGATTATGGATTTGCCATTGAATAATGTTTTAAATCTCACTAAGGAAGAAATTGAAAACAGTAAAATCGAATTTAATATGCAAGCCGGTAGTGGCGGACAGCCGTTCCTTGATAGATGGCTTAAGCACAGTGAGGATGAAAAAAAGTCTGGGACTTGTACTGACTGTTCCTATTGGGGTTGGTATGGAAAACAGCGTAATTTTTATCCCGGACAGTGGGTATTCAGCTTTGCAAGAATGACTGACGATGAATGGTTGCTGATTTCCGCAGCAGAGATTGTGGATGTTCCCGTTGATGAGTGGGCAACGGTAAATGTGCTGGAGAGATTTGTGCCGTTGTTTGGAAGACTAATTATTAAATGCAGGAAAGGTAACACTTTTTCAAGGTATGTATTCAACCTCAGTAAGTATCTTGAACAAGCGAGTGTAAAAGAAATATTGTCGTGCCTATACAGTGGCGAAAACTTTGAAGGATATGACAGGGTACATCTTCCTTATCATCGTTTGGCGGATATTTTCAACGGAAGAATACTGCCTACATATTATGAAGCATTGAAGAAAATAACGGGGGTTTACTGCCTGACAGACACTCACACTGGAAAACTATATATAGGTTCTGCCACAGGTGAAGAAGGTGTTGCTCAAAGATGGGGTAACTACCTTGATTCCAAACATGGTGGAAACAAGAAATTGATTGCTTTGTATGAACAAAAGGGTTCCGAGTATTTTGAAAAGTATTTTACATATACATTGCTTGAGTATTTTGGCTTATCGTATGATCCGATAAAAATACTGGAACGTGAGCAATACTGGAAAAAATGCTTGGATACCATCAGAAACGGATACAACGATAATTAAGGATTGGAGGTGTACCACAGTGCCAGACATGAAACAGATACATAATTTTGCTGTCAAATGGTGCGATAAATTTCGTGATCAGAACATTAATTACATAGATTTGGTTGACCACTATATGGCTGATGATTGTGCTGCTCTTGGTTTTGAGATGGACTGTGGCCACGCTTTTTCTGAGAAATATGGACAGGCAGCAAACAACCATGAGGCTCTGAATAGAATCATTTATGATGTCACAGACATCCCCCTGCTTGGGTCTGCAATTTATTCTCAATGGAGATATTTCAACCATTGGGCATATGACGCAGCAGAAATATTGGAACCCCAAAACCGAGCGTGGTTTATTCTGGCATTAAGCCGATTGGCACTGCTTTCCGGGGAGAATCCATTTATTTTCCAAGGCACACTTAAAAAGATTCGTATTGTATCAAATAATATCTGTTATGGTCCCATGCCGGATCCTGATGACGAAGTGGAACAACACCTTACCATCAATGATGAAGGTCGCGTTTGGTTTTCTGGATATAACTTTGGTCACAGTGGAGAAAGATACGAAAAAGCACGAAGTAAGATTTTTAAAATTGAAAAAGCTGCTACTGACAGATTACTCTGTGCAATTGCAGCTTATTTTGGCAACGAATACGATGAAATTTTTGCTACAGATATTGGAAATTGGGAGATGGAACTAACAAATACCGAGGGCACAGTGTATAAATTCCGTGGTTCGCTTTGTGCTGATTTTGACTATGAGGGCATCGACTTATCTGACCTTGTACGTGATACTGTTGGTATGGATGATTTGTATGTCTTTGATGGAAATTGCAAACCAGATGTGATAAACAGAATCGCATTGGACTATCACAGAGTCACAAAAATAAAACCGAAGGAAGTGCCGGAAGGTGCAACCTGGGACTTTGTTACATGGGATTACACAGAGCATCTAATCATTGACAGAGAAACAGAAACCCTTGAACACATCCAAAATATAGGACCTGGCTGTAAGGTTTCCCGTAAGTATGAAAGTGAAGGAGGAATTGAAAGTCTGCTTGAAAATTTCAATGCAGAGGATTTGTTTTCACACATTGAAGGGAATCCCGACGATGTAATAGATACTCCAAACGAAACCAAGGATTATAAAATTACCATCGATTACAAAAAGAGTCCACAGCGTGTTATCGAAGGAAACTATGATAAAAATGGTCTGCCGGAGGATTTTGCGGATTTTGCAGAGACGGTATTTGAGTTTATAAGATTTTATGGATTGGGGGAGGTTCTCGATCCATCGGTTTACGGCAAGGCAAAACGTCGCAAATCGGAATACATTTTCTGCAGCGTTACCTTTGATGAGGGATACAAGAGTTATTATTATCTGACGGACGATGACAGCATCGAAGTCGGTGATTTTGTGCTTGTTCCGGCTGGAAAGGATAATCATGAGGCTGTTGTAGAGGTAGTGAACATCGAATACTTCAGTGAAGAAAATGTGCCACTGCCTATCGAGAAAACAAAGAGAATCATCCGTAAGTGTACGGACGAGGATTTTGAGTTACCAGACTAATGGATGGTTTGAAATCTATAGGAATTGATTTACAACGGAGGTTGGATAATGGAAGAAACGCAAGCAAAGTATCATCATTTAATACCACAAACATATATGTCTGCTTGGGCAAATGAGGCGGGGACATTACAAATCGAATTTTTGAATAATCCAGGAGTTCTCAAACAAAGAAATAAAGAAAATATCGCAGGTATAACAGACTACCATTCAATAAAAGCTGGTATGGTAATCTGTACAAAAGATGATGCTGATAAAATATTTGCTCCATTGGCGGATTATACTGTAGAGATAGAAGGACATATTGTTACAGACACATTGGAAATGAATCAAAAATATTATGATTTTGACGCCTAGATAATTAAGCGAAAAGATGGTTCACTTGTAAGTAAAAAAGCACTCAAAAGTGAAATTGAGAAAATAAAGGTTAAAGATATCGAATCAAATTGGTCTGCCAAATATGAGAATAAATGGGGCCTAGTTGTAACTGATCTGGAGTCGATAATACTAACTTCGAAGTCAGAAAGTATGACAGCTATTCATAAGGAATATTTGATGAAATTCTTTATAGCACTGGATTGGAGAAGTATTCAGTCTAATGATGAGTTTCAAAAAGCTTTTCGTCCTTTTGCAGATGTATTGCTTGATGAGATAGAGATACCAGAAGAAGAACGGTTTTTACCTTGTTTAAAAACTGCATCGGATGAAATGAAACACAATTTGCTTTTAAAGTACTATAGAAAGTATCTCAACGACGATGGTGTAATTTATACACATTCGATAGCAAGTTTGAAACATACGAATTTTCATTTTTTGGTTGCAGATGGACCAACATATTTCGACACATCCAACAATCCGTCTTTTACCTTTATTAGGGATGGCGGATTGAAAGAGGGGTTAATGCCTATCACACCACGCATACTTATGGCACAGGGAAAGTGTACTGAAGATGCCGATAAATACTTTATTACACATATTACGGATACTGCGGTAAAGAAGTATAATGAAATAATTAGAGCCAATGCCAATGAGTTTGTAATTCATCCTGACATGGTTCTTGTAAGTGAAAGTAAGTAGACATATTCCCGCAAAAGGCTCAAACAAGGAAACGGCTGTGGATTTGTTTCCGTAAACAAGAAAATGGCAAAGACATTCTGCATATCCAGACGAGCCACGTAGAAAGTGCAGTAAAACTTGTGAGGGAAAACCAATGAATAGAAACAAGGGTGAAATAACAATCCGGAATTTCCGGATTGTTCAAACCGAAGGTTCTCGTCAGGTCACACGCGATACCAAGGACTACACCATCAAAGGCTGGGTGATGGATGATGAACGACTGAAACGAGGAACGTATCTGACAGAGAAGTATTTTGATGAGCAGTTGGAGCACATCCGTGAAATCCGTGCCAGCGAAAGAAAGTTTTATCAGAAGATCACCGACCTGTATGCTACAGCCATTGACTATGACAAAAATTCTGCAACGACGAGAAAATTCTACACTTGTTCCCATAGACTGGGGTGGTTAAGACCGTGATATGAATGTTAATTTTGCCACAGATTGCATATGTTTATAGCTGTGAATGTCCGCTTTACTTATTAATAGTACATGAGAAAACAGGAGGAAGCAAAATGGAAATTGCGGAAATGTTGGATGAACTGAAACAGAAAGCTTTACATGATCCGAAGCTGAGAGTAGAGCTTCTGGCAACGAAGAAAGCATCACAGCCATTTGCGGCATTTTGCAGCAAATGCAGGGAACTTGGATATGAGATTTATGATATGGATCTGATCACGGCAGGGGAAGAGGCTTATGCAGCCATGCGGCGAAGCACAAACGGGGGCGGCGAGAATTCTCCGATGCTGGAAGGGGAAGATGACCTTTACGAGCTGTTTTTTGCAGGATTGTAGGCGACTGTAAGAAGAACCATATAAAAAAGACCTCATACAATTCTTTTGAATAAGGATTGCATGAGATCTTTTTTTATGAAATTATTTTTTCGCAAAATATTCTTTTGTCAGAGCGATGGCAGTTCCGGAAAGAAGGAAGATACCGATCAGGTTCGGGATTGCCATAAGTCCGTTGAAGGTCTCGGCGATGCTCCAGAGAAGTCCGAGATCGACCGTTGCTCCGATGATAGCTACCAGTGAATAGGCGATCATAAACGGTTTTACTACTTTCTCGGAAAACAGGAACTCAATACAGCGTGCACCGTAAAGTCCCCACCCGATGATCGTGGAGAAAGCAAAACAGCACATGGCAACTGCGGTAAAAACAGATATCCAGTTTCCGTAGGTAGAAGTGAATCCGGAGATTGTCAGCTCGGCACCTGCGGCAGCTCCGTAGTTGACCGGAACACCGCTTACCAGAATGACAAGGGCAGTCAGAGTACAGATAACGATCGTGTCGGCAAATACTTCGAAAATACCGAACATGCCCTGTTTTACCGGTTTGCTGGTATCAGCACAGGCATGGGCGATAGAACCGGTACCAAGACCTGCTTCATTGGAAAAGATACCGCGGGATACACCTTTTTTCAGGCTGAGGAAGAAACTTCCGATCACACCGCCGGTGACGGCAGCCGGGTTAAAAGCTCCGTAAACGATATCATGGAATACAGCAGGAACTCTCTCAAAATTCAGTACAACCACACCGATCGCAAGAACGATGTACAACAGTGCCATGAACGGAACCAGTTTTTCGGAGACACTTCCGATTCGTTTGATACCGCCAAGCAGAACCATACCGACAAGAAGCATGATCACAATACCAAGAACCAGATTCAGCGTTTTGGATGCAGATTCCGGAATGATGTTGAAATTGATCAGAGCAGTGTCGATCGCAGTAGTGATTGTATTTACCTGTGTGGCATTTCCGGTACCGAAAACGGTCAGTACACCGAAGGCGGAATAAAGAATTGCAAGGATCTGCCATTTCTTGCTCAGTCCGTTTTTGATGTAGTACATCGGACCGCCGACATAATCACCCTTTTTATTTCGTTCGCGGAAATGAACGGCAAGTGTGACCTCAGTGAATTTCGTGCACATTCCAAGGATTGCGGAGATCCACATCCAGAACACGGCACCCGGACCGCCGATCGCGATCGCACCGGCGACACCGGCGATATTTCCGGTACCGACCGTTCCGGCGAGGGCCGTACAGACAGCCTGGAAAGGAGTCATGGAGCCGTCAGAAGCTTCCTTCTTTTTGAAAATTCTTCCGAGCGTGGTTTTCAGTGCATAAGGGAATTTGCGAATCTGGATAAATCCGGTCCGCAGGCTTAGATAAAGCCCGACACCGATAATGCAGATCATCGCCGGGACACCCCAGATGAAGTTATTAACGGCATTGTTGATGGATTCGATTGTCTGAAGCATGATAGTAATCCTTTCTTAGATAATGTATAATTATAAATCTAACACTTTTACGAATATATGTACAGAAAAAAATTCGTATACCAGCCTTAAAAACAAGAATTCCAAAATATTTTTCTGTTTTTTTGAAAAAAAGCATAAAAATTCAGCAGATATATTGACGGCAATCTGGCCGATGCGTTCAAGTAAGTTTGGGCTTGAAAATGTACAATGCAATTATTATAATAGAGACAGATTCTATTACAAAAGAATCCAAACGCAAAAGCCAGATGCGGATAACGACTTTTGAGGACAAAAAGAAAAGGAGTGTTAAAAATGGCAAAAATTTTAATCAGCCCGTCTAAATATTTACAGGGTGCAGGGGAAATGAAAAAAATCGGAACTTATGCGTCCAACTGCGGAAAAAAAGCACTGGTTCTGATCAGCAAAGGCGGTTATAAGAGAATCGGAAAAATGATCGAAGACAGCTTTGCAGAAAGTACATGTGAAGTGGTTTTTGATTATTTTAACGGAGAATGTTGCAACAGTGAAATCGACCGTCTGGTAAATATTGTAAAAGAAAATCAGTGTGATCTTGTGATCGGTATCGGCGGAGGCAAGATCTTTGATACAGCGAAAGCAGTTGCATATTATGCAGGCACACCGGTATTTATCTGCCCGACGATTGCATCAACTGATGCACCGTGCAGTGCACTGTCCGTTGTTTATACAGAAGAAGGTATCTTTGAAAAATATCTGTTCCTTCCGGCCAATCCGAATCTGGTTCTGATGGACACCGATATTATCACAAAATCACCGGTACGCCTTACAGTAGCCGGTATGGGAGATGCACTTGCAACTTACTTTGAGGCGAGAGCATGCAAACGCAGCGGTGCAACTTCCTGTGCAGGCGGAAAGACAACGGAAGCAGCGATGGCACTTGCAAAACTTTGCTTTGATACGCTGATGGAAGAAGGCGTAAAAGCCAAAATTGCACTGGAAGCAGGTGTATGTACACCGGCAGTCGAAAAAGTGATCGAAGCGAACACGCTCCTTTCCGGTATCGGATTTGAAAGTGCCGGACTTGCGGGAGCACATGCGATCCACAATGGATTTACAGTACTGGAAGAATGCCACCATATGTATCATGGAGAAAAAGTTGCATTTGGAACACTTACTCAGCTGGTACTGGAAAACGTTCCGGAAGAAGAACTGGAAGATATCATTTTGTGGTGCATCGAAGTCGGACTGCCTGTTACCCTGGCAGAACTTGGTGCCGGCAATGTGACAGATGAGCAGCTGATGGAAGTTGCAAAGACCGCCTGTGCGGAAAATGATACACTTCACAATATGCCTTTTGAAGTGACACCGGAAACTGTATTTGCAGCAATTAAAGCAGCAGATGCTTATGGAAAATATTATCTGGGTGAAGAATAAGATATAAGATCATCGCATAGTTGAATATGATATTATAAGAAGACCGGCAGGATATGGAAAATGTTCCTACCGGTCTTCTTACAAAATTTTCTGTTTTCTGTGGAACGAATAAAGATATCAGGTATTGCAAAGAGAACAAATGTTTTTAGTACGCTGTTTCACAAAGATATTTAACAAAAAAGCTCAAGGAGGTACGAAAGAGATGAAAAGGAAATGGATCGCATTAGTACTCAGTGTGTCGGTACTGGCAGGAACGGCAGCTGTTCCTGCATTTGCTTCGGAGATGCAGCAGGAGATCTCGGAGATGCCGGCAGTGCAAACACTTCAGGATCATACGCTTGCAGAGACGGATTCCGTGGAGGAGAACTGTGTTCTGGTTGGACTGAAAGGCAGCTATCTGGCAAGTGCAGATGCGGCATTGAAACGGATCAATGAGATCCGAAAAGAGGCGTGCAAACAGGGCGTTCAGGATCCGCGTGATCCCAACCGAAAGCTTACGATGTCAGATTATGTACCGGTCAAATGGTCTTCTGATCTGGAATATATCGCAAGAGTCCGGGCAGCAGAAGCATCTGTGTATATGGATCATCAAAGACCAAATGGAACGATGTGTTTTTCACAGGCATCACCAAATGGAGTGGAGAGCTGGGGAGAAGTTCTGGCATGGAATAACAGCAATGATATGATTACCGGAATCGATCAGTGGTACGGTGAAAAGCAGGACTGGGTAAAACAGACCGGTGGGGTGACAGGCCATTATACATCGATGATCAATCCGAACAATCTTTATGTTGGACTTGCAACCTTTATTTGCCCGGATGCAGATTTCAAAAATACGACATCCGGGGAGTTCAGTTTTGAAACAGGACTGGATGAAGGACAGGCAAAAGCAGTAAAGAATAAAGTGCAGAAAATCCAGGTTCAGAACCAGGATGTAAAGGCATACATGGAGCCTTTTAAAGAGAAACTGGCCTCTTCCAAAACGGTGCAGGCGAAATTTTATGCAAATTACAGAGGCTCGGGGTTCTATCAGTCACGCACACACAAACTCTCTTTTGAGGACACAGTAGAGTGGAGTTCTTCCAATCCGAAAGTGGCAGCTGTAGATGAAAAAGGTGTAGTTACCGGTGTGAGTGCAGGAACAGCCAAAATTACAGCAAAATGCGGTGTTTTCGAAGAGTCCAGAACAATCCAGGTGACCGGGGATGCCAAAGTCCGGGTAAAAAAAATTACGGGTGTACCGAAAAAGAAGACCCTGAAAAAAGGCAAAAAATGGAGCATCAAAGCAAAGGCAAGGCCAAAGAATGTGGCAAAACTTACATATAAATCTTCTGATAAAAAGGTTGCATCCGTAAATGGAAAAGGTGTTGTAAAAGCAAAGAAAAAGGGAAAAGCGACGATTACGATAAAAGCCGGCAGCCTGAAAAAAACGTGTAAAATTACCGTAAAGTAACATTCTTAAAAAATGCCCGCTGTTGCGGGCAAAAAATAATCAGAGCTTATACGCCGATAAATGCTCTCACTTTTTCTATATCATTTGTTAAGATCAAAGACTCATCAAACTGCAGTTCTTCCAGAAGTTTGACGGCGAGATCAAAACGTCCTACCCAGCTCGGATCATGGGCATCGGAGCTTATAATAATCGGAACTTGCTGCTGCTCACAGAGTTTCAGCATCTTCCGATAATTTTCATAGCAATTCAGACGGCGGTCTTTTTTGACCAGCGAACTGTTGTTGACTTCCAGAGCGACCCGGTACTGTTTGGCAGCTGAAACGAGACGTTCATAGTCAAGTGGTGTATGATCATCATCCGGGTGAGAGACAAAATGTACTTTCTCATTTTTCATACATGCGATCAAGTTGTCGGTGTTCTTTTCTTTTCCTTCATCAGTATAACACTCTTTGTGGATTCCGACGATTGCATAATCCAGAAAATCAATATATTTCTGTTCCAGAGACAGTTTTCCGCCATTTAAAACATTGATCTCACATCCGTGCAGGATCTGTACATTCGAAAGCACGCGAGGGATGACTGTGAGATTCAGATAATAAAAAGGATCGACCGTTCCCGGAATGCCGGGTGCGTGTTCTGTGATCCCGATCAGTTTCAGATTTTTTTCACCTGCAGTGGCAGCCATTTCGCGTATCGTTCCGTATGCATGTCCGCTGACAAGGGTGTGCATGTGCATATCTGCAATTAGTTTTTTCATAAAGAAAGACTCCCTTCTGTACAGAGATTGTTTCAGATTTTTGATTTCAGAATTTTGCTTCCTGAAAAGGATGCCTGCGAAGTACTTTGCACAATTCCGACATCTGATATTATAACGCTTACCATGTGAAAATCAAGAATAACGCAGTTTCCGGTTGAAAGAAAACGATTTATAAGATAGAATGTAACTATTCGTCTTATTATAACACTTCCCCAAAGGAGGAGCAAAATTGGAAAACACAGAAAATTATCTGGAATGTGAAAGAAACCGAGTGTATTATACCCTGATTGCGATCGCAGGATTTTTTGGTGCGTATACCTTTTTGTTACGCGGGAAAGTATTCTGTAATGCTCAGACAGGGAATCTGGTGCTGCTTGGACTGGCGATCGGTCAGGCAGAATGGGAAACGGCAGCCTACTACCTGTTCCCGATTTCTGCGTATATGGCAGGTGCATTTATCTCAGAACTGCTGCCGAACCCAGTCAAGTATCATCTGAAAATCCGCTGGGACACCCTTCTGATTGCAGTTGAAATGGCAACCGTTCTGGTGCTTGGACTTGTACCGGAATCCGCACCGGTGCAGATCTCACAGGTTGCGGTCAACTTTATTGCTTCCATGCAGTACAATACGTTTCGTCAGGCAGAGGGAACGCCAATGGCGACAACTTTTGCGACAAACCATATCCGCCAGGTCGGTGTGGGACTGGCAAAAGAAATCCAGCATTTTCGGAAAAAAGATAAAAAACATCGAGAAAAATGGGGCAAACATTGCATGATGGTGGTATATTTCTTATTAGGTGTGGTGTTTGGAACGGTTGCCTGCAATATTTATTCCGGGAAGGCAATCTGGATCACTCTGCTGCCGTTTCTGATCGTTCTGATTGATTTCCTGAATGAGGATCTGCATGCAGAAGAAGAGAAAATGAGACAGAAACCACATGGACATTAAGAAAAAGGCGTAAGACAGGTTCAGGTTGAACGCACGTGAGGCAGAGGCATTATGAATATCAATGAAATTGCAGAACTGGCCGGTGTTTCCAGGGCGACGGTATCCCGCTATCTGAATGATGGATATGTAAGCGAAGAAAAAAGGGCAGCAATCCGGAAAGTGATAGAAGACACCGGCTATCGCCCGTCACAGCAGGCGAGAAATTTAAGAAGCAAAGTGACAAAGCTGGTCGGTGTGATCATTCCGGAGATTGAGTCCGGGTCGGTGAGCCAGATGGTGTCAGGGATCAGTGAGGTTCTTTCGGTAAAAGGTTATCAGCTTTTGCTGGCAGATACGCGGAATAACACCAGGGCGGAGCTGAAATACCTCCGTATTTTCGAAAAAAATCAGGTTGACGGCATCATTTTCATGGGAACGATGCTTTCCAGAGAACATCTGTACCTGATGGAAGAAGTCGAAGTGCCGATCGTGGTGACGGCACAGGAGATCCGGCAATATTCCTGCGTTTTTCAAGATGATTATCATGCGGCATATGATGCTGCAAAAATGCTGACGAAAAAAGGCAGACACATCGCCTATATCGGAGAGCCGGCAAAAGACAAAGCGGCAGGAAAAGCACGAAAGAGCGGATTTCTGGATGCAATGGCAGATGCCGGCATCAGGATGGACAGATCCTGTATGTATGAAACGGAATTGTGCATGCAGGGCGGTTACGAGAAAGCTGCAAAAATATGGAAAACACATCCGGAAGTGGACTCTCTGTTCTGTGCAACGGACAGCCTCGCCGTCGGAGCACTGAGGTATTTTCATGAGCATGATATCCAGGTTCCGCAGCAGGTTCAGATCGTGGCGTTTGGAGACACCGAGATAGGAAGTGCGGTGTCACCGGCGATCAGCAGTGTGCATTTCTACCACAAAACGATGGGGCAGGAAGCAGCCAGGATGCTGGTTGAAATTTTAGAATCCGGCGATGATCTCAAAAAACATCTGAAAATGGGTTATCAGATTGTGAAAAAAGAATCGCTTCGGTAAAAAAAGAACGCAGCAGACAAAAACAGTCGCAGCGTTTTTTTTTGATTTGCAGAAGGCAAAATACAGTATAATAAACGAAAAAGGAAAGCGAGGAATCTCATGCAGGAACGATATATTTCATCAGGCAGCAGCAGACTGCACATTGCAGTCTGGGAACCATCAGGAGAGAGAAAAGCGATCATGCAGATTTCGCATGGCATGATCGAATACATCAAAAGGTACAGTCATTTTGCGAATTACCTCAATCAGGCAGGAATCCTGGTGATCGGGAATGACCACAAGGGACACGGGCTGACAGCAGAAAAGGATGAGGATCTCGGATATTTCGGTGAAGAAAAAAGTGCGGCGGTGATCGAAGATCTTCACGAAGTCACACGTTATGCGAAGGAACAGTATGGAGCGGATGTGCCGTATTTTCTGTTTGGGCACAGCATGGGATCGTTTATGGCGAGACGCTATTTGATGACCTATGGCGAGGAACTGACCGGGGCAATTATCTGCGGGACCGGTTACACGCCGGGGGCAGTTTTGACGGCCGGAAAACTCTGTGCGGGTGTGATCAGTAAAGTAAAAGGAGAACGTCACCGCTCGAAGTTTTTGCAGAAGCTGGCCTTTGGCAGTTACAACAAACGCATCGCAGATAAGCGGACAGCAAACGACTGGCTGACAAAAAATACGGAAATGGTGGATGCCTATAACCGGGATAAATACTGCACATTTCTGTTTACGGTCAATGGCTATCAGACGCTGTTTGATGTCCTTGGATTTATCCAGAAGAAGGAAAATATCGAGAAAATACCGAAAAATCTGCCAGTCTATATGATCGCCGGCGAGGAAGATCCGGTGGGCAATTACGGAAAAGGTGTGGAAAAAGTATTTGAAGAATACCGAAAATGTGGAATCCGTGATCTGGAACTGAAGTTATATGAGGATGACCGGCACGAGATCCTCAATGAACTGGACAGAGAGAATGTTTACCTGGATGTAAAAAACTGGATTTTGAAACATATTTAAATATCAGATGTGAGATGACGCCTGCTTTTGCAGGCGGCGAGCAACAAGCTTGTATCAGTGGCGGATTCAATCGCCAAGTGGAATAATAGAAAGCGAGAAATGATGGAACGCATAAAACCGAATTATTATGATAGATTCACCTGCATTGCAGACAAGTGTACTTTCACCTGCTGTCAGGAGTGGAAGATTGCAGTGGACAACGAGACCAATCGAAAATGGAAAAAGAAATATCCGCCGCAGGAAGTGAAGGTGCAGCGGAAAAATCTCAGTGCCTATACAACCAAAAAGGACGGAGGCAGAGTGATCCGACTGGATGAAGAGCATAAATGTCCGTTTCTTTCTGAAAACCGACTCTGCAGACTGGTATCGGCTTATGGGGATTCGGTTCTGTCGGAAACTTGTACCGTTTTCCCAAGAGAAGTGCACAGATTTGAAACGCATGAAGAAGAAGTTCTGATGCCATGCTGCCCGGCGGTGATCGATCTCTGGGCAGAGGAAGAGAACGTGGTTTTTCCGGAGGTGCCGGAAAACGGCAGAAATCTGCGGACGATGATCCGTGAAAAGATGATGGAAATGTTCCGAAACAAAGAACAGAGCATCGAAGAAACGCTGCTGGAGAATTTTTATATTCTGCTGGAATTATATCAGGCAGAGCAGGAAGATACGCTGTCAGAAGAAAGGATCGAGAACTATTTCTCCAGAGAAGCCGTGAAAGAACTGAAAACGGCGATCCTTGCGATTAATCTGCCGTTTCTGGATACCATGGATGAATGCAATGAGCTTTTGCAGGATCTGGCTGTCAATTATCAGAAAGAAGGTCTGTATCAGGATTATCTGACGCAGATCCTGCCTCTGGCAGAGCAGCTTTCCGAAACGTATGATGCCGATGAAATGGAGCAGAAAGGACAGGACTTTGCAAAGCAATGGGAAAAATACCGAAAACTCCTGGCTGTTTTTATGGAAAATGAACTGTTTTCGGATCTTCTGATGCCGGACGGTGATTTGGAGAGCATGGTCATTCAGATGCAGTGGATCGCAATGGAATATACTATGATCCGGCACAGTCTCTTCCTGAAATGGATGCAGGACGGATGCCGGGATCTTGCATACGAAACACTGCGGGATTATCTGGTGCTGATCACACGGATGACAGGATACGAAGAAGACGATATTTATGAATATCTGGAAAACAGTTTTGATGAACTGGTATGGGAGTGGGGATATTTATCGTTAATTGTCGGCAAATAAGGTTGATTTCTTTATCAGGAAGATTTATAATTTAAAACACATAAAAAGTACAGAAATATCGATGAATTTTTGTGCAGAAATACAAAGCAACAGAGGAGGAAACAAAAAATGAAATCACGTAACTTAAAAGCAATGCTTCTGGGAGTTGCATTTGCAGCGTCACTTACTTTTGCAGGAACACAGCCACAGATGCCGTTCGCTCCGCTTCTGGAAGTTCATGCTGCAGCGTATCAGGATGTGGAACTGGACAGCAAATATGATTTTGAAAAAGCATTCCAGAAGGCACTGGATGTAGCACGTGACAGCAAAGATAAAAATACAATCTACCGTATCAAAATCCCGGCAGGTACTTACAAAGCCGGCAGCTGCTTTAATGTATACAGCAACACCTATATTGATATGGAAGGCGTAACCCTGATCCGTACATCCGGTTCATCCATGTTCCGTTTTGGACGCAGCGAAGATGTAAAGAAAATTTCGGGTTACACCGGTTTTAAAAATATTACGTTCCATGGCGGTACCATTGATGGTCAGGGTGCACAGCACAGTTATAAATCCACCATTCTGCGTTTTGCACATGCAAGCGATGTGACGATCGAAAACATGACACTGACAAATACCTACAGTTCTCACAGCATCGAGTTTGCGGCAGCTCAGAATGTAACGATCAACAACTGCGTATTCTCCGATTATCATGGAAAAGCAGACAGCAACAACGAAGCGATCCAGATTGAGACACTGCAGAGAGACCATTTTGCATCCTACGGCAAATACGATGAGACACCAAACCGCAATATCACGATCACGAACTGTACATTTAAAAACGTACAGCGTGGCGTCGGAACCCATGCGGCGATCGTAGGATGTTATCACAGCAACATCAGGATCGAAAACAATAAATTCATCAACATTCCGGGTTATGCGATCATTGCGACAAACTATATCAACAGCAGCATCAAAAATAACGAAATCACAGACTGTGCTTCCGGTATTATTTTCCGTGACATGGCGATCACACTGTATCCGTCAGAAAAAGGAAACAAGAGTAAGACACCGAAGATTTCCAGCAAATCCGTGATTGCAAACAACAAGATCGAGATCACAGACAAGAAATATAAAAACGTAAACTACGGCATCCAGCTTCTTGGTGAGTATCGTTCAAAGAAAAAAGGCAACATTCCGAAAGGTGATTACCGTGTATACGGTGTGCAGGTTTATGGCAATGAGATCACCCTGAAGAATGCTTCCTACGGCATCTGGTTAAATGGAACCGGAAAAATCCGCGTAAACAATAACGTGATCAATATGCAGGTGCCGAAAAAAGCAAGCGGTAAATCAGGCGGAACAGTAGTCCGCGTTATTTCCAGCAAGGGTAGCAGGATCAATGGAAATACGATCATCAACACTTCCAAAAACAAGAATAAGAAACTGTATCGTGGAATCGAACTGATCGGAAAGAAAGCAGGAAGTGCATCCGGAAATAAATTTAAAGGATTTGCCAAGAAACAGCAGACAATCAAGAGAAAATCCTGAGAAAGCGAATAAGGTTTTTGGCAGGCATACAGAAAGAAAATGACAGCACTTTTCTACAGTGCTGAAAGAAGAAAGATAGAGCATGTGACGTTATCATTGTCACGGCGGCTCTGTCTTTTTATCTTAGTCGGAGAAGACTCCCACTTCTATAAGTGGCGAGCAACAAATTTGTCTTAGTGGGAGTGCAATCTCCGACTA
>OGHK01001906.1_pt1 | contig 15978 bp, 13 predicted proteins | sample 1571411 | NCBI WGS metagenome assembly OGHK01 (sample SAMEA2582043, study PRJEB24529) | metagenome | biome: Human gut stool | place: China | collected 2011 | reverse complement strand
TTTTTTCATATCTACTATCAGTGATTTATGTGGAAAAGCTGGCATTGAAGTGACTATCCGAAAAATGGATTTATTATTACCAGTAGGAATATCTTTTTACATATTTCAAGCATTGGGATATACAATGGATGTATATCGAAGGGAAATAAAGGCAGAGAAAAAATTTGTGAATTATGCATTATTTGTTTCGTTTTTTCCACAGCTTGTTGCAGGACCAATTGAAAGATCAAAGAATTTACTACATCAGATCGAAGAACCTCATTTTTGGGATACCAAAAGGGTCAGTTATGGTTTGCAATTAATGGTATGGGGATTTTTTAAAAAGTTAGTGATAGCAGATAGAGCAGCAATATTAGTAGATACTGTATATGGAAATTATAATGTATATGAAGGATGGGAATTAGTAGTTGCTACTGTGTTGTTTGCTGTCCAGATTTATTGTGATTTTTCAAGTTATTCGGATATTGCGATTGGAGCTGCACAGGTTATGGGCTTTACGTTAATGCAAAATTTTAAACAACCATATTTTTCCCAGAGCGTATCCGAATTTTGGAGAAGATGGCATGTATCGTTATCTACATGGTTTCGGGATTACTTGTATTTCCCGTTAGGCGGGAGCAGGTGCAAACCATTGCGCCATTATATAAATTTAATGATTGTGTTTTTGGTAAGTGGTCTTTGGCATGGGGCAAGTTGGACTTACGTTATATGGGGCGGAATAAATGGCATATATCAAATTATGGAGAATATTTTGAATAGAAAGTATAAATTGCCTTTAATATCCGAAAAAATTGGGGGAAAAATGTTTAAAATGTTAGGAACTTTTGCACTGATTGATTTCTCATGGATATTTTTTAGGGCAGATAATATTAGTTCTGCATTTCAAATTATAAGAAGAATATTTATGGTAAATAATATGTGGATTTTTTTTGATGGTACGTTAGGTACGATGGGACTGGATTTTAAGGATATGTTTGTTTTGTTCATTGCATTAGAAATACTTATGTTTGTAAGCGTTTTGCAATACCGTAATATTTGTATACGTGATAGTATAGCAAAACAAAATATTGTGTTTCGCTATATTGTATATATTGTACCTTTGATTTTAATTGCTGTATATGGCATATATGGCGCGTCTTATGATGCAACATCTTTTATCTATTTTCAGTTTTAGAAGGGGTGGAAGTATATATGAAGCGGAGAATTTGTAATGGTATAAAAATAATTATCTTATTGATAGTATTGGGGGGTATATTTATTTGGGTAAATGGTATTTTGGTTGGAAAAAGTGGAATGTATAGAATAGTCTCTTTTTATGAAGAAACAGAGGATAGTCTGGATGCAGTGTTTATAGGTAGTTCACACTTATATTATTCAATATATCCATTTCAATTATGGGAGGATTATGGAATTAAATCATCGGTAATAGGCGGAGATGGTGTGGGGATTCCATTGGAGTATTATTGTGTAAAAGAAGCTATAAGGGAGCAACATCCAGATGTAATTGTGGTGGACTTATATAAGGCTTTTTCTGATCAAAAACTTGAAAATATATCTTATATGCATAATTTGGTAAATGCATGGCCGTTGAGCAGGAATAAAATCCAAATGATTTCAGATCTTGTTCCAGAGGAAAATCAAATTGAGTTCTATATGCCATTGTATTTGTATCATACAAGGTGGAAAGAAATTACGGAAAGTGATTTTGATAGACAGACTTGTTATACAAAAGGTGCTGCACCGCAGTTTGGAATATATGATGCAAGTAATTTTAGTGAATTAGATAAGAAGGAAAAACAGGAGGTCCCGAGGACGGCATTAACCTATATTCAAAAGATTATAGATGTGTGTGCGGAAAACAAAGTTGAATTAATTTTTACAGTTATTCCATATGAAACAACTGCAGAAGAAATGGATCAACAGCGAATATTCAATCAGCTAGAAGATGAACTAAAAAGTGAGAATGTTTTATATTATAATGGTTTTCATATGATAGACGAACTGGGAATCGATGTAAAGGAAGATTTTTTTGATAGTGGACATTTAAATTACAATGGAGGTGTTAAGTTATCTGCATATATAGGTAAGATATTGTCGGAGAAAGGTATTGGAAATAATTCAGAAAAAAATGATACGTGGAAAGTGCAAGATCAACTATGGCATGCTTATATAGACAGTAAGCAAATAAATAAAATAGAGGATATAAATGAGTATATAGATTTTATAAGGAAGAAAAAGTATGAATATGTTATACTTTCTTCCGATGGTATAGAGCTGTTTGATGGACTACAGAAAGTAGGTATTGACGAAAAAACTCAGTTCCCGGAGGGGGAATGTGTTTTAATATATAATGATGGCAATAGGGATATTTATGCATTAAATACACAACAGATTTCAGTAGACTTTAATGGCATATGGATAGAATCTAAGAAGGGAGAGAAGGTTGCGATTACGATAGGTAAAAATAATTACGATTTTACTGAAAGCACAATAGTGATTGTATATGATCCGGTACTTGGCAATATCATTGATGTAGTAGGCATAAGCGACCAAGAAGAGAAAATTGATAGAAAAATGTAAAAGAAGTATGCTATTTATGACAATAGATCAGTAAAAACATAAATGAAAAAATGTTATACTTGACAATATCTTTGTATGAGACAGATAGAGGTGAGGATAAAAAGCTGGGCGCTAGAACGCGCTGAAAGGAGTAAAATATGAGACTCTTTGGACGTATTGAAAGAGATGCTGCACGTAGGGTCTATGCTGAATTGTATTCAGTATCTGCTGTTGCATTATAATTAGGGGATCCTAAACGATCTGTGTTATGTCGTTAGATTAAAAATAGAAAGATTCCTTCAAAAGAATGTTCTCGAATAAAGAAGTGAGAGTGTCCTAAAGTTTGCGTAAACCTCCAAACTGATATAAGTTAAAATTACTCGGTTTGGAGGTGATTTTTGTGCCTTAGTAAATGCTCCGTAGTTCATATATAGAATATCTATTACAAGTTTGAGAAAATAAAATGTTTTGGGAAAGATAATATGCGGTAAAGTGTTAAAAGCATTTACAAATGTAAAAATATGGGGTAATATAAAAAAGATGTAAATATAAAATATTAACAGCAGAGGGGGGAGCGTAGTGTATAACAATACATTATGCAGATATATATGGCAGTAAACAAAATTCTTAAAGGTATGATAGACAATTTTAAAAAAGATTTTCTTCTGGAAGATATGGAATTATCAAAAGCGTATGAATATTTCTCTAATTATTTATTGGTATCCAAACTTCATCCAGATGCGTTCTCGGATGTTGGAGATTTACATAGAGTTGTAGTTGATGAAAAGAGTCAGTTTGGGTTAGACGCAATAGCATTTATTGTTAATGGCAATCTTGTCGTAAGCAAAGAGGATATTTCGTGTTATGCTAAATCTAAGACGTTAGATGTACAAATTATTTTTATACAGACAAAAACAGAAGAAAAATGTGATACGGGCGATTTACTTAAAACGATACAGGCAACGAAAAATTTTTTGATGGATTTTGATGCTGTTACAGAAAAAAATGAGAATATTCTAAATGCGAAAGAAATATATGATGCGTTATTTGAGTACGATAATTATAGATATTGTTCTGGAAAATCGCCTGCATGTTATATTTATTATGTAACTGCAGCAAAAGAATGGGATGAGTCACTTGTGGATTCGCTGTGCAGGGATAATGAAAAAAATATGTTATCTAGCATATCTGATATAAAGAGTTTCGACATAAGAGTATTTGGAAGTCAATATATGATAGGGGCATATAATGAAATAGAAAATAATGCGGAAGTACAGGTATATTTAAAAAATTGTATAACGTTAGATAAGATAAATGATGTTCAGGAAGTATATATTGGTTATTTAACAGGAGATGAATATTTAAAAATTATTACGAATAAAGAGGGGGAATTGCGAAGAAGAATTTTTTATGAAAATGTAAGAGATTATCAGGGACCAGAAAATGCGGTAAATGCAGAGATCAGAAAAACGATAGAAGACGATCGTCAAAGAGATAAGTTTGTGTTGCTGAATAATGGTGTGACAATTATTACAAAATCGGTTGTCCCATTAGGTGGAAACATGTATGAATTAAGAAACTTTCAGGTTGTAAACGGATGCCAAACGAGCAATGAGATATATAATGCAAGAAAGTATGCAAAGGATCTATTGGTGCCCGTAAAAATAATATACACCACAGACGCAGATTTGATAACAAGTATTGTAAGAGCAACAAACCGACAAAGCCCGGTTCCGGAAGAAGCTTTTGTGGCACTTGAACGTTATCATAAGGAATTGCAAATGCTAATAGATCAGTATTCTAAAGATATGCCTTTAGAAATTTTTTATGAACGCCGGTCTGGTGAACAAGATACGATTAGTAATAAGCTTGGAAAGTATCAAAAGATTACATTACATGGATTGATTCGTGCAATTACAAGCGTTTATTTTCAGGATGCACATGTTGTTTACAACAATAATCCTGCGAATATTCTCAGAAATAGAAAGGACAAGTTGTTTTGCAAAGAACATAACTTAGAGAGCTACTATATTGCATCGTACTTGTTTGTGGAGTTTGTATACTTGCAACAGAAACATGTGCTGAACCGTAAAGATTATTCTTTGAGGTTTTATATTATGATGATAGTTCGATCACTGGTTGTAAAAAGCGTAGTTGTTCCAGAATTATCAAGCAAAGAGATACAGAAACAAAACGCAGATTTAATTAAATGTTTGAAAAATGAACAAATTGAGAAATATTATTTGACTGCCAAAGAGATCGTCGGGAAAGCAATGGAGGACTATTTAAAAGAAAATGCGGATAAAAATGCAATGGATGCGCGTAAGAGTGCAGATTTTTGCAAATTAGTTAATAAAAGAACGCAAGATTGGATAACGCATAACACAAAGTAGTGAGAGGTTATATAAAGAAGATATGAATATTCAGAAAAAAATAAAGTTGCTTGATAAAAAAATACAGGCTCTGGATATTGTGATAAAAAATCAACAAGAAAAAATGGAATATTTATATGAGAGAGAAAAGCAGCGGGAAAATTTTGAGAAGGCAGATAGAAAATTTTTTAATACATATCTAATTGAAGCGACGGCACAAATAGTTTTTTTCTTGTTCATGGTATTGTTGGGGGTATATGGAGCATACGTATGTTCAGGAATTGAAATCAACACAGAGGGCAGCAGACTAATAAATATTGTTTTGCTTATATCAATGGGGATATTTGCTTTGGTGGTTGTATTTTTTTCTCTGTATGGTGCTGTTTATATACTACGAAATCTGTTACAGGGAATATGGGGTGAAATAAATATATCGTGCAATGAGAATAAAATACACAAAAAGATTCTTGTTATAAAAAACAGAATTTGTGAAAATAAAGTTGTAAATTTTTTGAAAAAATATATAGGATATATATTTGTATGTAGTCTAATCGCAAGCATGGTGACGATGGCGGGATGCATTGTGATTAACAAGGAAAATATGTCTATTAACTTGATAAGGCTGGTTCTGGATTTTTTTGCTCTAGTCGTTATAATGTTGTTGGCAGAACTAAGTGATAGGATAAAAAGTGGAGAAAGAGGTCTTGCGTTTAATGTAATTACCCTTTTTATTGCGATTGCTTCAATTCTAATTGGTGTACAGGACAAACTGGTACACTTTTTGCAACAGCTATAGAGTGCTTGCAAAAGAATAGTTCGTTTATAGAAAAGGATTAATCAAATGAAATACACAATCCAGAGGAAGAACCATTATGTTTCATTATGCAAATTTATCGGATTTTGAATTTGAACTGTTATGCCGGGATATCATGGAGCGGAAGATCGGCTGTCCACTGCGTTGTTTTGCGCCCGGAAGGGATGGCGGTGTAGACATCACAGAGACGAAACTGTCAGGAAAACATATGGTGCAGGTGAAACATTATATCGACAGCCCTTACCCCACACTGCTCTCCAGCTTAAAGAAAGAACTCCCGAAGGTAAAACAGAAACAGCCGAAACACTATTATGTGTGCTGCGGAAAAAAGCTGACGGCACAGAATATTTCCGAGATTTATCAGCTTTTTTCGGGTTATATGGACGATGCGGAAGGGGTTGTGGATCTGATGGAGATTGACAGTTTCCTACATAAAAAAGAGAACGCGGATATTCTGGAACGGCATTATAAGCTGTGGCTGGAATCGACCAATGTTTTGGAACGGCTTGGTAATCAGGATATCGCGATCGACTGTGATGCCTTTTTCTATCAGATTGAAAAGGAACAGGAGCTTTTTGTGAAGACAAAGTATTACGAGGAAGGCAGACAGATTTTGGAAAAAGAGCATACGCTGATGCTGTTGGGGGATCCGGGAGTAGGAAAGACCATGTTGACAAAAATGCTCGCATTGGCTTTTGCAGCGGAAGGATACCGCATCCGCTATACGACAAATGGCGAACTGTCGGATTTAAAACGCGCACTCTCCACCGACAGGGAACGAAAGGAACTGATTGTTCTTGATGACTGCCTGGGACAGCATTATTTTAAAATGCAGGAGACGAAAGAAAATGAACTGCTGGCGCTGGTCAAGTATATCATGCGCAATCCGAACAAGCTTCTCATTATGAATTCGCGTGTTACAATTTTTCATGAAGCGAGGGAGCGGTCGTGCGATTTCCGATATTTTATGGAGGATGAGAATATAAAAATCCGGAAGATCGAGATGAATGGACTGGATGAGGAAGAGAAGGGATGGATTTTTTACAACCACCTATATTTTGCGGGGGTTCCGGAGAAATATTACAGGAATGTCTATGAGGATAGACGCTATCGGGAGATAGTCAGACATGCCAATTATACGCCGCGGCTGATCGAGTTTGTCACCAAAAAGAAAAATTATGAACAGGTTGAAGCTGATCGCTATGCGGCATTTATTATGGACTGCCTTGAAAATCCGAGAGAACTCTGGAAGGATGAATTTACAAGAAAACTGGGAGCAGAGGATCGCGCGCTGCTGCTGACGCTGTATTCTCTGACGGATACGAGTGTGGAGGAAACGGTTCTGGTACGGGCGTTTTTAAAGCGTCTTTCCAGTCTGGAAGGGATGGATACCACAAGAAACCTGTATGAGGAAGCGTTGAGGCGGCTGACAGATTCCATGGTGCAGCTGATAGAACAGAACAGCAGAAAGCGGATTGGCGTATGCAACCCGTCGATCAATGATTTCCTGAAAAATTATATCCGGGAGAATCCGATGGAGCGGGCAAATATGCCGGCATATGCGACGGAGTATGTGCAGCTGGAGAGGATCTGCCCGGACTGTGTGGAAGACCTGATCCGGAAGGGACAGATTTATCGGTATCATTTTTCCATGTTGGAGCAAATGCGCGGAAAAATTCTCGGGGTTATCTGCAGCAGAGAGATACGGGATACATGCCATACAGAGTTTGTACAGGCTTTTTTGAAGGAGCCGGGGAGCTGTTATACCGATAAGGGAGATAAAAGTGTAGAAATCCTGTTTGCACTGCTGCAGGAAAAAATGGATGCGTTTTATCACACGAGAGAAAAACTGGAGCAGGAGACACTGGAAGAATTCCTGATGGAGCTGGATTTGTGGGATTACGAATTGATTGCACGGGAGGCGAAGAAAAACGGCGGTGAATGGCTGTTTACAAAATACCGGAAAAGTTTTGTGCGGGGATTACAGAACGCTGTCGAAGTGTATGCAAGGGACGTAGACCAGTCTGATTATTATGACGGGTTTGATGTGAACACAACGGTATCGGAGAATACTTTTTTTGACGGAGAATCTTTGGGATATGATTTCACGGGAGTGGCGCTGGAATGGGAGGAGCGCATCAGGGAAGAAATCTGTGATGAAATCATGGAAATTGTGGAAAAATTTCCGCATGAGATTGCCGCACAGATTGTGTATGATCCCGGGGATGCGGATATCAGCACCGGCCTGATTGAGTCTTATCTGCAGGACTGGATGCCGCCGGATGACTACGACGACGAGCCCGGAAGGCTTGTCCCGCCCGGAAATGAAACTGTGGGCGGAGTGGGAATGCTGGATGTGATTTTTCACGGAAACCGTTAGTCTGAATTCGTGAAATCGCCCAATAGACAACAAATGTAATTATGTTTATAATATTCTCGTAGACAGGCACTTCCCAATGAGGAGGTACCCGTGTATGGGAGAATGTTTTCAGACATTGAATTTGACAAATGCATATTTGTTTGCAGCGGCGCTACAGGATGAGGAAATCTGTCGGAATGTGCTGGAGATCGCTTTGGACCGTAAGATCACTGCGGTCAGATCGCACGCAGAGCATACGCTCTTCCTTGACAGCGATTTCAAATCGGTGCGCTTTGATGTGTATGCGCTGGATGCTGAGGAGGTCAGCTATGACGTTGAGATGCAGAATGATTTCGGCAGGGATCTGCCCAGGCGCTGTAGATATTATCAGGCGGAGCTGGATGTCTCATCTTTAAAGCCGGGGGAGGATTATAAGGAGCTAAAGCCCAGTTACATCATTTTCATCTGTGCGTTTGACCCGTTTGGAAAGGGAAGATACCAGTATGTGTTCGAAGAGTACTGCAAAGAGGCAGGGCTCGCATTGGGGGATGGAACGCAGAAGATCTTTTTTAATACGAATGGCACCGACAGTGAGAATATAACTCCGCAGTTGCTGCACCTGTTTGAATATTTGAAACAAAGCACCGAAGAAGTTGCCAATATGCATAACGATGAAAAGATTCAACTGATCCACCGGAGGGTGGAATATTTAAAACGTGATCGAAAATTGGAGGCGGGCTATATGACGATGGAGGAATATATCCATTCGGAAGCGGAGCGGAGAGCAAAAGAGATGGCGGAAACGCTGGCAAAGCCAATGGCAGAATCAATGGCAGAGTCAATGGCAGAGTCAATGGCAGAGTCACTCGCGGCTTCAAAAATAGCGCAGAACATAGTGGCGTTATTAGCTGAACTCGGAAGCGTTCCGGAAGAATTAAGGGAGTGTATTGCAGCTGAAAAGCGGGAAGATACTCTGGCGGCGTGGCTTAAGCTTGCAGCACGCGCGGATTCTATTGAAGAGTTCCAATCTAAAATGTAGAGACAGATCTGTCTCATTCTTGATCGGTAGTATCAACCGATAAAATCTACAAAAATAATTTCGGGACGTGCCTGTCTAGTAATCTGCAATAGAAAGTGGAAAAGGAAAGAGAAATATGTTAACATAATTGTCGCGCGACAGGGACCTCACAACGAGGAAGCTGTCTTTGTATAGAATAAAACTACTGTGATAGAAGAAAAGCAGATACACAGAGATTTGCAATGATAGAACAAATGATGGGTGGAAAAAGCTATGGCAACATATGTGATTGGTGATTATATCAGAGAGATCAGGCTTCGTAAGGGCTACACGCAGGAGGATGTAAGTTTTGGAATTTGTACATCTGCAACACTGTCGCGCATTGAAAATGGAGCGCAGACACCTGGCAGATATATACTGGATAAGTTAATGGAACGCCTGGGTATGGAGAACAGTGTGTTTAATATCTTCGTGAGCAAAGAGGAGATGGAACTCTATGAGTGTGTCCAGGAAATGGTAAGAAACATTGCGGATGGGAATTTTGAGGAATTGGAAAAGCAGATTCAGAAAGTAGAAGGTCTGACAAAGAAAACATCACATCTGGAAAGACAATATTTATACTTTGCAAAGGCTGAATTGATGTGGAACAAAGGGGCAGAACCGGATCAAATCATGGAAATGCTCATGAAGGCAATCCATGTTACTTTGCCTCAGTTTGACGGTGTGACACCAATGAAGGAAAATCTGCTCACATTTGATGAGATTATGATAATCAATGCAATAGCAAGGAAATATGCCAGAGAAAATAATATTGAGGAAGCATTGAAACTAGAATACTGGTTAAAGGATTATATGGAAGAGCAGATGATGGACAGTAAACAGAAAACGGCAAAATATCCTGTCATTTTATATAATTTGAGTAACTGGCTGGCTAGAGTACAAAGATATATTGAAATAAATGATATTGCAGAAGAAGGAGTAGAATTTTGCATTAAGTATGGCAATTTGGTTATTCTTCCTCGGTTATTATTTAATAAAGCCTGTGCATTAGCAGAACTTGGTCAAAAGGGTGAAGCAGTCAAATATTTCAGGCAGTCAGTCGTTCTGTTTGAAACGATGAAGCAGAATGAGAGAGCATGCAGAGCGGCTGACTACTGTAAAAATAATTATGATATTGAATTTTAGTATCCCTCAGCCATATCTTCGAAAATAAAGCATGAAGTCACGCCGGATGATACCCCAAAAGAATTGACGATACCTGGTACTGCGGCTGCGGACAAGATGAGTGCAAGTGTGGTGATAATAAATGCTTTTTTCATAAACAAATCTCCTTTTCTGTTGCTTTTTTTGCTATATTAGGAGAGGTTTTGACAAAAGACCATTCGATATGACGTAAGTTTAAATTTACGTCATATCGAATGGTCTTTTCCTGCCGAAGGGAGTAAAATAAACTAATTTCACACATATGAAAGGAAGAGATAAAATGATAGAATGCGTAATGGTAGACACACTTCCGGAGACTGCAAATCAGATCCTTAATATTTTGTGGGATCGTAATCATGCAATGAATGAGACTGAGATCAGGGAGGCATTGGAGCAGGAATTTTCTGTGAAGTGTGAAAATCAGGATGTGAAGGATTTCATAAGGTTTCTGATCGGGCAGGATTATGTGGAGAAGAAGCATAAAGGGTTGAAGACCTGTTATGTGGCACTGGGAGCTGATTACGTCTTATAAGCATATGCTTTTGAGGAAACCCTCATGATATCAGAAAGCGGTGTGAATAGAAGTGGCATTTTGGAGCGGAATGTTGTAGAATATAAAAAGTATTACGACAGAAGGAGATGCTATGAAGATTTCACTGATAGTCCCCTGCTATAATGAGGAGGAAGCATTGCCGATTTTTTATCGGGAGACGAAGAACGTGTTGGAAACCATGCCATGCGAGCATGAGTTTGTGTTTATCAATGACGGATCGAGAGACCGGACATTGGCTGTCTTAAAGGAACTGGCAGGGCAGGATGGCTGTGTGCAGTACCTTTCCTTTTCCAGAAATTTCGGAAAGGAAGCGGCAATGTATGCAGGATTTTGCAATGTCACCGGAGACTACGTTGCAGTGATGGATGCTGATATGCAGGATCCGCCGGCGCTTCTTCCGGAGATGTTAGACAAGCTTCTGACAGGTGAATATGACAGTGTAGCAACCTGCCGTGTGACCAGAAAAGGAGAGCCGCCGATTCGGAGCTGGTTTGCCCGGTTGTTTTACCGGATGATCAACCGCGTGTCAGATGCGGATATCGTGGATGGGGCACGGGATTTTCGGCTGATGCGGCGTGAGATGGTAGATGCGATCGTTGAGATGGGAGAGTATAACCGTTTTTCCAAGGGGATTTTTGGCTGGATCGGATTTCGGACATGCTGGCTGCCGTATGAGAATGTGAACCGGGTGGCAGGCGAGACGAAATGGAATTTCTGGAAGCTGTTTAAGTATGCGATTGATGGGATTATCAATTTTTCACAGGCACCATTGGCATTTGCATCCTGGTTTGGAATGTTCATGACAGTGTTGTCCTTTGTGGCGGTGATTTTTATTATTATACGAAAGCTTGTCTTTGGAGATCCCGTGACCGGATGGGCATCCACAGCGTGTATCATTACATTTATTGGCGGTGTACAGCTTTTTTGTATGGGAATTATGGGGCAATACATTGCCAAAACATACCTCGAAGTAAAAAAACGTCCGCATTATATTGTCGCAGAGAGCAATATGGACGAAGTGAAACGGATAAAATAGCCTGTTTTAGGAAATGTGCACAAAAAACACTTTTATACGCGGGTGAAGTATGGTATGATAAAAATAGGGGCGCAGTTTGAAATTAGAAAAGCCCTTAATTAATAGGATATTGAGAGGTATACATTGTGAAGAAAAGAGCAGTCACCTTATTGACATTGTTTGCGGTTTCTATCAACCTTATGGCATGTGGTGGAAAGGATGTTCAGGAGAGCAGCGCGGACACATCGACTGAGCAGGTTATTGCAGAGACGACCGAACAGGCAGAGACTGAGTCTGAGGAAGAAGTGCTTCCGGAAGGTAAATACCGGAGCGAACTTACGAATGAACTGATCGATGATTCCTTGAAGGATCAGCGTCCGATTGCGGTCATGGTGGATAATGAGTCTATTGCGTTACCGCATTATGGATTATCGCACGCAGATGTCGTATATGAGATGATGAACAGTACAATGAATGGTCGTATTACCAGATTTATGGCACTGTTTAAAGATTACGAGAGCGTGGATCAGATCGGAAGCATCCGAAGCGTCCGCCCGACGAATATTATTCTGGCAGCAGAATGGAATGCGATCATTTGTCATGATGGAGGACCATTCTATATTGATGAATATCTGGCAGAGCCGTGTTCCGACCATTTCAGTGGGACATTTTCCCGTGTGAACAACGGAAAGTCAAGAGAATATACGGAGTATATCGTTTCCGGTGATATGGACAAGAACTTCAGTAATTCGGATGTGTCCAAAGAGTATACATCTTATTATGAGGGTGAGCACTATCAGTTTGCAAATGAGGACAACCCGGTGGATCTTTCGGATGCAGCAGACGCGATCACAGCAGAGACAGTGGATCTGCCATTCCCGCATAATGGATCCTATCTGGAGTACGATGCAGATGATCAGTTGTATTATTATTCCGAGTATGGCAAAGCACATGTGGATCCGGGCAATGACAATGCACAGCTCTGCTTTAAGAATCTGCTGATTCAGAGTGCAGGATTTACACAGTATGACGAACATGGTTATATGATTTTTGATGTGATTACATCCGGTGGTGGATATTATGTGACGAATGGCGAGGCGATTCCGGTTACCTGGAAGAAGACGAGCATGACTTCTCCGACACGCTATTATGATGCAGATGGCAATGAGATCAAGTTAAATACCGGTAAGACGTATATAGCGCTTGTTCCGGTGGATGACTGGAAGAGTCTGGTAATTGAATAAAACATAGGTGACAGAAAAAGACACGTCCATTTGGGCATGTCTTTTTTTGATCTTTGCCATTGATTTCTTATCTGTTACCAGTAGCAGGCATTGTCCAGTTCTTCCAGTCCTTTTTTGTCCTTAGGAGCTTCTGCTTTTGGTGGACGAACCCAATATTCATTTTTGAGAGGGAGGTAGGGTGGGTAGTCATCCCAACGCGATCCCCAGATCCCGAAGAGCAGCTGCATGGATCCCCCCATCTGAATGGCCTGTTTGCCGGCGCGTTTTAACATCGGAGCCAGATTATAGCCGAAAGCACTGCAGCTGAGCAGGGCAATATCAAAATCGATCTTCATGATCTCCTCATACATATAATTTAAAGCATCAAACCATGTGTCAAAATCGTCTCCGCGTCCGGTGAACCACACGGCTTTGAATGTGCGGAATGTGATGTCAGGTGGAAGAACCATACGGTCCGGGAAGATCTGATCCATGTGGGGGTACTGCTCCAACATGGTATCTACGAATGGATTGACGAGAAGAACCTTTTTCCCGGCAAGAGCCAGTGTCCATGGCTCTTTGTAAGCCAGTGGTTCCAACTGACCGAGACGGATCAGCTTCATATCTTTTGGACAGCTGGTGCGTACAATGTATTCTTCGGCAGGATGATCGTCAAAGTAAGCCATCACATCGATATCCTGATTATCACGCTTGATCAGAGACGACCAGCGGCCGACTTCCTCTGTGCTGTGGTGAAACGTTTCAAACATATTACTCTTACCAAGACGGTTCGTGTGGAAGAGGACATGCTCGTCGTAGAGCTGCAACTCTGAAAACTCAGCGCTGCCAAGGCGACAGATTGCAAATGGCTTGCCGCTTTTGATAAAGTCCTTGATCAGCTCATTGGCTTCTTCGTCTGTCGGAGCCGGAATTCCCAGAAAAGATCCGAGAACGTTGTAACTTCCGGTGCGTCTGGCACGGAGTTTATGATGAATGTGCTTCAAATAGTAGTATAAATAGAGAACCCTCTGTTTCATGAAATCTCCTTATAGAAAGTGGTCAATACGCAATAATTTTTATTATAAATCCTGCGTGTGCAATGTCAAGGGAAAAAGTGGACTTCGTTGACAAAACAACGGTGTTTGGAGTATGATGATTGTGTTTCACAGATGAAAGAAAACCGGAGAAAATCCGGTAGAATGGAGTAGATATGGAGAAGATTTTGGTGACACGTTCATCCATGCCTGAACTGGATGAGTATGTGGACGAGATAAAGAGTATTTTTGAAAGCCACTGGCTGACAAATATGGGGGAGAAGCATAACAGATTGGAGGAGGAACTGGCAGAATATCTGAAAGTGAGAAATATTCTGCTGTTTTCCAACGGGCACATGGCACTGGAACTTCTGATTCAGGCAATGGGACTTACCGGAGAAGTTATCACAACACCGTTCACGTTTGCATCGACCACGCACGCGATCGTCCGCAATGGACTGACACCTGTGTTCTGTGATGTGAATCCGGAGGATTACACGATTGATGTAAATAAGATCGAGGCGCTCATCACAGAGAAAACCAGTGCCATCATTCCGGTACATGTATACGGGCATCTCTGCGATGTCGAGGCAATCGAGGCGATCGCGAAAAAGCATAATCTGAAAGTCATCTATGATGCGGCACATACTTTTGGCGAGGAATATAAGGGACGAGGAGTGGCAACCTTTGGAAATGCCTCCATTTTCAGCTTCCACGCGACCAAGGTGTTCAATACAATCGAGGGTGGTGCTGTCTGCTTTAACAGCAGTGAGAATGGTCTGCGGGAAAAGCTGTTCGGTATTAAGAATTTCGGCATCTGGGATGAGGAACTTATCAAGGATGTCGGTGCGAATGCCAAGATGAACGAGTTCCAGGCGGCAATGGGATTATGCAATCTGCGCCATATTGACAGAGAACTTGCAAAGAGAAAGGCAGTTGTAGAGCATTACAATGAGAGACTGTCCGGTGTAAATGGATTAAAGATTTCTGCACCGCAAAAGGACGTGAAGCCTAACTATGCATATTATCCGGTAATCTTTGAACCGGAGGAATTTGGAAAGAGTCGGGACGAGATCTATGAGCTGTTAAAGGTCAACGAGATCTACGCAAGAAAATATTTTTATCCGCTGACGAACACGTTTGAATGCTATAAGGGCATGTTTGATATGGGAGATACACCGGTAGCGCTGGATCTGTCGAAAAAGGTACTGACCCTTCCGTTGTATGCAGATCTTCGGATTGACCAGGTGGATCGTATCTGTGACATTATTCTTGGCAGATAGAAGAATCTGCCGGTGGCGGATGTTGTGAGAATTTACAGGAAGAATGCAAGCGTGGGAACACAGGAGAAACAGGGAGGATCATGATTTGGTAACGGTTAAGATCGGCGATGGCATGGGCAACCAGATGTACAACTATGCCTGTGGCTATGCTGCGGCAAAACGGAGCGGGGAAAAGCTCAGGCTGGATATTTCGGAGTGTGATAATTCGACCTTGCGTGATTATGAGCTGGATCATTTCCGCGTGGTGTATGATGAAAAAGAATCCTTTCCGAACCGCACATTCTGGCAGAAGCTCTACAAGCGCCTGCGGCGCGATATCCGGTATCATGTGATCCGGGAACGGGATATGTATGCTGTGGATGAGCGGGTGTTTGTACCAGCCCGGCGGGGCAGGTATCTTCATGGCTATTGGCAGTGCCTCGGGTATTTTGAAGAATATCTGGATGATCTGCGCGAAATGTTTACACCGGCATATGAGCAGACGGATGCGGTAAGAGAACTCATGCAGCAGTTCACACAGACGCCGACTTGTGCACTACATGTGC
>OGHK01001895.1_pt1 | contig 16042 bp, 10 predicted proteins | sample 1571411 | NCBI WGS metagenome assembly OGHK01 (sample SAMEA2582043, study PRJEB24529) | metagenome | biome: Human gut stool | place: China | collected 2011 | reverse complement strand
TGAGGGTCTACATTATCTCGGTGTGAGTATATTTAATCACATTTTGAGTGGCAGGCTAACGTGGGATTTGCAGAAACCTTCAAAGCTTTGTCTGACCCGGTACGGCGTGACATTCTGACATTGCTGAAAGAAGGAAGCATGTCAGCGGGAGATATCGCAGCACAGTTTGATATGACGGCAGCGACGATCTCCTATCACCTGAAGATCCTGAAAAAGTCAGGTCTGGTCTGCGAGACAAAGGAGAAAAATTATATTTACTATTCGCTTAACATTTCCGTGGTCGAGGAAGTGATGCTCTGGCTTGCAGAGCTGAAAGGAGAGAGTGAAGATGACGAAGAAAAATAAAAAGATCATTCTGATCACAAGCATGATTACGATTCTGCCGATTTTGGCGGGACTGATTTTATGGAATAAACTTCCGGAACAGGTGGCAACACATTTTGATGCCAACGGCATTCCAAACGGCTACAGTAGTCGGGCATTTGCAGTGTTCGGTCCATATTTGATCTGCCTTTTTGCACATCTGTTCTGTGCATTTGGAACACTGGCAGATCCGAAAAAACAGGCGATCGGGCAGAAGATGTACGCACTGATTTTATGGATCTGTCCGGCAGTTTCCCTGTTCTGTGCAGCTGCAATCTATGGTAATACCTTTGGAGTGAAATTTATGAAATCTTCCAGATTTGTGATCATACTTCTGGGACTTCTGTTTTTGCTCGTCGGCAACTATCTGCCGAAATGCCGCCAGAATTATACCGTTGGCATAAAGGTTCCGTGGACACTCGCCAGCGAAGCAAACTGGGATGCAACCCACAGGATGGCAGGAAAATTGTGGGTTGCAGGCGGCGTGTTGATTCTTCTGCTGGCCATTCAGCCGTGGATCCCGGCATTTCCGATAAGTATGGTGCTCATACTTGCGGTCACATTTATTCCGATGATCTATTCCTTTGTATATTATCTGAGAAATGAAAAGTAATTTCACAGAGATTTTGTGAATTTACGGGAAAATCCTCCGATAAAGCCGTTTTTACGGTAATATCGGGGGATTTTTTGTCAGAGTGCGTTGACGAAATACAGGTGAAATCATATAATAAAAAGTAATACAAAGATGCCGAAAACAGCGGATAAACGAGGGATATAGATGAAAAACACAAAGAAAAAAGGATTTACTCTGACGGAGTTGACGGTCGTACTGGTGATCATTGCGATCATTGCGGCGATCGCAGTCCCTTCTTTTATAAAATACTGGAGGATTGCGGAGTTTCAGAAAAACGAATCCAACGCAAAGACCATTTATCTTGCAGCAGAATCAAAACTGACCTACTACCGTTCTTCCGGGCAGTGGGAGAAGTTTCAGGAACGATTAAAAAGAGAAGGCACGCAGGCGGTTTTTGCGGACAGTACCAGTGAGCTGAACGGCAGAATCTATACGGTTACGCTGGATGCGAACACTTATCAGGAAAAGGCGGGCAGAGATGATCTTTTGCTTCAGTTGATCGATGATTATAGCTATGACAAGCAGGTCATGAACGGGGCGATCGCCATCGAGATCGACAGTGAGACAGGCGAGGTCTATTCTGCATTTTTTGCGACAAAATGCAAGGGGCTGAGCTATGCCGAGAGAGATGCCGATGATTATCTGACGATGCGTGACCGAGATTACGAGAGCAGAAAAAAGAGGCTGCTTGGCTATTATTCGACGGAAGACACGGCAAATGTGGTCCATCTGAAGCCGATACGTCTCCGTATCACGACGATCAGCCTTCAGAACAGCGAAAAACTGTCTCTGAACTGGTCCAGCAACGTCGGAAACAGCCTGGATGTCAGTTACGAGCTTACATTCTATAAAAATTCTGATAAATCAAAACAATTTACGATGACCGTTTCGCCATATGAAATGCGAAAAAATGGCTGGACGGCGACTTCCGGCACAACCGAGGGGCTGGTTTCCTTTGAAATTCAGGATAAAAAAGGAAACAGCAAAGGACAGTGGACGTTCCCGATCACTTACAGTGACAATCGTTATTCTCTGATCCTGGATGCGATGATGTCTGCAAAAGTGCAGGCAGTGCTGGCATCCGGAAGCGGCACGACAGCGGAGGCACTTGCCAGAACTTCCAGTACCAGCATCTGCCGCCTTGGAAAAGTGGCATCAGATCTGAAAAATCCGCAGGATATTTATGCAACGGTTAAAGCCGTTTCCTATGCAGGGAAGAAAGACGAGCCGAGCACGCAGGAGTACCGCAACAGTGAGGCGGTTTCCTCTAATGTGGCAAACAGCATGTATGCGGACGGTACAAAGGATGGAAACGTCAAGATCGCAGCATTCCGCCATCTTTCCAACATCCGTTATTACGATGAAAGCAATACGGCAGAATTTGCACTGACAAGCCGAAATCTGGACTGGTCATCGGTCGGCACAGGACTTTATGATTTTGAGCTGGAGACAAAGGCGGGGGGCAGTCAGAGACAGAAGCTCTCCTGGAAGGAAAACAGCAAAGAAAAAACGGTGGATTTCCCGGCGATCGCCAAGCTCTCTTCCGGACACACCTTTTCCGGAAAACGTACACAGACCCTGATCTCAAATTTGAGTTTCGGTGAAGAATCTGTGAACGATGACAGCGTTGCATCGGCAGCCGGTCAGGAGAAATCAAAATATCTCGGATTATTTGAAGAAGTTTACGGAACGATCGAGGATGTGACCCTGCAGAATGTTACGCTCACACTTGGTCAGAACGAAGAAAGCAAAACATTTAACAGCCTTCAGGGTATCGGTATTTTTGCCGGACGAAGCGAAGGTACGATGAACCATGTGGCGGTGACATCCGCAGAGGACAAAGGCCAGACACAGGTTCTGGTAGATTTTGAAAAAATAAGAACCAATATTTCTGTGGGCAGCGATACAGCGGCAGTCGGCGGAATTTCCGGTATTTTTGCAGACCAGGATCAGAGCGGAAATACACTGGAAGCCCTGGCATCCGGCAGAATGTCGGATATCACCATGGAAGGAAACGTAGAAGTTTCGCTGCCGAAGACCTTGACTGACCGGGTGGAAGACTATGCTTACGGAGTCGGCGGCATCGTCGGCTATGCAAAGATGCAGACCAGTGAAAATGCAGCGAAACTTCTGAACTGCACGAACCATGCCGATGTTTCCGGAAATCTGATGGTGGGCGGGATCGTCGGAACGATAGACAGTCAGCTCATTTATCAGGGCAGCTACACCGATGATGATCTGGCGAAGATCGCCAACATCAAAGAAGCGGACAATGATGGTCTGATTTTGTGCACGGCAGAGGTAAATGACACTACTCTTCAGGGAAAATATTTCGGCGGGATTGCCGGTTATGCAGAACAGTCACTGATCTACGATGCGGCAAGTGCATCCGGACGGGCGGCACAGTTCTCCTTTGATGAGTCGAAAAAAACAGAATATTTAAAAGGAAAATATGTGGGCGGGATCGTCGGTTACGGCAACAGCACACTGGTCAACAACTGTTCTACGGAAAAAGACGGTTACGTGCTCGGTTCCGACTACGTGGGCGGGATCGCCGGAGCACTGGGCGGAAATATTTCGGAGGCGATCCGTGCAGACAGCGTGGTGGCAGTCACGACAAACAGCAGTTATGTCATCGGACAGACGTATGTCGGCGGAATTGTCGGACAGAACGAACAGAATGTAACCTTGAAAAACTGCGTCAACAACGGCGTGGCAGCCTGCTATGACCGCTACGTGGGCGGAATCGTTGGCTACAACGAAAAAGACGGCATGATCTACGACTGTGCAAGTTATCTTTCTGATTATGACAGTTCCATTTTCAATATGATTGTTGATACCTGGAATGCCAGAGGTGACTATGCGGGCGGCATCGCCGGATACAATGACGGTCAGATCACGTTCACGGCAGAAAGCCAGGCGATCACGGTCAAATCCGTTTCCAGTATTGTGGTCGGAGGAAGTTATGTCGGCGGAGTTGCCGGATTTAACGATGTAAACGGAAGCCTGGATGTGCATTACACCCTGATCGGCGGACGTATCTACGCCTATGGCGACTGTGCCGGAGGCGGATTCGGACTGAACGCATCCACAGAGCTTTTGCAGCAGGAGCTGACGATTAAGCCGGGCAGCGTTCAGGGACATTATTATGTCGGCGGCTGCATCGGTGCCAATATCGTAAATCTTACAGCAGATACCAGTATGGATCGGTTCCGTGCAGACAATGTACTCGGCACGATTACCGGAGATGCATTCTGCGGCGGTCTGATGGGATACCAGAGAACCTATGGCACCGGTCAGATACAGACTGCAGAAAACGGCTCCATCCGTGAGGCCGTGGAGAGCAGCATGCAGGCGGCGGGCAATACGCAGGAGCGTCTGTTTCCGGGACTGCAGGGCGATGGGGATGTTCCGACCGTTCAGGGCAGAAATGTTCCGGGAATCGTAAAGAAATCTGAAAACAGCCATGTGCTTACGATTTCCACCAATACCAATACCGGCACAATGCTGAATACAGAGACAAACAACATTCCGCTGAAAGCCGGTATGTATGCCGGAGGCATCGTCGGATACTGTGAGAAGAACAGTAATCTTATTATCAAAAACTGCAAAAATGCCGGAAATATTTCTTATGCGGACAGCGGAAGCGACCGTTCAGTGCTTCTGGAAGTATATGCAAAAAGTGATGAAATCGGCAAAAAGAGCATACCGGATGAAGGGAAGAGTATTGAAATGCATCTGGTCGGCGGCATCATCAGCGTCAACTTAGAAAATCAGGTCATCGATCACTGTACGAATACCGGAAGTATGTCCGGCTATTCCGGAATCGGCGGTGTGGTTGGTTTAAATGCCGGACTGATCTACAAATGTACGCTCAGCGAGCATTTCGGAAATGCAGCACTGAATTATCTTGGAGGAATCGCCGGGATCAACATCGGACCTGACGGCAGCGGTGCTTCTGCGGCAAAAACGTACGCGGCAGGAACCGAAACCGGCACAACAAACGTTAGATACAGTGCCGGAACAATCGAAAGCTGCAGTACGCAGCCGTCCAAAACCGTCTCTGGAAACAGCAGTCTTGGCGGCATTGTCGGATGGAATCTTACCGATGGTGTTGTAAAGCAGAATACAAGCTATGCAAATATCACGGCATCCGGAAATTACGCCGGAGGGATCGCCGGAAGAAACAGCGGAATGATCCAGATTCCGGATGACAAAGACGATACCACAGACCGGACGATCGAGGCAGCAAACGGCAAAGCGATCGGCGGGATCGTCGGCATCAATGAGACACAGGGTAAGATCGAAGTCAACGCAAAAGGAAGTGCGACAGAAGTCGTTGCAGTCGGAAGCGGACTTACGGTCACCGGAGAAACGAAAGTCGGCGGAATCGCCGGCATAAACGAAGGTCAGATTGGAAAAGAAAGTCAGACAGCTGATCTGACCTGCAAGGCAAAGCTGGTGCGTGCTTCCCATGGTATCGTGGGCGGTATTGTCGGTGAGACGAAAAAAGATATTCTTCATGCCGTCAACCGCTGTACAAATATAACGGCAGATGCCGGGACAGCAGGCGGCATCACCGCAGAAAATCACAGCGGTCAGACCATCGGCAACTGCAAAAATTATGGAAACGTCAGCAGCAGTGACGGCTACGCAGCCGGCATCGCAGCGACAAACGAAGGAACCATCCGTGACTGTGTTGTATCCGGCGGCAGTGGAACGGGCGGGATCAAGATCCACAGCCTCGGTGAAAAAGAAATCGGAGCCGTCTGTGCGATCAACAGCGGCACGGTCAGTGGAAGTTATCCGGAAGGAAATGTAACGCTCCAGGGCGATGCCTCAATCTTTGGCGGCGTGACAGGAAGAAATACAGGCACCGTAGCTGTTATCACTCTGACCAGCATGCCGGTCATCGATGCCACAAAGAGCAAACTGACCGTCGGCGGAGCCGTTGGTGCGAATGAGGCGATCATTACACAGATAGTCGCAAAAGACTTAAAATTTGCAAAATTCAGCGGTTATCGCTATCTCGGAGGAATCACCGGAACAAACGGCGGCAGCGGAAAAACCACTGCAGGCGTCTCAGACTGTGTTTACTCCGGAACGATGACGGAAAAGACCGGTGCAGCCGGAAACTGCTACGGCGGTATCGCAGGCATCAACTATGCAACCCTGTCCGGATGCGAGATCACAAAGATCACGATGGAGATTAAAGGTGTCTATACCGCAACCAGTACCAGTACGGCAGCACAGAAAGAAAGTCTGGCAAGCCATGCCGGAGGCATCACCGGAAAAAATGAAACTTCTGCAACGATCACATCCTGCGTCATTGACAACAATCCGGACAGCAGGATCAGTGCGGATTACGGCATGCTCGGCGGCGTGACCGGATTTAACAAAGGAACGATCACCATGTCCGGCAGCAGCATCACGGCGGCTGTGATGAACCTGACAGAGGAACAGAAACAGGGCAGAAAAGCCGTGGAAGCACTGAATACAAATGCAGTGAACGTCAGCAATACATCAGGTAAAGATGTTCTGAAGGCGGATACTGATTATGTGAACTGGCCGGGAGATCGGACAATTGCAAATATAGAGTCCCTCAGTTATAACGGAGGCAGTAAAGTAATATCCGGAAGAATGCAGATGTATATGACAAGCAACGGAAATCTGGGAGGTATCGCAGCTTACAATGGAACAACGGGCACAATCGACCAGTGTGTATCCGGTAACTGGTTCCTGAACAACAAATCCAGTGCGATCAGTGTCGGAACCGGCGGCATCATCGGCATGAATGAGTCGGAAAAGGATTTGAGTTATCTGGTAAACGCTGCTTTTGTCGGACGACAGCTTTCCAGCAACGACACAAATCGTTTTGCAGGCGGCATCATCGGAAATCAGAATAATACGACAAGCAACGAATGGCATATCGAGAACTGTATTAACTATGGAACTATTTATTGTTATCGGACACATTACTCCGGAGGCATTATGGGGCAGTGGACCGGTACCGGAGGCACCATTGAAAACTGCCGTAATTACGGTATGCTTCAGACCAGTTATGGAACAGCATGGATCGGAGCGTCAGCCGGTATTGTTGCACAGCTTTATCATGCACAGGAAGGGCAGGAATACAATGTCATCGGCTGCGGAAACTATGGAAGTGTATTTACGAAAAATGGGCGTAACCAGGCGGATGGGCAGGGTGCGAACGACAGTGCGGGTATTCTTGGAAATATTACAACTTACAAAGTCCAAAATGCACAGGATGCTTCAAACTTTAAGGTACAGATTTTAGACTGCTTTAATGCACCTGGGGTAGAGATTTATTCTTCATCGATGGCTTCGGGCATCTTCGGATTTCTTTCGTGTGATAATCCGGTCAGTGATTTTCAACAGGCTAAGAAAGACCTCAAAGCTTCTACTGGAAATGTTGTCATCCGCATCGAACGCTGCCGCAATTTTTCCTATAAATTGCTGGGAAGTCAGTATGCAACCGGAATTTTCGGAGACAGACTGCAGGGCTGGAAAAATACTACGATCGTCAAGGATAATTATTCAATAAAGCCGCAACCGTCCTATATGCATGGAAGCCACGACGGCAGCGGTGCAGAAGATGTATACGCTGTCTATGCTTCCGGAATCGGTGAAGGAAATTCCAGCAACATGAATGCAGAAGATCGAATCAATAATTATTATATTGAGGGGATTCAGAGCTGGGGTTACAGTAATCTGAAGCTGGGAGAAGGAAAAGGAACACTTGGAAAAGGAAGCGGAAGTGCCGGAAATGGTTATTATGAAAGCGGTACAGGAAGATATTGCGTAAATATGTTCTTTATGTATGATATGACAGAACAGAAATATTTCCTTGCAAGTATCAATAACAGGACAAACAGCGGGATGACCAACATTAACGGAAAAGACAGCTACATCAATGAGAATGGATACATTGTAAATCGAAATGGCAGCAAGCAGGGACAGGTTCTCTATTATATTGATAACAGCAGTTATGATAACAGCAGACTTTATGACTATATTATGAAAGATAGTACGAATCCGGTCTTTGTGAATGCAAGAAACAGTTATAAACGTCTGGAAGGTGTGATCGATAACAAGATCCTGAAACCGTATTCTGCAGAAGCACAGGTAAGTAATGGTAAAGTAACGCTTCATATTACTCCGCAGAGTTTGCCGGGAAGTTATGATAATGAACGGAGTGATCCATTTGCATACGAAGTAGAAGTCACTGATCTGGCAGCAAATAGAAAGGTCGTGTGTACCGTTTATACAGAAGAGGGAAGTTTCAATATTCCGTCCGGAATGAGCAATAATCTTCAGATCCGTGTGCGTTCTGTAAGTATGTATGATGAGGTAGAGCCGTCTGACTGGTATAAGATCGGTGAAAATAATATTAATAAAGTCCTTCCTGATCCGGATATTGTGATTGAGCTGGTGGAAAAGAGCGATGTGACAAATGGCTGTTCTTACCGCTATCGTCTGAAAAATCTGGATGAATATAATAAAACAGATAAAAAAGGGGATGCCGCTTATCCGAACTGGCAGGTGACCGTCAATGTACAAAGTGTAGGAACAGTAACGCTGGATGCAGACAATCCAACAAGAACAATGGAAGTGTCAAACCTGGATAAATATATTTATCAGATGGTTGCCCAGGCGTCATCAAAGCCGGGAAATACAACGCTTATGCAGTCCTCAAAACAGATTTCGACAGCAGTTTCGCTGCCGTATTATCGTCCGCCGATCACTTTAAAAACGTGGACACCTCAGCTGAGCAAAAACATTACAATCACCGGAAATACGCTGGATGATCTGACGGTCAATGTAGAACTGAATGCCGGAAGCAATGCAATGGATACCCCGCCAATCTATCGAGTGGAACTGGTTGGTACCTGGAATGGTCAGGTAGATACCGTTCTTGCAAAGGAAGATACACTGATCGTATCAAAAGGAAGTGCAAATGCAACATTCAGTGATCTTCCGGAATATATCAGCGAGGCGAAGGACATCAAAATCCGTATCTGGTATGCGGCGTCCGGACTTGGACCTGTTTACACTTACTGGGATGAGGATGTGACAGAAGCAAATGCGAACATCAAAGAACTGACCGGCGTGGATGAAAACGGAAGCGAAACATGGGATTACAGTTACAGTTCGGTTCTGGCACAGAGCGGATCAAAACAGTATTTTGAAAACTATACTTACTGGAGCGGTGTCCTCTGGCAGTTCCTGCCGACACCGAAATTGGATAATGTCGGTTCGACGCTGATCCCGGAGATTGATGAGAACAATGATATTTACTACACCTTCACCTGGGATACCGGCGTATCCGGAACGAATAACGCCAATTATCAGACAGCACTGACCGGAATCGATGACAGTGACCGTGAGGTTGTGATCAGCACGGACGGTGCTTACACAGGCGGTAAGTCGCTTCGCATCAACGGAAGTGACTGGAACTACAAAGAAGTAAGGCTGAAAGTGACAAGGATCGGAGATGCCGGTCAGAAACAGATCGGTCTTTCCTCTGAAGGAACGTATTCAGTAAAACAAAGACTTGCAAGACCGGGACAGCCGATGGTAGAAAACCTGGACAACAACGAGCTGGATTATCAGATCCGCTGGTCACCGCTCGCTTCCGAGACGGGGTGTGCGGGTTATCAGGTGTGCATCCGCAAATACAACAGTACAACGCCCGGGGCAGAAAAGGTTCTTGAAAATCTCGTGACGACCGATCAGAAGAAAAATGGTGTTTACACGATCAATACCGATCTGGAAGAATATGCAGGTCAGCGAGTGGTCGTATATGTGATCGCAAAAGCCGATCCGAACGGCAGTTATCTCGACAGCGTATCGGGTGTTACCTGTGAGCTTCCGATCCCGAAACGTCTGGCGAAGCCGAATGTCACCTGGAAAGTCGGCTGGAAATACGACAAGACAAGTCCGGTTGAGGTGTCATCCTTCAGATCCGGCGGACTGCGTGTCAGTCTGACTGCAGATGCAGCAAGCATCCCGTCAGGAGGAAGTGCTTATCTTCTGAAGGCTTATATCTATGACAGCGAGCAGGCAGCGGCGGCAGCGACCGACAGCGATCCGGGAGAGCAGTTCCTGGCATCTTATCCGGCGGACGGATCTCTGGTACAGATGAGTGTCACTGATTCCAGAAATTATTATCAGAATCTGACGAACCTTTCGATACAGCATGCCGGAAAATGGATCGTATTCTATGCGAGGATTTCTTCCGGAGGCGGAAACATCAGCTCACTCTGGACAAAATCCGCAGCGTTTCGGCTGCCGTATGTAAAACTGGAAGCACCGACGGTTTCATCTGATACAAAAACTTATAAAGTAAAAGCAAAAGTAACTGAAAATCCGGATATTCCGGGACAGGAGAAGACATGGAATGTACAGCACACCGTTCTTATGTGGGACAGCGTAGAATGTGCCAATCTCTACAGCATCGATCTTGCCGGAAACATGACCGATCCGAACTCACAGACCGGAAAAACACTGATCAGTGCGAAAGTCCGTGTTCAGGAAATGTCAGACGGCACCGTGGAAGTGCAGCAGTATGTCTCCCAGAAGAATAAAGACACCGGAGCGAACGAGTGGGTATGGAAATCCGTGGCAAAGAGCACGGACAGTTCACAGCCTGCCGGAACATCCGTTTACAAACTGAGCAGCTACAGTGTTGCAATCTCTTCCAATTATAAAGCATTGAATCAGGCAGAAGTTTATTATGAACTTACCCTGACGGCAGAACTGGAAGCCACGAAAAATGCAGACGGAGGCTTTTCCTACACACTGAAACTTCCGGATGCGGCAAAAGTAACTGCAGATGACGGAACTGTCATCACACACAGTGATCTTGCAGTCACCGAAAGTGCTGCATTTAAGGCAAATGTAACAGACAACTTGAGTGAACAGGGCAGTGCAGCTTATGCAGAATCCGCTGCAAATGAGATCAAATGGACAAATTAACGGAGGGAACCTATGATAAGGCATGGCCTGGAACAGTTAAAAGCAAATGGTAAAAAAGGAGTATCGATGGCACTTGTACTGTGCATTTCTGCCTTCTTTATGGCATTTGCAGCTGCAATCCTCTACACGGCGGGCGTTGTGACGGCTCAGTCCACGCACCGCCTAGAAGAGGAACGCTGTTACAGGCTTGCCAAAAGCTATGCGGACGTACTGGGAAGAGAGCTGACCAGATATCAGAACAAAGGCGATACGGCAGCCGCCGGGAGCTTCTATGCATTTGCCAATCAGTTTCTGGACGGAGAACGCTATCTGGAATACAACTCCGATTATCCGGATACTTCCAAGTATCAGTATGTGCTGGATACCACAGATTTGAGTGACATTACAAAATCCGGCAGCCTGCCGGAAAACTTTGGGAACCTTCGCATCACCCTGAGCAAAGAAAAGAACAGCAGCGAAAATCAGACAGAATTAGAAGGCGGCGAGATCCCGGTACAGACCGGCAGTTATGATGCCGTCATCGCCGAAAAACAGAATATTTCTGTCCGGCAGTATATTTTTACGGTAGAAGTTACGGCATACTTTAATGATATGACCTATGCCTACAGCACCGAGTACACCAGAGAAGAGAAATACAATGTCCAGTTCTCACACAACGGCACGACCATTGTGTGGGATACAGACGATCAGGTCTGGAAAGTGGGTAACACCAGCGGAAATGAATACAGTTTTGATAATTCTGATCTGATCCAGTACAAATACCTGACCGGAAGCACAACGTCGTGTATCTTTGTAGAAAATGCAGATATACAGGAGGAAACTGCCGATGCGGAAACATAAGAAAACAAGAGCCAACAGCGGCGAGACATTAGTGGAAGTGACGGCAAGTATTTTTATCTTTCTGATCATGCTTGGCATCATACAGGGGGCGATCTCCTACAGCCAGGCATCCCTTGCCAAAAACAAAGAGATCCGAAGCGAGAATGCAAAAATCATCGAAGGACTGCAAAGTGCCGCCACACAGGAAGAAATGGTTAAAAATATGCAGTTTGTGGCGACCAATTCTGACCTGACGGTAAAAGGAAATCTGGTCTTTACCATCAATACCTCACTGGTCAGCAAGACCGTTATCTATACGGACAGCAAAGGCGAGACGAAAAGTACATCCTTCTATATGTACGAAGCAGTGGACGACGGCAGCAGCAATAACTCCGACTCCGATTCCGCCACACCGGACGGAGGTGACGGATCGTGAAAAAAATAACAGAGATCCTGCGTAAGAAACAGGGCACAACAATGGTAGAAATGATGGTCACACTGCTCCTGATCAGCATCATGATGACCATGGCAGTATCGTCCCTAAGCTCCGCATCACATATCTTTATGCAGGTGCAGAAAACCCAATATGCCCAGTCCATCCTCGATACGGTGATGACAGAACTGCGGGCGATCACAAAAAATGCCAGTTCCTACATAAAAATATACGAAAATGCTAAGAATATTGCAAATTCTACTGGTAATTGTGATGGCAATGCGATAGAATTTATAAATGAAGAAGGTTATGCAGTTCTGGTGTCAACCTATGGTTGTGATGACACCGAACTGTACATAGGGGACAATGTCATCGGAACTGCGAAAGCAGTGGAAGAAGGACAACTCCTGACCAGATATTATTTTGTGGACGGCGGAACATATACTTACGAAAAAGACGGAAAAGCAGCGGCGAGAGCCGTGGCGGCCGTATACGGCAAAGGCTTTTATATGGGCAACTATTTAAAGATTACCTACTCCTGGCCGGACGGAGCACAGGAAGAAGGTGTGACCGATCATATCCTTGCGACTGTCACACTTTACAGTGATGCAGATTATCAAGATCCCATCGCAGAAGACAGCGAAGTCCTCGAATTCCGCCACAAAATAGCATGCAAGACCGACATAACGGCTATTGCACAGAAAGACTAGGTACGAACGCCGGCACCGAGGCGATTGTATAAATAATAAACGAAAGAAAGAGGAGAGAAAGAGATGTTCAAAAAACTCAAAGAGAACAACAAAAAAGGATTTACTCTGGTAGAGCTGATCGTTGTACTGGTAATCCTGGCAATCCTGGCAGCACTGCTGATCCCGGCACTGACAGGTTACATTGACAAAGCAAAAAATAAGAGTATCGTAGCAGAAACAAGACAGACCGTAATGGCTGCACAGACACTGGTAGATGAAGCATATGCAAAAGCTGATGTAGGAGCGGATACGGTAAAGGTTGGTACAGATGAAGGAAACATTACAAAAGCAGAGATTGCAAAGCTGGCAGAGGTAGATGTGAACAATATTGGTAATGTTACCGTAACAAATGGTAAAATTGCTACTCTGGAATATTCAAAGAGTGGAAAGAAATGTACATATTATGCAACTGTTCCAGCAGAATTAGCTGGTAAAACTACAGATGGAAATTATAATGTGGAAAAATAAGTAACATTTGTATTTTTTCACCAGAAAGCGAGTAAACCATACTGTCAACACAGCGAGATGAAAATGAATCTCTTAAGATTTCAATTCAATATCGCATTCTCAGAATGGTTTTACTCGTTCTGGTGGTGATCTTGCCGGCGGTCGTTACAGTTATACCTGGGGTGCTCCGGATTCTTTATCGGGCAGACGCTCAGGTAACTCTGGGGCATGCAAAATCGGTGCGGCTGGTACTTCAGATGACTGGCAAAGAAACTTACGGCGGGAGCAGATCTTTTTGTGACGCCTCACGGGAAGGGGCGTCACAGAGAGCGTCTGTGCACCTCTGCAATCCGCCGGAGGCTATATCGAAATGAGAGGATCATTTCACCAAAAATATTACAGGACGAGTAACAGGAGAAGAAAATGTTAACAGCAGTAGAAGCAATCCTATGGTTTTTAAGGTTTCTGTTCGGAGCTTGTATTTTCAGTTTTTTAAATGTTGTTATTGACAGGATGCCGCGTGGTGAGAGCGTGGTGAAAGGCCGCAGTCACTGTACGAACTGTGGAAGAGTTTTAACGGCATGGGAATTGATCCCGTGTTTCAGTTTCCTTGCACTGAAAGGCAGATGCAAGGGATGCAAAAGCCAGATCCCGGTAAGGGATTTCTGGTCAGAAGTGACAGGGGGAGCAGCTTTCTGTGGCTGCGTTTTGAGTTATGGCTGCGGCAGTTCCGGGATTTTATCCCTGAAGGGTGCAGTGATTTTTGCGTATTTAGGAATATTACTTGTGGTGGCCCGGATTGACTGGGACACTCAGATTATATATGACCGGTTTCACATTTTGATCCTTCTGCTGGGAGTGGCAGCACTGTGGTTGTTCCCGGAACATGGTATGGTTGACCGACTGATCGGGGCGGTGATCATTTCTGTTCCGATGCTTCTGCTGGCTCTTATTATACCGGGGGCATTTGGCGGAGGCGATATCAAACTGATGGCAGCATCCGGATTCTTTCTGGGGACAGGCCCGGTGGTCTGTGCCATGTTTTTTGGCCTTCTGACCGGAGGCGGATACGGGGCGGCGATGCTGCTGGGAAAGAAGCTGGAGAAAAAAGATCACTTTGCATTTGGCCCGTTCCTGGCATTTGGCCTGGCACTGGCAGTATTTTTCGGAGATCAGATCGTGAACTGGTATTTGAGCCTTTTATCTTAGTCGGAGAAGACTCCCGCTTCTATAAGTGGCGAACAACGAAGTGTAGAATGCACAGCGATTCTGTTGGGTAAAATAAAACCTCATAAAAACGGCACAACAGAAGAAAGGAAAAAGGAATGGCACGTTTTCGATATACGGCGAAAAGCATGGATGGCAAAACAAAGCGGGGCACGATGGAAGCCCTGACGGAAAATGCCATGATCCAGGAGCTGAAATCGCAGGGACTTTTCCTTGTGGAAGCCAAAAACCTGACCGAAGCCAAGGGCTATAAAAAGCTTAATGCGAAACAGCTGGCGGGATTCTGTAAAGAGCTGTCAACGCTGCTCGCATCCGGAGTCAGCCTGGTGCGTGCACTGGATATTATCTCCGATCAGGAGGGAATCGACCCGAAAGAACGTGAGATCTATCAGGCGGTTCTGCTGGATCTGCGAAAAGGTATCGGCCTTTCCGACGCCATGGAGAGCAAAAAATGTTTTCCGGATCTGATGATCGGTATGATCCGTGCCGGTGAGGGAAGTGGTAATCTGGATCAGGTTACGGAGCGACTGACCTTGCAGTACGAAAAAGATTATAAACTGACGCAGCAGGTCAAATCTGCGATGACGTATCCGGTGGTTTTACTGGTGCTCTGCGTGGCGATCGTCATTCTGATCGTAACGTTTATCCTGCCGCAGTTCCAGTCATTATTTGACCAGATGGACAGCCTTCCGGTGCCGACGGAGATCCTGATCGCGATCTCAGATTTCCTGGTGCAGAAATGGTATGCGGCACTTTTGATCGTATTTACCGTTTTCATGCTGATCCGTATTATCATGGCAATCCCCGCTGTGCGAAGACAGATCGATTATCGGAAAGTACATATGCCGGTCTTCGGAAAGCTGTTTAAGATCATTTATACGGCACGTTTTGCGAGAACCCTGAGCAGCCTGTATTCGAGCGGTATGCCGATCGCAACGGCACTTGGCATCGCCGGAAACACGATCGGAAACAGCTATGTCGAAGGCCAGTTTGAGCAGGTTGTGGCACTGGTGCGAAGCGGTATCCCGATGTCACAGGCACTGCGGGAGGTAGATGGATTACAGAAAAAACTTGCCAGCACGATTCTTGTCGGCGAAGAGAGCGGACGACTGGATGTCATGCTGGATTCCATCGCACTGTCTCTGGAAGCAGATGCCGAAGAAGCGACCAAACGCATGGTAACGCTGATGGAGCCGCTTTTAATTATGATGATGGCGGTGATCGTCGGATTTATCATGATCGCAGTTATGTTGCCGATCTACGAATCTTACAGTGCGATTGAAAATTCATAGTTGCGAGTTACACTTATAATTAGGCAAAAGATGCCATACGAATTGTTCCGTACTTCGTACTCCCACAATTCTTTCTACG
>OGHK01001885.1_pt1 | contig 16123 bp, 10 predicted proteins | sample 1571411 | NCBI WGS metagenome assembly OGHK01 (sample SAMEA2582043, study PRJEB24529) | metagenome | biome: Human gut stool | place: China | collected 2011 | reverse complement strand
TACTCTATTTTACTGCATTTTGCAAATCCCGACTGAAAATATTAAGAAATTATGTGTTTCTTCCCTGCTCGCTTTATGTTATAATAATAAAAGTGTGTCTAATACATTTTAGAGAGATCCGCTGCCCGGACAGTCTTATGCAGCTGTACCCGCTGGATCAGAAGGAGTGAGTTATGATTAGAAAGAATTCTGCAGCCCGCACATTTTTATGCCTGTTGCTTGCTTTTGTTTTTGCCGCGTCCTGCCTCCCGCAGACGATTTTTGCCACAACCGATAAAAAAACAGTCACCACCTGGCCCGAAGGACCGGAAAACAATTCCGGCGCTGTCTGTTTACTCGATGCCGATACTGGTGCTGTTTTATACGATAAAAACATGGACGAGCAGCGCTATCCTGCCAGCATCACCAAGATTCTGACGGCTCTGCTGATCATTGAAAACAAGCAGATGACCGACACCGTTACCTTCGGCGAACATGCTGTCAGCGAATCCATTCCGGGAAATGCCCGCATCAACGTTCAGCTTGGCGAAACGATCACAGTGGAGGATGCTCTTCACGCGATTCTTCTTGCCTCGGCAAATGAGGTCTGCACACAGCTTGCCATCGACATTGCCGGAAGCGAGGAAGGTTTCGCCGCCATGATGAACGAACGCGCCGCTGCACTTGGTTGCACGAATACCCATTTTGTCAATGCAAACGGTCTGCCAGATCCGAACCACTACACCAGTGCACACGATATGGCACTCATTATGCAGGAGTGCATCAAAAACGAGACCTTCTGCCGCATCGAGTCCGATCTGACCTACACAATTCAGCCGACCAATATGACCTCGACACCGCGTGATCTTCAGAACCACCACGCATTGCTGTTCCAGGACGGTCAGTGGGGATACAAGGGTGCTTTCGCCGGAAAGACCGGTTATACCGATGAGGCACACAACACACTCGTTACCGCTGCCAAGCGAGGCAATATGACGCTGGTCTGCGTTGTTTTAACCTGTGATAACCTCGATTATATCAACGATACCCGTACCGTACTTGATTTCGGTTATGATAATTTTACACATTATACCCTGAAGAACGCAAAAAAGGAAAGTCTTTCCGGTGTGGTAACGCTTCCAAAGAATGCGAAAATTGAAACTGCAACCTACACCGATCCGGACGGCGCTTCCGTTGAGGAACCGTACACCCGCCAGTATTTTTTCGATGATCACTTCATCGGAACAGCCGAGGTTTCCGCTCCATGTACTGTTTCCGACAGTTCTTCGTTTTCCTCCGATTCATCAGAAGAAACCGACAGCACAGATATTCCAACACCGAAAGAAACCAAGAAAATTTCTTTTCTCTCCACACTGCTCTATATTCTGCTTGGCCTGAACGGTGTCGCTTTTCTGATTCTGATCATTGTCGTGATCAACAACGCGAGAAAGAGACGGAAACGCAGAAACAGACGCCGCAATAACCGAAACAAACGGCACTGATCTTCTAATTTATAAGCAATCAGGACCTCCCGTCCAACGGGTGATCCTGATTCAAGAGTTCGACGGAAGTCGAACTTTCCTATAAGAAGTAAAGAATGGCATCGAAAACGCAACCGATTTCGATGCCATTTGGGTATAACGCAGAGCTACCGCCAGAAATATTTGCTAGTGCGACAGCCCTTTTTGTTGCTTATTTATTTTCCAAGATACTGTTCTAAAATCTGTGGTTCGATTCTTTTCCAGTTTCTTTCCTTTACCGTCTCTTCTGCTCCCGTATCCAGTTTTTTCCTCAGTTCCGCATCTGTCAGAATACGCTCAATCGCCGCTTTTGCCTCCGCGAGATTTCCCTGCGGATAGAGAATACAGTTTTCCCCATCTTTCAGGTATTCCAGATTGCCACCGTTCGGCACAGCAACGACGTAGCCGCCGGACGCCATCATCTCAAGCGGCGGATAGGAAAAGCTTTCCAGCAGGCTTGTTTTCAGCAGGATATCACACGCCGCATAGACTTCCGGTGTTTTTTCATATGGAACCCGGTGTAAAAAGCGGTCCACGCGGTACCAGGATTTCGGATTTCCATTGTAGGACATGTACCAGATCTCGAATTTTTCCAGATCCAGCTGTTCCACGATACGGAAGCTCTCGTCCACGTTTTTATGCTCCGCGCTGCAGTCTCCCTCGATCAGAATCCGAATTTTTCCCTGCAGATCCCGCCCCCGTTTCGGATAGAAGGACGGATCGATGCCGTTCGGAAGATAGGCTGCTTCGGTATGGTATTCCTCCCGCAGCCAGTTCTGACACCATTTGGAAATGGTTACGTACTCCATCGGGCTCCTCATCCGGTAAGTCGCCGAAGCTGCGATCCGGTACGGGCTTCCCGGCGGATAAAATCCAACTTCAAAATTCTGCACCAGATATTTTTTCTTTCGGATCTTGCTGGACTGTTCGACGAACTCTGCGGTATTCCACATCGTCGCTACCGCAAGATCCAGCGTTCCCTGCAGTTTCTCTCGCTCGGCCGACAGCACCGGAAAATGGAAATCACCCTCATGATACCACTCCGCCTCCCCTTCCAGAGTAAAGAGGCTGACCTGCGCTCCTGCTTTTACCAGCATTTCCGCATGAAGAAGTGCAACGCGGATGCCTCCGCTGATCTCCATCGCTGGAAGCACAAAGGCACAGCGTAGATTCCAGTGGCGCTCCACCCACTCGCAAATCCCGGTGGCATGAAAGATTGTGACACACTCGCGGCTGCACCGGCCATATGCCCGTCCGGCAATGGCTTTTCGTGCCGGTTCGTCGTCGATCAGCCACTGCAGTTTTTCCAACCACTCCGCTTCGTCTCGGCAGAGTACGCCGTCTTCTCCATCCTGTACCATCTCAGCAAAAGCGCCGAGATTGCTGGCTGCTGTCACAGTCTGCACCAGAGCCGCTTCCACCCATTTATTTTCCGATTTCGCACGGTTAAAAATCGTATCGGTAAGCGGAGCCAAGTTGATATCCACCGACGCAATCCGCTCCGGCAGTTTTTGGTAATCGACAAAGCCCTCCATCTGGATCTGGGAAGCAAACAGTTTCAGCTCCACCGGGAGTTCCAGAATTCCCACGATGAGGAGTTCCAGGTTCGGATTTTTGCCAAGCAGCTGTTTCAGCACCGGAACGATCATCTCGATGTCGTCCAGATGCGTCGCACTGCCGCTGAAATAGCCAAGGCGTACTTTTTTCGCCGTTCCATCTGCTTCGTTCTTTTTCTGTTTTTCTTTTAACACCGCCTCGGACAGTAGCAGCATCTCATCTGACGCACAGTTGCGGTTGATCAGCACCTCCGGTACGTACTGCTTCAGTTCTTCTGCCAGCGCCGCTGTCGTCGTAACCGCCGCATCGCAGAGGGAAAGCAGCTCGCCCATGTTTCGGACATTCTGATCGTATGCCTGCCGTTCTTCCGGCTGCATCCGGTCGAGAAACGGAATCTGATCGGTGTATTTCGTATCGATCACAAGATCATCCACATCGTACCACAGAGGCTTGTTCATCTGCTTTGCCATTGTGGCAAATTCCCGCAGGGTGTCCGTCATCGGGCAGCGGAAAATCACGAACGCGCCGTAGCAACGTACCATCCAGGGCTTCAGCTCCTGAAAATAAACCGTATCACACGTATATCCGCCTGCCTCCAGCTGCTCCATCTGATGCACCACGCGGTACCGGTGTGGATGCGGCAGCTGTTCATTGCAGCCACTGATAAAGAGAATATCCCGGTAGACCCGGGATTTTTCTCTCTGAAACTCTTTTTCTTTTTTTGCCCGCGCAAGGTACCCTTTCGTACGCCCAGCCAGACCGCCGATTCCTTCTTCTGCAACAGCTTTTTTTAATTTTGCTGTCAGCACTGAAATTTTTTCCAAACGTTTCACCGCTTTCTTTCTCTGTTCCGCTTACCGCAATCCGTAGTAGTTCTGCAAGTACATCGGATAGATGATTCTCGCCCAAGTGAATGCCGCTAATGCCGCTGCCGCCACACAGACCAGAATACAGAACAATTTTTCATACTTCTGTAGTTTTTTCTCCCGTTTCAGGAACGCCTGCACACCCTTCGTCACGAAATACATCAGCGGAATCAGCATCGGCATGCTGTATCGTCCCTGCGGCTGAAAATCAGAACTGTAGGAGTAATACGCATTCAGATAATTCGGGATCAGCAGGGCAAACACATTAGCCCAGGTAAACCATCCCAGTTTACTCCATTTTCTCTTCGTTTTTCCGGTAAGAGCCGTCTGCGTGCCGTCTGCATTCCAGAAGAAAAAGTCTCTCTGGCAACAGTTCCGCATCAGAATGAGACCGACAAGAAGACAGCAGAGGTACGGAACAATAATCATCGTGGAAAGATAAATCTTATTGTAGCCAAACGCGCCGACAAAGCTGTACAGCACTGTTACCAGCCAGTCATGTTCCAGAAAACTCGGCTTATAGAAGATCATATGCAACATGGAGCCTCCTTTTTTCTGGAAGGTCTTGCTGTGCGACGGCTTGTACTGGTATCTTGCATACAGTTCCGCGCTTGCGCTCGATGCCTGGCGTCCCAGAAAATCTCCTCCATAGAGAATAGCATTTCGAATAAACCACCACAGAGCAATGACACAGACGATCACCAAAATAAAAAGACCTTTTTGGATCATTTCTTTCCATCGTTCTTTGACCGGTTTCGACTGGTCCGTCAGCATCGTTCCCACAAAGTAGAAAAACGTCATCAGAATAAATCCATACGCATTGTAATACGACAAGAAACAGATTCCCATTCCAACGGCCGATACCGCACACGTGGTCCAGCTCCATCCCTCTTTGTACGCCTTTACCCAGGAATAAAAGATAATGGCCGTCGAACACATTGCAAGCGCGTCGCAGTTGACATAGGAATATAAAATCACATTGCCCGGCAGGAAAACCACCAGAGTCGTAAACATCCATGCGTAGCGTCTTGGAAACAGCAGCTTTGCCGTCTTTAAGACCACCCAGGCAGTAAGCGCTCCCAGCAGAACATTTACAAAACGGGCGGAAATGAGCAGCATCCACTCATCCGTGGAAAACAGGCTCATCCCCTTCATCAAAACTGCAGATGCCATATAGGAGAGAATCGGATTGAATGCATAGGAAATCCCCCAATCCTCATTCCGAATCAGCGGTTCGTCACCCCGCGGAAGCTTCCCATATTCATAAATGAACTGTGGAATCTGATACCGCATTGATTCATCCGACGAGAAATTGTATCGCTGCGTACAGGACCACAAAAAGTAAAACAGGAATACGCCGAATACAAACAGAATCTCGATTCTGCGTTCTCTGCTCACATCCTTACTGCAGTTTTTTCTCATCTTCCTCAATTCCTTTTAGCATACTTGCGTAAACTTTTTCGGCTTCTTTGTACCAGGAGGTTCCCTTTACGAAATCCATTCCCTTTTTGCGGATTGTAGCCAGCTCATCCGGGTGGTTGAAGTAATATTCCATTCTATCTGCGATCTGGATCGGATCATAGTCAACCAGAATGGAGTTTTCCTCATTTACCATCCAACTGCTGTTTGCACCCTTGGAGCAGACAGCGACCGAGTTGCAGGCCATAACCTCGAACGGTACGAGGGAAAGGTTGGTATTCGAAATAACAAGGCACATATCACAGATCGCATAGGAATCTGCCAGCACCTGCGGTGTTACGATACCTAAATTTCTGTGTTTGAACGGAATCTCATAGCCGCTGACATCCCATCCCGCGAAAACAACCTCGATCTCCGGCATTCTGCGGCACAGCTCATTGAGTGCCAGCATACCGAGCTCAAAATCACGTCTCGGGGTAACCGGGCGGGCATAGAAGAAAACTCTCTTCTCGTTGTCCTGCTTTTCCTTCGGCTGATATACCTTGTCATCGTAGGAGAAATGGAAGCTGTCTGCCTGCATGCCGTATTCATTTCTCATGATATCCCGCAGCCAGTCTCCTGCTGTGATTCCTCGGAATCCCATCTTGTACGTGTTCTCTGCAAACTCATACTCCGAACCGTGTGCATAGAAATGCGGCTCGAAATCCTGTACGAAGTAAAACTTCGAAATCGTATTCTGGAATTTTCTTACGTAGTAAGCGGTGGTCCAGGAGGTTGCTACGGTTGCATGTGCAAATTTCATCTGGGATACATCGCAGTAAACTTCTACTTCCGGCACAAGAAGCGGGAAGTACTCTTTTAGGAATTTGCGGATGGACGCATTATCCTGAAAATTCGGGGACATGTAGAGATAAACTCTACTGTGGAAACCGAGGCGCTCCAGGTTGGAAATAAAACGGAAAATGGTGGTATGACCGCCGGAACCAGGTCCCATTTCCGGTACAACCCAATTCAGGATCTTTTTCTTGTCGTTTTTATGTTTCTCATACTCTTTTTGATTGAACGGGATCGGATCGTTGTCTACGACAAATCTGTAAAATCCGATGACGTTGTTCTTCGGCGGTACAGCCGGCTCATTGCCCTGTTTTGCGCGCTCAATCGTTTCTTTTAATCCATGATTCTTCAGATACCGTAACGCACGGTATGCTACATTTGGTTTTTTCACGTTTCTTTTTCCTTTCTTCTATGCATGTCTCTGATCGTACTGCTGCGAAATGTGACGATCCAGGAACTGTTGTTTCCGTTTGGAATACAGATGGTATTTTCCGCCGAGATAGCCGCCCACAAAGCGGTCAAAATTGCGAAACAGGGAATAAAATGCCCAGTGGATTTTCTCTTTTTTACTGAGCGGCTGCTGACGGATATACACGCAGTCCCCTCTCACCTGACGGTACAGCATGCCCGGAAGCTGCGTCCATTTCTGTGCAATCATATACTGATGAACTTCATATAATCCCTTCTGCTCATCATAATACCGTTTGAAATACGTTCTGAGTTTGAAATTGTGGGAATGATATACCGGTGCATACGGGCAGTATACTTTTTTGAATCCGAGTTCAATCATCTTTCTCGCCCAGATCTGATCCTCGGCAAAGTTGACATCCTCATACGGATATTTTTCAAAAATATCTCTTCGGATACAGGAGTTATTGTCGGAGAAAAACGCCAGATAATGACGATATCCTTCTTCTCTTTCGTAGCGTTCCGGATCATCAAGGTGGAAAATCGTATTAGTTTCTCCAAATCCTTTAAAATGGCCGTCCAGATCACGCTTGTCAAGCAGATTGCAGTCCGGATACGGATAATGAATCCCGAATCCTCCCACGATTTCCGGGTCCATCTTCATGGCATCAATGAAATTCTGCAGCCAGGTATCGGTCGCTGGAAGCGCATCCTGCGTAATAAAGATGATATACGTTCCGTTTCCTTTGGAAGCACCATAGTTTCTCGTTTTTCCATGTCCAAATTCGGACGGCTCAATCTGAAACAAACGGCATGGATATTTGCGGATCACATCGAGAGTTCCGTCCTTTGACCCGGAATCCACGCAAATTACTTCATATTCATACTCTGTCTTCTGTTTGAAAACGGCATCCAGCACTTTTTCAAACAGATGCCCACCATTTTTGGTAGGAATGACAATGGATACATCCATAGTTATTTACTCCTTTTTATCACATGCTGCACTTTATCTGCCATACGCACAACCTTACGCTGGCGCATCCGCTCCAGCTCTTCCTCCAGAAACTGCTTCTGTTTTCTCGTTTCCTGGAGTTCTTCTTCCCTGTGTGCAAGTGCCGCTTTTTCTGCTTCGATTTCTGCCTGCAGCTGGCCTTTCCGATAAATCTCCCCGTTCAGTTCATCCCTCAGATCTTTATTCTGACGGATATATTGAATAAACTGGGACGTAACGCCATCGCCTTTGTAGTAAATCCGGTAATCAATCCGGATCTGTTCATAACCGGCATTCCGGAATTTCAGAACCGGCGTTCCAAGGAAATAATAGTCGTCGATAATCTCAAGCTCGGCGTTGTGCGAAAAAGCGATACGTTCCGTCTTTCCATCGCTGCATACGCCCGCGAGAGAACGGATTTTAATGACAGCCCCCTCCTGCATCAGCTGAAGGGAAAGCTCTCCGTCCGCGTCTGCCTTTTCAAGCATCATCACCTTCTGCTCATCCAAGCCGAAGCAGTCCTCATAATAGAGTTCTCTCTCCTCCGGTGCTGTTTCGGTGAGCACAACCGGGTACATCATTTTTTCTTTTTCCCAGATAGAAAGCGGATAATTGTGCCGGTGCAGTTTTCCATAGAACGTGGCGAGCGCATTTGGCTCACCCTTTCCGGCCGCGAATTCCTGGAAGCACTCTTCCATATGGTAGTATACCGGAATCTCTTCCATGGAAATACCGCCAATGGCGTACAGTTCTTCCTGCTCTTCCTTCGTCAGTGCACTCGCCGCCTCCTGTAAAAAGACGCTCCGCGCATAGATAAATGCAATCGGTACGGCAAACGGGAATACCCACTCGTAGTCTGCCACCCAGACCTTTTCTCCATCCAGAAGAAGGTTGCCCGGAATCATGTCAATATTGGAAATCTCCGCTGCGGCAAGTCCTTCTTTCAATGCCGGATGGCCGAACACCTCACAGAACGCATCGGTTTCCACAAAGGATTTCTGCCCTTTTGCCGATGCAATGATCTGATACAGCAGTTCATAATCCTTTTTCAGCGATGCAAAATCTTTTTCTTTTCCATGACGGGAAATGCGCGTTTCCAGACTTTCCCCTTCTACAAAAGGAAATGCAAGCGCGCATTTTTCTTCATCCAGTTCGCATGGGCAGATCTGTACGCCCGCATAGGCGTACAGATGCTCCAGCTTTCTATAGTTTTCATACATATGCCGGATGTGGAGTTCTCCCTCTTTCTGCAGCGGAAGCTTCCACACACGCCGGATCCCATCCTCTTCTGTAATCCGGGTCATAATCTGAAATTCGTTCCGACGTTCTCTCGAAAATTTCGTATACAGAACTTTCCTCATACGTTTACTCCTTTTTCTCCACTTCAATCAGAAAGGAATTGGAAAAAACCGGAAACAGACCGGACTTCAGGATTCCGTCAAATGCTTTGCCTTCGTCAAAAAGTGTGATCCTGTCAGCATCAAAATTCCGCTGATTTTTTCTCAATTCACCCGGCTTCGGCAGATATTCATCCGAATAAATGACCGCCGGAAATTTGTAATCCGGATAGGGATAATAAAACTTGAACTTCGAAAAACCGTTTTCCTGCAGCATCTGCTCCAGCTCCGGTTTGCTGAATGTCTCGACAAAATCGATCCCCGGATATCCTTCAATTCCGACAAATTCCCGGCCCACATGGTCTTCCCTGCAGCCGGCAAAATACTTCAGTCCCAGACGGTTCTCAATCGCAATCAGGATTTTTCCGCCCGATTTTAAGAGACGATTGATCTTTTCCAGATATTCCGGATACGGATTATCCTTTCCAATATAGCTTTTTGCATACTCCAGAACACCGATCAGTGTCACGTAATCGAAGCGTTCTTCCATTTTTTCTGCAACAACATTAAAGTTTCCAACCATAATCTCCAGGTTGGACGCATCCTGATTTTTGTAGGCATTGATCGTACTGCGCCGCTTCGACAGATCGTTTGCCACTACCCGCTTTGCATTTCTGCAGAGCACGCCGGAAATGGCTCCGCAGCCGGCTCCGACTTCAAATACGGAAGCATCGTCTTTCCACTCATACCAGTCCAGAATATTTTCCCGTTCTGGAGAAAGGTGATAAAAAATCGGCCAGCTTTTTTCTGTGAGGATTACCTTCTGGTAATCCTCTTTCGGCGTCGTCTTGACGATCTCCAGCAGCCGGTCCTCAATGCTGCCGTCGCTGTAAGCATCTTCGCCGTCATAATAATCCAGGTTCAAAAGAACATTTCCTATTGTTTCTTTCATATAACCCCCGTCGTTTATCCTCCGCATCCTACTCGTAGGTCACGGTAGAGTTCATATCAAAAAATCCTACGGTGTCTTTCATGGAGAAGACTTCCAGGAAGCAAGCATCGTACAGTCTGTGGTGGATCACCAGCTCTTCCAGATGGTAGCTGGTACATCCAAACGACATCAGATACTGTCCGCTCTGCAGCGGCATGATCTGGTCAAAGCATACCGTGACGGTCTTTCCTGCTTCCACCACGTCTTTTGTGTAATCCTCCAGCGCCGTATTCGTTCCGGTAATCTCCGTTCCCTTCCGGTCTTTGATCGAAAAGGCAAAAATCGGATGCTCCATCGTTTCATGGAACTTGATTTTCATCTTGATGCGGAATCTCTGGTTTTTATCCACAGAAGATGTAATCATACCTTTGTGGTCGATAATCGCAAAGTCCACGATCTCCGCAGCCTTGTCTCCATACTCTACCAGCTGCGCATTCGCAATCAGGCGTTCTCTCCAGAGGCCTTTTTTCGGCTTTTCTGCCGATACGGCACCGGATGCATCTGCTTCGGTTCTCTCTTCGGTCTGTTCTGCACTCTCTTCGGTCTCTTCCTCTTCTTTTGTCTCGTCATCGTACTGGTTGGCAAGAATCTTCTTGTAGACATCGACTGCCTCCGACGATTTTCCAACCATCACCTGTTTTCCTTTGTTAATCAGAAGACATCTCTCACAGTACTTGATGACGCTGCCCATATCGTGGGAAACGAAAAGGATCGTTTTTCCTGCTTCTTTCAGATCGTTAAATTTCCGGTAACACTTGGACTGGAAGAAAATGTCTCCGACGCTTAAGGCCTCATCGACAATCAGAATATCCGGATCCACATTGATCGCAACCGCGAAGGCAAGGCGGGCAAACATACCGCTGGAATACGTCTTAACCGGCTGATTGATAAAGTCACCGATCTCTGCAAACGCAATGATATCGTCGAGCTTTGCCTTCATCTCCTCCTCGGTATAGCCAAGCATCGTTCCGTTCAGGAAAATGTTCTCAATACCGGTATACTCCATGTTAAAGCCTGCACCCAGTTCCAGAATGGCACTGACTCTTCCCTTTAACTCCACGTTTCCGCTCGTCGGGTTTAAGACACCTGTGACGATTTTCAGCAGTGTGGATTTTCCGGAACCGTTCGTTCCAATGATACCGACACACTCGCCCTTATGCACCTCAAGTGAGATATCCTCCAGCGCAAAATGATCGGTGTGATAGTTTTTATGTGTCAGTGAAAGCGATTCTTTCAGACGGTCCATCGGCTTTTCAAACAGCTTGTAGACCTTGCTGACATGGTTAATTGAAATTACTGTTTCTGTATTTTCTGTGCTCATTCCATCCTCCTATAATACATCTGAGAAATGAACCCGGAGGCGCTTGAACACTTTGGAACTGATTAGTCCTGCCATAAGCACAAAAGCCCAGAAGTAAAGGGTGTGCCATGGATGCTCGAAGAACCAGAGTCCATTCATAAAGCTGTCACGATATCCCTGGACAATATAGTACAGAGGATTCAGCTTCAGAAGGCTGTTCAGCCAGTTCGGAATATTCGGAATTGTTGTGGTATCCCACAGAATCGGGGTTGCCCACATGCCGACATTCAGAATTACATTGATAATCTGGCCGAAATCGCGGAAAAACGGTGTGATGGAACAGGTCAGATAGGAAAGTACAACGACGAGACAGATCACCGCAAAGGTATAGTACCCGATCTGGATAATCTGAACCGGCGGAAGTTTTCCCATCAGTGCAAAAATCAAAATAGCAAACACAATAAAGAACAGATGTACAAACAGGGAAGAAATCACCTTCACAATTGGAAGCACACTGATCTTAAATACAACCTTCTTTACCAGGTAACTGTATTCCAGCAGACAATTTGACGCACTTGGCAGTGCATCAGAAAAGAAGAACCACGGAATAATACCGGAAACCAGCCAGCAGATATACGGATATCCAGTGGCAGCTGGCTGTACACGCAGTCCGAGCTGAAACACGACAAAATAAACAGCAACCGTCACCATCGGCTGAATGAATGCCCATACGATGCCAAAATACGCTCCGGCAAATTTGTTGCGGAAATCATTTTTCGACAGTTTCCAGATCAGTTTCCGGTTCTGATAAAGTTCTTTGAATACGTTCATAAATGTTTTTTACTCCTTATTTCTTTAAATCCTTAATTCCGCCCCATTTATGATCTTTTTCCGAAATAATCAGATCTTCTTTTGTCATTCCTTCCGGCATCGGCCACTCCACGCCGATCTCCGGATCGTCAAAGTACAGACCGCCCTCATCGTTTGGATGATAGAAATCGGTACATTTATAAGCAAACTCTGCATAATCAGAGAGTACGATAAATCCGTGTGCAAAGTTCTTCGGAATAAAGAACTGTTTCTTATTTTCTGCGGAAAGCAGGACGCCGAACCATTTTCCGTAGGTTTTGGATCCCTCGCGAAGGTCAACCGCAACATCGAATACTTCTCCGTTTACCACGCGTACCAGTTTGTCCTGCGGGTAATTGATCTGGAAGTGAAGTCCACGCAGGACACCTTTTTTGGATGCAGACTGGTTGTCCTGTACGAACTGGACATCAATGCCGGCTTCTTTAAAATCATTGTAATTGTATGTCTCCATAAAATATCCGCGCTCATCGCCGAATACGGTCGGGGTAATTACTTTTAATCCTTCAATTTCACAAGATTCTACTTTAATTTTTCCCATTTTTCTTTCCTTTCTCTTCTCCACAAAAATGTGAACAGATCTTTTTTTGACCTCTTTTGTGTCTACAATCTTTGCTATTATACCATTCTTTTCTGAGAAACTCAAGAACCCATTTTCACGCCCGCCCCGCCGCTTTTTATGTAAATTCCCGGATTTTCATTTTCCACTCGTATTTTTTAAGAAAATACTATTTTTTTCGTAAAGTTTCTGTTATAATATCGTAAGTTCCCAGTTATATTTTATACCTAACGCTACCTGTTTGTTACCTATTATAAAACACTAAAGAAAACTGGAGGTTATTTACTGTGTCTCGCAAAAAAGTACAGCATGTTGGAAAGATACTTTTTTCCATTCTTTCCGTTCTGTTAGGATTCCTTGGGATCCTTCTTTTTACGTCTTCCCGCTGGATGCTCGCGACCTGGGCGCATCTTGATATGGAAGAACTTGTTTATCACTTAAAGGCACCCCTTGAGGGTACCAGCAAGGATGTGCTCTGGAGTTACGTCTGGTCCTGCGGCATGATCTCTTTTGCCGTTCTTGCTATTCTGATCGCGCTTTTTATTATCCTGCGCCATCGGAAGAAAGTGGAAATCATTCTCGGTTGCATCTGCATTGCCCTGGGAATCGCTCTTTCTTCCTATTCTCTTTATAATGTCTGGACGACGCTGGATATCGATACTTACCTGCACATTCAGAACAGCTACAGCACTTTGATCGAAGATAATTACGTCAATCCGTCCCAGACAACGATTACATTCCCGGAAAAGAAACGGAATCTGATCTATATTTATCTGGAATCAATGGAAAGCACCTATTCTGATAAAAAAGACGGCGGTGCTTACGACCACAATTTTATTCCCGCCCTGACTAATCTTGCCCTGGACAATATCAATTTTTCCAACTCCGACAAGCTGGGCGGCGCTTATCCGACAACCGGAACCACCTGGACCATGGGCGGTCTCTTTGCACAGACTTCCGGTCTTCCGCTGAAGCTTTCGATTCAAGGCAATGAGATGGCTTATCAGGACAGCTTTTTTCCGCAGCTTTCAACACTTGGCGACGTTCTCAATGAAGCCGGCTACAAACAGTACTTTATGATGGGTTCCGATGCCGCATTCGGCGGACGGAAGAATTACTTCACTTCGCACGGTGATTATGAAATTGACGATTACTACTGGGCGATCAGCGAGGGACTGATCCCGGAAGGCTACTACCAGTGGTGGGGCTATGAAGATGCCAAACTGTTTGAGTATGCAAAAGATAAACTGACGGAGATTTCCAAGAATGACGAACCGTTCAACTTCAGTATGCTGACTGTTGCCACCCACTTCGAGGACGGCTACAAATGTGACGAGTGTGATGAAAAGCAGTACGGAGATGACCACTACGGTATGGTGATTGACTGCTCCAGTTCCCGTGTCAGTGAGTTTATAGACTGGATCAAGGAACAGCCTTTTTATGAAAACACGACTATAATTCTTTCCGGTGATCATCTGACCATGGACTCTGATTTTTGTGAAAACATCGATGAAGATTATCAACGTTCTACTTATAACGCTATTTTAAATTCACCCATTCTTCCGGTTCATGAAAAAAATCGGATTTTCACCACGATGGATATGTTCCCAACTACTCTCGCAAGCCTTGGAGCTGTCATTGACGGTGACCGTCTTGGACTTGGTACGAATCTTTTTTCAGACAAGCCTACACTTGCCGAAGAACTTGGCTTCGATGAACTGAATCGCCAGCTCTCTATGGGCTCCCGATTCTTCGATGAACTTGATGCTGATCTTACCCCCGTCTGGGTCGGCGATGGCGAATATCAGAAATTTTATATTAAGGAAGAAGATCGATTTGCCAATAACGAATGGGTAACTTACAATCCACATCAGCTCTGGGCTGACGGTAAGCAGTCTTATTTTATTGATAAGGACGGCCACGCGGTTTCCGGCTGGCAAAAGCTTGAGGATGGGAAATGGTATCATTTTTCCGAGTCGGATTACCATCTCATCGAGGGTCCTTGCGATACAAATCCTGAATTGGAAGAGGAAACACCCGACTCCACTTCGGTAAGTGACATTTCCTCCGCTTCTTCTTTTACAGAAAACGATTTGGATTCCACAGTCGAAAGTTCTTCTTCTGGAATAGATGAGGACGATTTCTCTGAAAATGAGGATAATTCCAAAACCATCAGACATCTAGGCTCTTCTGCGGAAGATGATCCTCACGACCTGTCTCCTATCGATTATCAATAAAAATTTGATAACGATTCAGATCTATGCAATATAAAATAAAATCCCGCAGAAAAAGTTTTCATTTCTTTTTCTGCGGGATTTTTATTTTGCAAAATATTTAAAGCAGTATACGCTTAACTATTGTCTTACGTACAAAAATATGTTTTTTTCCATTTTTTTCACCTGTGTAAGGATCCACTGGATCAGTAAGGCAACAAAAATCGCTGCTAATAAATACAGAATTTTTGTCTGTTCTACGTCCTTCGGCATATAATAAAACGGAGCAAAATACAGAATTCTGACCACTGTCAGCCACCAGCTGGTGCGATATTCCATAATCGCCAAAAAATTGCCGCCCATTCCAATAAGTACTGCCCCTGCAAAAAATATCCATTCCGGTATCTGCCATCCTTTTCGCTTAAAAAATGCCCGAATCATACAATTTAATATTTCTACCATAAACAAGGGCACAATATACCAGCCGGCCATATTAAGGACAAACTGATGCCCATCGTTTAAAGGTGAAATCAGAATATTGTGCAAATTAAATTTTCCACCGATTTGAAAGCCCCACCGATGTAATAACCTGACAAGCAGCCCATACGCAATCATATACCCATACATTGGAAGTATCAGGGTACGAAGCTTTTTACAGACATATCTCCCCGGTCGTTTCAGTGCTGCATCTTTAAAAAAATATCCTGAACAAAAAGTAAACAGCGCCAGATGGATTCCCTCATACGGAAACCATTGCGCAAAGTCCAAAGAAATTCCACCACCATCACAATGTCCCGCAACAACCATCAGAATCGCCACAGCATATAATATCTTAAAACGATAATCTATTTTTTTCTTATTCATAATCAAAAGCCGTTCGTTTGTTGTACGCAGACCCCCTATTTCAAAGGACAAGGACTGCTTAGCTGATATCGCTTTCTTTCCATCATCGGAACGTTTTACGGCAATGTATACACCAGTACTCCCAGGATAATAATCAGATTCCCAATCAGCTTTCCTTTTGATACCTTTTCTTTCAAAACGCCAAAGGAAAGCAGCAGGACAAAGACGTACGTAAAGGTATCCAACACCGGACCGTATTTCAAATCTACCTGTGTGTAGGCATACGTATTTAAAAGAAGTACACTGCCAAAAATCAGATACGCCACAATCACGCGCCAGTTCAGATACTCGCGAAGTGCAGATGCATGCTCCTCGTTGGCGCTTTGTTTCAGCAGAATCTGTGATACTGCTGAAAACATTGTACAGATCAGCATTAAAA
>OGHK01001880.1_pt1 | contig 16159 bp, 9 predicted proteins | sample 1571411 | NCBI WGS metagenome assembly OGHK01 (sample SAMEA2582043, study PRJEB24529) | metagenome | biome: Human gut stool | place: China | collected 2011 | reverse complement strand
GTTCCCTGCAGTTCGCGGTATTTTTCTTCTTTCCAAATATCAAGTCCCTCAAACAAATCGCCTCTGTCTTTGTATTTGTTTGAGAAAAAACATTCAAGCATATTCAGGTTTAATGTTTTTCCAAAACGGCGGGGGCGTGTTATGAGTGTTACCGTATCATCGTTTTCCCACCATTCTTTTATAAAGGATGTTTTATCTATATAAAAATTATCCCTTTCACACATTGATTCAAAACTCTGATTCCCTATGCTTATAACCCTTGCCATGTACACTCCTCCTTAAATATTATCAACCTGCGAAATAACATTATTATGATTTATTTTAGCATTTTGAATGGATTTATTCAAGTTCATTCCAACATAGTAGTTTCGGCATACAAACCTCTTCTTCCCATCTCGGATGGAAGAATGACAAAATATCACTCTGTACATCCCAGTTGCTTTTGATAATACCTGGCAGGTTAGCGTGTACTGTACTAATCATATCCTTATAAGAAGGTTTCTGCTGTCCTTCTTCAATCGTTAAATCTGGTGCCCTCAACGTAATATTTGCTAAAGCTGCTGTGTTAATCTTACACCATGCTTCACCAAAGGTTGATTCGCCCCAGTTGTTGCTTCCCCATTCAGGATAATTATTGTTTAAAAGAACAAAATAATCCTTCAGCTGGAACAATGCTTTAGGCAGTGTACGACAATCGCCATCACTGTCAAGTTCAGCTTTGTCACCAACTTCACTATTAGGAAAAGCATAGTTAAACACTTTGGCTTTCTCTGGTTTCCATACCTCTGCACGCAACAGTTCAAAATAAACTGTCTTTACATCAACGTCGAAGAAACCATACTGGATTCCATCGTAAGTTCTGTAACTCTGGTCGACACGATTTCCATTCTCATCAGTACCCCAGCGTTCATGGTGCACATACACATCTCTGTAAGTCTTTACAGTAAATGTAGTTTTGTTATTGTGCTTCTCTACACCACCTCTGCTTAAATAAGCAGAAGTCACTGCTTTACTCTTCAGCTTGTTCGGAACGTACTTTCCTCCGTTCTTCCAGTCCTTTTTGCCATTAGGCAAAGTTAAATCGGCTGCACCCTCCAATTCTACTGACGAATTTGAAGAGCTGACTGTTGATACCTCATCCTCCTCAATTCTACCTGACGACTCACAATGATTGTGTGAGCTGCTTAAAGAAGGCTGTTCTTCCATACCCATAAGGTGACCAAGATCATCCCATGTAACTGTTTCTGAAGAATTACCCCCTGTTATTGGAAAACTTGGTTTTGGCGTAGGCGGTATCACGTCTTCCGAAATATAGAAAACATTTACCGTTACGCTGTCCATAGACTTCTGTGGCCATACTAAAACTGTCTTCTTTCCGAGAACCTTGACTAACTCCTTGTTACCTGCCGCATAGGTTAAATCATCCTGCAACAAGTATGTCTCAGGTTTAAGAACTGTTGTAACACCCATTCCTTCAAGAGTGTCATTGTAAGTCAAATAACGTGTCCTTTTAATCTCCTCTTCAGGTGTTGTGTCTACATACTTTGTAACCGTCTTGCCAAGCTCCCATTCTCCCAGTACACCGTTACACTTCCTTGCGTAGTAGACATTAAAGGTGTATGAAGCCTGCTTCTCACCATACACAAGCTTTACTGCATTGCCCTTAAACACAGTTGAGTATTTTACCGTGTGGCTTGTACTATCTTTCTCAATAAAATAATTCGACTTTTCCCTCAAACCACTGCCACTCCAACTGTCAGAGCCTGCACCATGGTAATTCTTTATCTCAGACTTGTAGACTGCCTCCTCGACTAAAGGTAATGTGTTGGCATTGTCGGTACCTGCACTAGGCTGCCTTTCTGACACGCTCCACTTTCCTTCACTGTTCTTGACGAAAGTTAATTCTGTAGGATATGGTCCGTAGCTGCCTTCGCAGTTCTTTTCATCTGTTGTAGAATTGATTACGGTATTGTCAAGCTTCTTTGTCTGCACTAAAGTGTCTACTGCCTTCCCATCACTGTCGTAACTTCTGCGATAAATTAAAGCGACATTCGGTACTTTTGGCTGGTAATAGTTAATCTCAATTTTAACTTCACCTGACCTGTCGGCATTCAGCTTAACTTTCTCGTACACGTATTTCACAATAGCGTTTAAAGCTTTCTCTGTGTCTCTGTGACCTGTGTTGATTGAGTAAGTCTTTTTGGTGTCTGTTTCTACAAAACCATCCCCGGCTGCACCAACACTCTCATTTGCTGAATCATAATAATAGTCCTTGATACTGAACTTCTTTGTGGTGTCATTGCCGTTTGTGTCGGTGTAAGAAATCTTAATATCTTTTGGGAAATATTTCTTGCTACCCAGAGTTTTGTAGACCGCAGCACACCCTGCTTTGTCAGGTTTTTCTTGTGCAACACTTCTCTCCTGTATTTTGGTTAAATTGACAGCAATCTTGTCATCACCACTCTGAATCTTTTCCTTGTAAACAGGTGATGTTCCGCCACTCACACAAACGTAACCCTTGCCATCAACGTGCTCATACACTTTGTTAAAGACTTTGATGCTTATCTCCGGAATTTCCTGATAGACAAGGTAAATTCTATTTTCCTTGATACCATTCTTCCAGTGAAGGTCTTTCATATAATCAGCTAAAGCATCCCACTTCTTTTTACCGGTCAGACCTTTTTTCTTTCCTGCAGCAACACTCTTTACTTTGGTGTCCTTGCTTTTCTTTGTAACTGAAACACTGTGATTGTTGACTTTAATATTGTACTTTTTGTAGTACATAAGATCTTTAGATGAAATAGAGTCAACTTTACTCACATCGTTACTATCTACTTTCGTGTATTTATCTGTTGACTTATCTGTACCTGCAACAGGATTATCATTTAAACTGTCAAGCATCATAAACTTTGCGTATGGTTGTGCTTCTCTGTTCTCATCAATATGCACTTCACGAATACCTTTCAGGTAATACTTAGTGCCGCCATACTCATACGTTTTAATCTTACTGAGTGTAAAAACAGACCCGGCTTTTAACTTTTTTTCATCGATGAAACTGGAATCCTTTGAGCTATAGTCATTTTTAAACTTACACGAGTCAGCTACTTCCCCATCATCAGTAATTTTACCTGCAACAGGGTTCTCCTTACTTGTGTGCATCCTGTAAATCCTAAGTTTGTGCTTAATAGTATTGTTAATAGGAATTATCTGATTGTAATGATCCTTGTAATCATCAACACCTCTTGAGTCGAAACCTCTGGCTCTCGCCGCAGCCTGCCAACTGGCTAAAGTTGTAAAAGGTCCAGCAAGCCTTCTCTCACCTGCGCTGTAAATACTTGCAATCGTGTGTATAAAAACACGACCACTGTAATCGTCTGCAAGCTTGTTGTAATTCTTATTATTGTACCATTCCTTTAAATCAATAACATAAAAGCTTACTCCCCACTTAGCACCTTTAATAGTCAAATCTTTTCCCCGGGACTTTATAAATCCACCAGCCTTAGACACTTCATACCTTTTAACAGGTGCATGGTCTCCTTGATTTGTGTATTGATTTGTATTGTAATTCCCATTCTTGTAAGTTAAAGGCTTTGTCGTAGCAATGAAGGAATCTGTTGACCAGTGGATGCCACTGCTCCTCAGCTTGTTACCCTTTACCCAAAACCACCAACGGTATGGTGAATCATCACCATGACACCTTGCAGTTAAATTGATTGGTTTGTTCCTTCCTTTCAGGTACATCGTACTACTCCTGGTGTCAATCTTAAAACCATATTCACTGTACCTAATTTGGTTAGAGTCCTGACCATTTTTCAGATGCTTTACAAGATCTGCTCTGGTTTTCCAACTGAAAGCCTGAAAATCTGAAGTTTTCTTTGCTGCCTCTGCCGGTCGAGCACGAGCTAAACTGGTAACTGCTATAATCACTAGGAGCAACAAAAGGGGAGCACAAAACTGTGCTCCCCTAAACAATAGATTTTTGGAAAATTTCCTCATAGGCAATTTCCTCCTTTAATTATTTAAACCAAATACTGCCTATAGTACAATATTTAGCTTAAAAAGAGAGTACTCCTTTCAGAGCACTCTCCCTTACTTTACCACAAATACTTATGAAGTTTCTTTGGAACTATCTTCTTAATCTTTTTCACTGTGTAGTCGCTATATCTAGCACAATAAACCTTCATTGGAAGAAACTGAGCCTGTGACCAAGAATCACATTCAAGATTATATTCATCAAGAATATCAAAACGACCATCCATCTTCTTGATACAGTTTTTATAGTCATCCCTCTGTTTTGTAGTCATCTTATTCCAGAGAATCTTAGGAGCAAACTCGTTCTTTACATCAGTGCTAACATAATCTCTATACCAATTAGTCAAACCTTTCAATGCTTGCCACTTCTTCATCAGGAAATCAGGGTCATACATCTTCTCAACAAACTCTTTTCCACTCAAGTCACCTTCACGTCCAAAGCCCGGATTACTGCAATCCTGATAGTCAATGAAATACATTCTATCATTCACCACGATATAATTAAATGAATGATCTTTGGTAGAGACAATACCCACTTTCTTTACACCAGCTGCTTTAGCATAATAACTATAAGAACCAGCTAAACCATCACAATCAGTGTGATACTTTCTGTTCCAAAGAGCCTTATTAGAAGTGTCCTGATTTCTTCCACATTGATAATAAGAACGTCCCTGAAGCCACTGCATGGAAATCCATGCTTTGTCAAACTGACTCTTACCTTTTGTTAAAGGTGTTAAATCGGCAAGTAATTTTCTGTTTGCTTCAGTTTCACGATACTCTCTTCTGAAAGTCCCACTCTTACCGTTGATAGTGATTTTATAGCTGCCCACACCTTTCTTTACTATTTTGTGAGAATCCTTTACATAAACAATATCAGTAGAGCCATCTGTCATATGCTGATTGATAAACTGGCTGCCATACTGAGCTTTGGCAGCTTCTTTGTAAAGCATACTGGTAAATTTATAAATATCTTTATAATCCTTTGTCTTGTAATAAAATACTCTCGTTACTTTCTTTTTACCTTTGTAGGCTAAAGTTTCAGCCTTGTAAAATCTCTGACCAGCCTGTTTTGGAGTTTCGTACTTTATTTTTGCTTCTGTTGGAACTGAGTTTGTCATTGCTGTACCAACTGCTAAACCTGCAACTAAACCTAAAACTAATTTATAATTCTTTCTCATAAAAATCACAATCCTTTCCGTTCGTTCTTGCTTCCGTTGCTGTTCACTTTGTTACTTGTCTATAGAAATTCTTACTACTAATGCTGGGTTGTCAAAAATTATTATACTTGATAATAACGGAGAAAACAAGGTGGAGATGATGGTTAACTGCTGCATCCAAAATCGTAACAATATTTATTTAAAAGCTTTTCTTTCCTCTTAAACCATAGTATAATATTTTTATAATCACTTCACAGAAAAAGGAGAAAATTATGAATACTATAAATACTACAAATACCTGCACTTTTCAAAAATTTTTAAACGTGCGCGAGGATAATCATGATGACAGTAAGCATGATAATTCTGAACATGACAGGCTTAATCTTTACTACACACAAATGTTGAATGCTCGTAGATTTGACAATCACGGAGTTGTTTATGTTTTCGATGAAGTTGGATGTGGAAAAACTATTTCTGCAATTTTAGCGATGGCAAAAACAATCTATGATAAACTGGAAAATCATGAAAGCTTGAGATTCCAGGAAGAATCAAAAGACGACCGAAAAAACTTCAACATTCTTGTAATCACACCTAAGAGTGTTTGTCCTCAATTTACACAGGAAATCAAGAACAGACTTGATATTAAGGAAATTGAAAAAGTGCAAGATTTTGGTGAAATCCATATTAAAGATATAAGTGATTTCAATAGTAGCAGCGTTAACAAAGAATTAAAAAGTTTAATGACTGAATTTAAGGACAATACCAAAAGCTACATTATCATCACAAATCCACACAAAGTTAAAAAGATACAGTCGTTACAAATACAATGGGATTTGATTGTTGTCGATGAAGCTCATGATATCATTTGCAACAATCAAAGACAAGCACAAGCTTTTAAACAAAATGACATAACGTCTATTTTTGATGCATTAAAAGAACTAAATGATGAAAACAAATTGACACCAGTCATCTCAGACAATCCAGATAATATCGTACGCCTTGACAATAGTAATGGAAATATAATACTTACAAAAACTACCAAACTTAATCAGAAATCTGAAACTTATGTCTCTATAAGCCGAACAAACACACAACTTTTCTACAATTTAACACTACTCAAGTCGTACAAAACTATGTTTCTTACAGCTACTCCTTATAAAAACTCAAGAGAACCTGATTTTCTTAATTATGCATATGCAGCTACTAACATAACATCTAATAATAAAAACATATTAGTCAGTGAATATGTTCCAAATCTTGATTGGGTAGAAAACCTCTATGGTGATAATTTTGACTTAAATGCAATTGAGTCTTCAAATACATCCATGTTTTTTAAAGAAGTTGCGCTTAACATACCTTTTGGGATTGGTAACGATGCACAGGAAATCACAACTAAACAGAGATTTATAAATAAAATTGAACCAAATGATCTTACACAATTGCCGTACTATTTAAAAATACTTAATGTAAAAGCAAAATATAATAAAATCTTTAAAGCATTAAATGATGATTACATAGCTGATGATAAAAATCGAGCTTTAATTTTTGTATCATGCAGTGCAGAAGGAAAAGAAGTTTTTGACAAGCTGTTCCCAAACAGTGGGTATAACATATTGTCATCAGAAAAGAATTCTGAAAAAGACATCAAGGCACACTTCTATACTGACAAAGCCACAAATATTAAATGTGAATTTATAATGAATAAATATGGCAATTCTAAAGAGTTAAAAAATTACTCTGATGAGAATGACTCTATTCCAGACATTCTTATTGTCACATGGCAGGTTGCCCAAACCGGTGTAAATCTCCCAACTTTCAATCATGTTATACACTACCACATTCCGTCAATTCCTGGATACATTGAGCAGCGATTCGGCAGAATTGACAGAATGAATTCTGATAAGAGAAACCTTCATAACATTTACTGTTTTGAAGAAGGAAGTCTTAGCCACTATAATCTTGCAAAGGCACTTACACAATACAGAGATACACTTCTTGGCGACAGTTGTAATCTGCCTGTAAAAAATACTCTGTTATGCAAAGGTTTAAATCTTCCGCCGTACGATGGGTCGCCTATAATAGCTTGGATTAACTATCTCGTAAATTTACTTAATAACATAAATTACAGTGGCTTAGATGACAAGTTTATAGAAGAAATGAATACTGAGTTTGAGGCATTAAATAAAGAGTTGACCATATTTCATAATAAACTAGAGCCCAAAGTCATTCAACTAGAATCAATAACAAAGAACTCTACTCGAACACCTGACAGTCTTAATTCAGGAAAATACGCAGATGAACCTTTGGAATCCTTACCTGAAGGAGCTACTGATGAAGATAAAAAAGAAAACAAAGAAAATCATATTAAAGGAATTGCTGATACGATTGCAGAGTGTATTCAGCAATTCAACAAAAAAGGAGACCTTAATCAAAAAATCAAAGAATTAAATGGTATTGATTTTAATGCCGGTGAAATTATTTATGTTACTCCAAATGCACCTGTTAATTCTAGCAACCAAGAAGATGCAAAAAACTATAAGCAAAATCATATCGATTTAAATACTGTTGTGACTGAAATTAAAAATGCAAGAATAGAAGCTTTGAATTCAAATCAATAACATAAAAGCTTATCCCCCACTTAGCACCGTTAATAGTTAAATCTCTACCCTTCGACGCTATGAATCCACCACGTCTAGATACTTCATAGCGTGTAACTGGGGCATGAACACCTTGCCTTGCATACTGGTCTATGTTATAGCTACCTGTTAAAGGTTTTGTTGTAGCAACGAATCCATCTGTTGACCAGTGAATGCCACTGCTTCTCAACTTGTTACCCTTTACCCAAAACCAATAACGGTATGGCGGCTTGTTTTCCTCTTTAGGATCGTCATGCACCTTACCATCACACCTCTGTTTAAGGTTAATTGGATTTCTGCTTCCTGAAATCCTCAACCAATGGTCATCTGCCCCAGTGTTAACCTCAAATCCGTACTTATTGTACTCAATGCCGTTAGAATCCTTGTCGTTACTCAAATGTTTTTTGAGTTCTTTTCTGTCCTCCCAGCAGAAAGTTTTGAAATCTGAAGCTGCTTTAGCCGGACGAGCTCTTGCTAAACTGGTAATAGCCATCACTACCAGGAACAACAAAAGGGGAGTGCAAAATCGCACTCCCCGAACAATAAATTTCTTGGAAAATTTCCTCATAGGCAATTCCCCTCCTCTTTTTTATTTAAACCAAATACTGCCTATAGTACAATACTTAGTTTAGAGAGAGAGTACCCCTTTCAGAGTACTCTCCCTTACTTGACTTTCACAATACCATATAACAAAAAATCAGAATGACCTATGGGTGATATCGCGAAAGCGGTTGAGCTCTTTGGAGCTTCCCTACTCCAAGAAAGGAGCGAATGATTATGAAGCTTATTAGAGCTGTACTAGGTACAATCCTAGCGATGACTTTCATTTGTAAAGTCGCAGCAACTTTAGTGTCTGCTTGGAATCCGTTCTAAACAAACCAAACACAGTCATTCTGTAAGACAGAGAGGGGCAGAGATAATCTGTTCCTCTTTTTTGTATGGTAAACTTTTGCTTACCAAAAAAGAGAGCACCCCTTTCAGAGTACTCTCCCTAACTTATTAATATATAGCTTTTGGATATGGACACTTTCCTTTGTGGTTGCTTCCATCCCAATAACAGTTTTTCTTAATCTGTTTCACGGTGTACTCTCTTCCAATACCATGAGAGCAAAAAACCTTTACAGGAAGAAAATGAGACTGTGACCAAGAGTCACACTCCATTTGGTAACGGCTATAAGGACTATACTTACTTAAATCATTAACTCCAGCAGCTTTTTTCTGCTCTACAGTCATCTTATTGTAAACTGCCTTAATAGTAATCTCATCTTTAGCATCAGCATCAAAATCTTCCCTATAGCTTTCATTCCAAGAAGACAAACCATCCCAATTCTGCATGAGGAAATCTGGATCATTCATTAATGAAACTACTTTCTTTGCACTAATAGCTTTATCATCTAGACAAGAACCTGTAGTACTCTGAAAATCGACAAAGTACATTCTACCATTCACCACGATATAATTCCATGAATGACCACCATCCTCATCATTAACTGAGACCATTCCCACTTTCTTTACACCGGCTGCTTTGGCATAATACCAATATGTACCAGCTAAATCATCACAATCAGCGTGAAACTTTCTCTTCCAAAGAGCATAATTAGAAGCATCCTGATTCCGTCCACACTGATAAATAGCACGATCACGAAGCCATTCCATGGTAATCCATGCTTTATCAAACTGACTCTTACCTTTTGTTAAAGGTGTTAAATCGGCAAGTAATTTTCTGTTACACTCATCATCACGGAACAAATCTCTAAACATCCGATTCTTACCATTGATAGTATATTTATAGCGATAAACGCCTTTCTTTACTTTCTTGTAAGATGGGTTTAAACAAGTATCGTCGGCAGAAAGACTTAACTTTCTATTGCCAATCTGCTGTTTACCAAACTGAGCCTTGCTAGCTTCTTTCTGTACTTTGTTTGAAACATCCCAAACTTTTTCCTCTTTCTTAGCCTTAACATAAAAAGATACAGTTACTTTCTTCTTGCCGTTGTAGGCTTTAACCATAGCTCTGTAAACTCTTTTACCCATCTGTTTTGGAGTTTCATATTTTACTTTTGCTTCTGTAGTGGTTGGCTGTGTTGTTAAACCTACTGCTGTAGATACTGCTAAACCGAGAGCTAAACCTAAAACTAATTTATAATTCTTTTTCATAAAAATCACAATCCTTTCTGTTCGTTCTTGCTTCCGTTGCTGTTCACTTTGTTACTTGTCTATAGAAATCTCCTTCACTGATACTTGGTTGTCAAAAATTGCCGGAAGTAACTGAACTGACTTTAATTGTAGCAAATTAGAGAGTGTGTGGCAAGGGAATGATAGCGGTTGCCTTGTTTTCTAGTGCTTGTTATCAGATTTTTATTCCATGTATCAATCGAAACCAATGTCTATAATTTAACAATCTAAATTGCGGAAGATAATTAGATATTATCCATTAGAAAGGAAAGTTTATTTTATGACAAATTTTAATCATTATATAAATGCATTAGATCATTTTATTGATTTAAGTGCTAAGGATGCTACGTCTAATATAGCAAAAAGTCATGGTATTATAGGTCTTACACGTCTCATTATTTGTATGGAAAGATTAGGTCTAGATGCTTCTGATGTCTGTTTTATTGCACTACCAGATTATACTTATACAAGAAATTCTTTACGTTGGAATTCAGGCTTCCCTTACGGATGTATTATTTCGATAAATCAATCAGTGCCTTTTATTCCGATTGATTTTCGTCCAAATTGTTGTGGGGTAATTTTTGCCCAAATTCCCAATCAAGACTTCAATATTTTAAGCATTAGGAATACATATTATGAACTTATGAATTCGTATAACGATATTGATTCTACTGACTTTAACAGGCGTAATCATTTTTTTGGATTATACCATTCCGAAGAAAATGATACTTATTACTTTTTAATTCATGGTTCTTTCTCATTTGCAAAAAAACAATTATATAGTGAAAAAAATGATGCCCTATTGTCAAACACAAGTAGTTTTAATATTTTAAACATGCCATTTCATTTTTTATTAGATAAAGATGCAAAATCATATTATAAGAAATATTTATATTATGAAAAAATGACAATGCATTATCGTGAATTAATTCTTAAAGAGTTATTTCCGAATGCCCAAATTCTATTTCACCGTACACATGAGGGATTTATGGATATGGGTACTATCTTGCTAGGTGCTTATGCAGATACAATTCCATTTAATTGTCCAATAATGTTAGCTCCAGAAGCCAATTTACCACTTACCAATATAAATAATCCAGTTAAAATATCTATAAGTCGAAAATTATATTGTGCACCTCATGGAGGTGGATATGCATTATCTTCAGTTACAAATGTTAAAAAATTAAGCGAATTACAAAATGAATTTTTAGTTACTTATACTAACTATTCACAAATGTTGACTAATAACATTATTGATATGCCTTTTTATTATAGAACAGATTCTGCTGATAAATGGTGCAATCAATATAAAAAAGGAAAGATAATTACAAATCTAAAACCTATATTTAATTTAAAAATATAGGTTTTAGATATACTTTCGTTTATTATCTATCTGTCAGATATCAACTCATAATATAAATTGAGAAGATATCTTTACACTTAAATATTATCTACGTTTATTTTTAACTTATTTAAGTTCACAGTTCCTATATTGCAATTCATTAATAAACGTGATGTAATAGCAGTAACTTCATCATTTAAACAGTGAAAAAAACTTTGTGTTTGTTCAGAAAGATATTGATCATAAAATTCACGTTGTTCTACAATATTTTCTTCTAAAGCATATTTTATTATCTGATACTGCTCTTTTGCTTCTTCAAAAATATTATCCCATCTTCCTTTTGTTAATCGAATAATTGTACCAATTCTAAAAAGCAATTTATCTTGTACTGCAATTTTCAAACTGTCTCTTAACAAATTTGATATTTTCTTTCCATCATATTTTATTTTATATTTTAAAATATTATCAATCAAAACAAGATTAATTGCCGATTTTTCTTTCATTAATCCAAGTTCATTTGCAATATCCATAGCTTCATTTATATAAAATATTGCTTTTGTATTATCTTGTTTTTTAAAATAAATTTTAGCAAACAATTTATACGAGAATAATATCCCTCGCCTATCGTTATATGATTCTTTTATCGAAAGACTTTTTTTTACATAATCGATACTTGCGTCAATTTTATTCATTTCGAAACAACATTTTGCAATTCGATAATATGCAAATGATTTTCGTTTAGGTGTTACCATACTTTGTAATTCAGTAAGTTTCAAAAAAGTATTTTGACTCTCAGGCAATAACCCTTTACAAAATTCTATCATTGCAATTCGATGTATTGCTTTTACTACTAATGTCATTTTATTTTCTGATATTGCATATTGATAACTCAAGAGATATATTTTTAAAGCAGTTTCTAAATCACTCCTTATATAATAAACTCTTCCTATAAGAAGCAAAATTTGTATTTTTAATGTCTCTTCAATTTGATTAAAAATATAATTTTTATTTTTTAAAAATGAATCTAATAACTCATCGTATTTATTTGTAAAATAATAACATCTTAACTTAATATAATAAATTTTCTCCCAATTTGGTGAACAAAACTCAATGTCATTCTCAATTAAAGCTAAATATTGAATACATAAATTGTACTGAGATAGTCTTTCTAATAAAATTATCTTCATTTTGCATAATTCAATCAGCTGGTAATTATCTGTTATCTCTTCTTCAATATCCTGTACAGTTATCAATGTTTTCTTTATTAATTGTAAATGCAAAAGCTTTGAAAATGATTTACATAAAAAAGAATAAGCTTCATTTAACATTCCATGCTCTTTATATGCATTAACAACTTCCAAAGATATTATTGTTTCTGTGTCAGAAACAATTACTAAAATATTCATAACTTCCCGAAATTCTGACTCATTTAGTGTATAACTTTTAAAAAAGGGGCTGTATTTATCGTGAACTTTACAATATTTTCCATTAATTTCAATCAATCTTTTTTCAGCAAGCGAATTAAAACTTTCTAATAGATTAAATTGGGAAAAATATTTTATTTCAATTGGATTTGATGCATATGTCAATATAAATAAAGCCTTTTTCTCATCGTAGTTTAAGCAATCAATAAAGCTGTGCAAAAAAGTTTCGTTTGATGATAAACTATTTTTATTTGTTTTTGTATCCACTAATACAGCATAACCAGGCAGTCCATTAAATTTATTTTCAATTAATGATGCAATACTTTTTCTTGACTTTCCTATATGATGAAAAATTATTTTGTCAAGATAATCTTTTTGCAATCCGTCTAATATCAAAATTTTCAAATTTGTAACAATATGAATTGCTTTAGGAAATATATTAAACCAACCTATAAAATAAATCTTACATAGGCGCTTGGCTATAATCATCATTAATATATCCTTTAAAATGAGATTTTCAGAACAACATTTATGAATATCATCAATAACAATTATTGGACGATATTCTGCAAGCAAAGTTGTTAATATTGTAATTAGCTCATTTGACAAGAAATAGCCATGATCCTTTAGATACTTTTGCAATCTTTCATCATTATAATGTATGTTAAAAAAATGAGACAATGTCAAGTAAAAAGAGCCTGTTTGCCGATCACTTTCTTCATTTCTAATTGTATGCCAAAAAATATTATAGCCATTTTGTTTATACACAAAAGCAATATTTTTTAGTAATTGTGTTTTTCCACATGCTGATACACCCTGAATATAATATGCTTCGTACTCAGACTGCATTAGAATTTTTCTTTCCCACTCCCGATCAGCAATGTAATGATCTGAATTTGCTATTTGACTTTCATATTCTAATTCTAATAATTCTGTATGTTTTGAGACTTTTAGTGAATCTATAATCCTTTCTCTTAAATTTAATAAGATTTTTGATGTTTCCTTTTCTAACTCCTCGATATATTTGCTAATATTTAGTTCTTCTTCGTAAAGAACAGAAATACCATATTCGCTAGAAAATAATTTAATATAATCTTTTGTAGCAGGTGTTAAATAAGGTTTAATCCAAAGATATAACATTGCCGGCTTATGAACCTTGGCCCAATCCAAACTGGACATAATGACCTCTTTACCAACCGATTTTTCATAATATTTGCATTCAACAATTACATCATAAATTGTATTATCTATCTTATATTGTACTAATATATCCCTTCCTCTATCAGGGCCACCATCATAATGCGAAATTGAGTACGGATTGGTTTGATATAATATACTACATACATTACTTTCAAAATCGGTTCCTTTTTTGACTGTAGTCATATGTACACATCTCCTATAATATTAAATTATCTTTTCAAATGTAATAGATAATATCTAATTATCTTCCATTTATAAACATACCACACTTTCTGACAAATGTCACCATTTTTATTCATTTTACCAATTAAGTTATAATAATCACATAAATCAAACTAAAAGGAGAACAACAATGAATAATTTACAATTAAATATCAATGACTATCTTAACTACTGTACATCACAAAAAAGACTTGATACAAAAACAATTAAAGCCTATAGAATTGACTTAAAACAATTTAAGGACTTTATTTCTACCACTGAGCCATCTGAAATCACACCAAACCTGCTTGAGAATTATATTTCATTTTTACACAATAATTTCAAACCCAAAACTGTAAAAAGAAAAATAGCCTCGTTGAAAGCTCTTTTCCATTATTTTGAATATAAAGACATTATTGAATATAATCCATTTAACAAACTGTACATTAAATTTAAAGAGCCTGTTATTCTACCTAAAGTAATACCTCTGTCTACGATTGAAAAGTTACTTTCTGCTATCTATAATCAGCAGATTAATGGAAACACCTTCAACAAAAAGCACAATTCCATAAGAGATGCTGCTGTTTGTGAGTTACTGTTTGCTACTGGAATCCGTATCTCCGAGTTATGCTCACTGCATGATAATGATGTTGATTTACAAAATGGAATTATAAAAATATACGGTAAAGGCTCTAAAGAGCGCGTATTACAAATAGGAAATAACGCAACCTTAAAGGCACTAACGAGATATAAATCAGAGTTTTCAAACAAAATCCATGCCTGCGATTTTTTCTTTGTTAACAACAATAGCACTCATCTATCTGCTCAGGCTGTAAGAAGAATGTTAAACAAATACACTAAACTTGCAAATATCAACATGCATATTACACCTCACATGTTTCGACATACATTTGCTACTTGCCTCCTTAATGCTGATGTTGATATTCGATATATTCAGGAAATGTTAGGTCATAGTTCCATAAATGTTACAGAAATTTATACACATGTAGCTATTGAAAAACAAGGCAATATACTTAAGGAGAAACATCCAAGAAAGTTTTTAAATATAACGTACTGATCGAGCATGAGCTAAACTGGTAACTGCTATAGTCATTAGGAGTAACAAAAGGGGAGTGCAAAATCGCACTCCCCTAAACAATAGATTTTTGGAAAATTTCCTCATAGGTAATTTTCTCCTTTAATTATTTAAACCAAATACTGCCTATAATACAATATTTAGCTTAAAAAGAGAGCACTCCTTTCAGAGCACTCTCCCCAACCACCATACGTCCATCAATCTTTGCTTTCCACATATGGATTTCCTTTCATCCATTTATTCACAGGCAAATCAATCTCCCCATCAATAACCATCTTCTTAATCTTATTAAAATTCTCGTCATCATGAGGTACAACCGTGTATGGTTTATACTCTGAGTAAGTATTTTTAGCATCAGAACCACCCATCACCACAACTTTGGTTGTGCCCCAGGTGCAAGCACGAAGTGTATTAGAATCCCCCCACAAACATTCTATGTTCATCTTCTGTATATTCTAAAATATAACTCCCTAACTTCCGAAAATCTCTCACAACAATAAATCTATTTGGTTTCATATCCAATCACAGCCTTTCTAAAATCTTCTCTAGTGTACTACCAAAACAACACCAGTAGAGAACTTAACTATCTCTTCCTGGATACTGCTGTAAACCCCTATTAAGAATCTTTAATAAACACTTGGAGTTAAAAACTCTACACAGCATAATCAAAACTTTAGACCCGTTGCTGTAAAAGGAGAAACTTAAAATAAATCCATGTTGAAAGTACCCCGTTCAAATTGATTTACGGCTAGCTATATTTACTTAAAATGAAATTCTGTCATTCCCTATGCTCCAACAGACCATCTTACTAGGGTGGATTAGGGACTTTTACCTCCCATCAATCAGCACTTCTTTTCCCTTAAATGCAAAACCATAATGATGTATATTTTCTTTTT
>OGHK01001871.1_pt1 | contig 16193 bp, 11 predicted proteins | sample 1571411 | NCBI WGS metagenome assembly OGHK01 (sample SAMEA2582043, study PRJEB24529) | metagenome | biome: Human gut stool | place: China | collected 2011 | reverse complement strand
AGGCTCCCCGAATTGAGCACAGCAAGCGAGCAGTTGCGAAAGAGTTGGTACAGGTCGCTGCTGGCGGTGCGCTTAAGCATATCCACTTCCAGCTGCGACAGCATATCCATTGAACCAAGCGGGCTAACATGTGTAATCAAGTGAACTCCTTACAGGACGCATATGGTCTTCCTGTGATTACAATAGCCCTGCGAACGGCGTTTCCACAACCTTGCGCGCGCCTAAACGCACGCAAATTGTGAAATTGTTTATTATTGACGGGCGAGGCGGCCGGTGGCCGGGGAAAAGTCGCCATTGCTGCGCCAGGGGTTGATATCCAGACCGCCGCGTCGCGTATAGCGGGCGTAAACGGAAAGCGATTCCGGCTGGCAGAAACGGAGAATATCGTTAAAGATACGTTCGACGCACTGCTCATGGAATTCGTTATGGTGGCGGAACGAAACCAGATAGCGCAGGAGCTGCTCGCGGTCGATTTTCGCCCCCCGATACTGGATCTGCACCGAGCCCCAGTCCGGCTGATGAGTGATAAGGCAATTAGACTTCAGCAGGTGGCTGACCAGCGTCTCCTCCACGAATTTGCCGCTGGCGGCGCCCTGCAGGTAATCGGCGCTGAACTGATAGTTATCGATCTCGATATCCTGATCGTCGATGCAGGTGCCGTGCAGGCGGGCAATCGGCTGGCCTTCCAGTTCATCCAGGCGGTAGAGCGATACCTTCACCTTCCCCTGCGCGCAGGCGCTGAGATCGCGAGTCAGCGTCTCTGCAACGTCCTGCCAGCTGGCGAAACGGGTCTGGTTAAAGCTGTTGAGATAGAGCTTAAAGCTTTTCGACTCCACCAGATTGAGGCTGGTATCGGGCAGCTCGACGTGGCCGACAGCTACCTGCGGCAGACCTTTGCCGTTCAGCCAGGAGAGTTCGTACAGCGTCCAGATATCGGCGCCGTGAAACGGCAGATTATCGGCATGCAGGCCCAGCGGGTCGCGGTTTAAACTGCGCGGCACGCCCTGCAGCAGCGAGGCGTCATAGGTATCGCGGTAATCGGTTGATTTACCGAGCGTCAGGCCGGCCAGCGCCTGATGATTATCGTAAGAAGACATGTTTCACCATAGTAAAGCGGGTACACTATTGCTCCAGTGTATCCTGTCTAACGTGAAGAGAGAAACCGGTGGACCATCAGACAGCAGAAGCGCTACGCGCTTTTACCCAACGATATTGCGCCGTCTGGCAGCAGCAGCGCCACAGCCTGCCGCGCAGTGAAGAGCTTTACGGCGTCCCGTCGCCTTGCGTTGTCGACACCCAGGGCGAGGCCGTTTTCTGGCAGCCACAGCCGTTTTCGCTGGCGCAAAATATCAGCGCGGTTGAACGCGCCCTCGACATTGTGGTACAACAGCCGCTTCATTCTTATTATACCACTCAGTTTGCCGGCGATATGTCCGGCCGGTTTGCCGGCGAAACCTTGACGCTGCTGCAGACCTGGAGTGAAGAGGATTTCCAGCGGGTGCAGGAAAATTTAATCGGGCACCTGGTGGTGCAGAAGCGGTTGAAGCTGTCGCCGACGCTGTTTATCGCCACCCTCGAGAGTGAACTGGATGTGATTTCCGTCTGTAATCTCAGCGGCGAGGTAGTCAAAGAGACCCTCGGCACCGCCAAACGCATTACGCTTTCTCCCTCACTTGCGGGTTTCCTCAACCACCTTGAGCCAGTTCTGTAATCCAGTCTGCCAGATCGTTTGTGAGAGATCTCTTACAAAACCTGTAAGAGATCGTCATCATTTAAGGTAAATTTAATCCATACTTTTTTATATAAGTTGTTGGTATTAAATCAGATCTTAATTTTTTCGTCCTTTTGAGTGGGGACTAATCTTAAGAGATTGTCTCAAGAAGGGTTGTAAGAAGGGGCAGAATCAGTGATCCTATGTCTGTCGACAGGACGTCGCGAAATGAAGCGAACATCAGGATGATGGCGCTTCTGCAGGACCCGCCAGGACGGCGTTGCAGGGACAGGCTTCAGGATGAAGCAAGGATAACGCAGGATCGCGTAATGGACACCTCCAGGATGGAGAACGAGAGCCGCTCAGGATGAACGGTGGATCAGGAAGATCGGGACAAACTTATGGATAAGTCATTTCGCATCGGGGTGGTGTGAAAGCAGGATGCACGTGTTTATGGATGAACATGGTCAGGAGACCTCAGGAAAAGTTTTCAAGGACGAGCAGGGAGCACCAATGTAGCGGGACTGCTGCAAAACGAACCGGGAGCACTGTTTATACAGTGCTCCCTTTTTTTATTTCTCCTGCGGATTTGCTATCCTGCGCCCGGTTTTTAACTCATCGAGGTTTCCCCATGACTCTTCACGATAGCGTGCGCGATCGCCTGCGCGCCATTGAAGCCCTGCTGCGCGAAACGGAGCACTGGCAGGAGACGGCGCCGGACAGCAGCGCCTTCGCCAGCGATAAGCCGTTTTGCCTGGATACCCTGGAGCCGCTGGAGTGGCTGCAGTGGGTCCTGATCCCGCGTATGCACCAGCTGCTGGAGAGCGGCCAGCCGCTGCCGCAAAATTTTGCCGTTGCGCCTTATTACGAAATGGCTCTGGATCAGGCCCACCCGGTCCGCGAATCCATGCTGGCGGAACTTCTGCTGTTAGACGCGCTGTTTGCCGGTGAGCAGGCCTGATGCTGGAGATTATCTACCAGGACGACTGGCTGGTGGCGGTCAACAAACCCTCGGGCTGGCTGGTGCATCGCAGCTGGCTCGATCGCGACGAGAAAGTGGTGGTGATGCAGACCGTGCGCGACCAGATTGGTCAGCACGTTTTTACCGCTCATCGTCTCGACCGGCCCACCTCCGGCGTGCTGCTGATGGGATTGTCGAGCGAGGCGGGCCGGCTGCTGGCGCAACAGTTCGAGCAGCACCAGATCCGGAAGCGCTACCATGCGATCGTCCGCGGCTGGCTGATGGAAGAGGCGCTGCTGGATTACCCGCTGGTGGAGGAGCTGGATAGAATCGCCGATAAGTTCGCCCGCGAAGATAAAGGGCCGCAGCCAGCGGTAACCCACTACCGCGGTCTGGCGACAGTGGAGATGCCAGTGGCGACTGGGCGCTATCCCACCTCGCGCTATGGGCTGGTGGAACTGGAGCCGAAAACCGGCCGCAAGCACCAGCTGCGCCGTCATCTGGCCCACCTCCGTCATCCGATCCTCGGCGACAGCAAGCACGGCGATCTGCGGCAAAACCGCAGCGCCGCGGAACATTTCGGCTGTCACCGCTTGATGCTGCACGCCAGCGAGCTGTCGTTAACCCATCCTTTTACCGGCGAGCCGCTGACCCTGCGCGCCGGTTTTGACGACGTCTGGATGCGCGCGCTGTCGCAGTTTGGCTGGCGCGGGCTTCTCCCGCTAAATGAAAGGGTTGAGTTTGCCGACGACAGCGGTCAGGATGAAGAGAATAAGGTCAATCCAGGGAGATAATAGCATGGCGGAAGTCGGAATTTTTGTCGGCACCATGTACGGCAACTCGCTGCTGGTCGCGGAAGAAGCGGAAGCGATCCTCAGCGGACTGGGACACAAGGCTACCGTGTATGAGGATCCGCAGGTCAACGACTGGGAATCCTACACGGGTAAGTATGTGCTGGTGGTCACCTCCACCACCGGGCAGGGCGATCTGCCGGACAGCATCGTCCCGCTGTATGAGGGCATCAAAGATATGTATCAGCCTCACCTGCGGTACGGCATTATCGCGCTCGGCGACAGCACCTATGCCAACTTTTGCGGCGGCGGCCTGAAGTTCGATCAGCTGCTGCAGGAGCAGGGCGCGAAGCGCATCGGCGAGATGCTGAAGATTGACGCCAGCGAAGACCCGGAGCCGGAGAGCGTCTCCAATCCGTGGGTTGAACAGTGGGCCACCCTGCTCGCATAAAAGCGCTGCCCTCTCCCTACGCAGAGGGCGCTCTTTCAATACGTCGCGGCCAGATACGCGGACGTCAAAATAGTAGCGCTTTCCAGGCGCCACGCCTTTAGGCAAACGCCACAATATCCTTAGCAATATCATGGCTTAAGCCAGCCAGTTTCACCGGGTCAAGTGAGGTATTTCACACTCCGGCCCTTTTTGCTGCGCTATGCGGCGCCAGCGGCGCTGGCTTTTCATTTCCGTGAACTTCCCCCCATTCTTTCAGGCATTCGCCACAAACCACCTGCAATAGCGGCGTAAAAGCTGTGTGGATGCACGGTGAGCCGCGGTGTGCCTCTTCATATACTGCTCCAGCCAGTGATAAATGCAGTGCCAGATATAACGACAACTATCAAAACACGACCACGTCATTCTGATTACCCTACAGGTTGTGCTGTTCAGAATGAACGTAGCTAAACGCTATGATTCAGGAGTACAACAATGAGTTCATTAAGTCAGGCGGCGACGGCGGCTGAAAAGCGCACCAACGCCCGCTACTGGATAGTGGTGATGCTGTTTATCGTCACCTCTTTTAACTATGGCGACCGGGCGACGCTGTCGATCGCCGGTTCGGAAATGGCCAGGGATATCGGCCTTGATCCGGTGGGGATGGGGTATGTGTTCTCCGCCTTCTCATGGGCTTATGTCATCGGCCAGATCCCGGGCGGCTGGCTGCTCGACCGCTTCGGCTCGAAGCGCGTCTATTTCTGGTCGATCTTCATCTGGTCGATGTTTACCCTGCTGCAGGGCTTCGTCGATATCTTCAGCGGCTTTGGCATTATCGTTGCGCTGTTTACCCTGCGCTTCCTCGTCGGCCTTGCCGAGTCGCCGTCATTCCCCGGCAACAGCCGGATCGTCGCCGCCTGGTTCCCGGCGCAGGAGAGGGGGACAGCGGTATCGATTTTTAACTCCGCCCAGTACTTTGCCACCGTTATTTTCGCGCCGATCATGGGCTGGCTGACGCATGAAGTGGGTTGGTCGCATGTGTTCTTCTTTATGGGCGGGCTGGGGATTGTGATCAGCTTTGTGTGGCTGAAAGTGATCCACGATCCGAACAACCACCCGGGCGTGAACCAGAAAGAGCTGGACTATATCGCCGAAGGCGGGGCGCTGATCAACATGGATCAGAAGAGCAGCGCGCAGAAAGTGCCGTTTAGCGTCAAAATGGGGCAGATCAAGCAACTGATCGGCTCGCGGATGATGATCGGCATCTATATCGGTCAGTACTGCATCAACGCCTTAACCTACTTCTTTATCACCTGGTTCCCGGTTTATCTGGTGCAGGCGCGCGGCATGTCGATCCTCAAAGCCGGCTTTGTCGCCTCGATTCCGGCGGTGTGCGGCTTTGTCGGCGGGGTGCTGGGCGGGGTGATCTCCGACTGGTTAATGCGCCGCACCGGCTCGCTGAACATTGCGCGCAAAACGCCGATTGTGCTGGGGATGCTGCTCTCCATGACCATGCTGATGTGTAACTATGTCAACGTGGAGTGGATGGTGATCGGCTTTATGGCAATGGCCTTCTTCGGCAAAGGGATCGGCGCCCTCGGCTGGGCGGTGATGGCGGATACCGCGCCGAAAGAGATTAGCGGTCTCTCCGGCGGTCTGTTCAATATGTTCGGCAATATCTCCGGCATCGTCACCCCGATCGCCATCGGCTATATCGTCGGCACCACCGGCTCGTTCAACGGCGCGCTGATCTACGTCGGTATCCATGCCCTGGTGGCGGTGCTGAGCTATCTGGTGCTGGTGGGCGATATCAAACGTATCGAACTGAAACCTGTAGCGGGACGTTAATCATGACTACTCAATCCAGCCCGATTATCACAGAGATGAAGGTCATTCCGGTGGCCGGGCACGACAGCATGCTGCTGAACATCGGCGGAGCGCATAACGCCTGGTTTACCCGCAATATCGTGGTGTTAACCGATAACGCCGGCCATACCGGCGTCGGTGAAATCCCGGGCGGTGAAAAAATTCGCCAGACCCTGGAGGATGCCATTCCGCTGGTGGTGGGCAAAACGCTGGGCGAGTATAAAAACGTGCTGGGCGCGGTGCGCAATCAGTTTGCCGACCGCGACGCCGGGGGCCGCGGCCTGCAGACCTTTGACCTGCGCACCACCATTCACGTGGTGACCGGCATCGAAGCGGCACTGCTGGATCTGCTGGGCCAGCACCTTGGGGTCAACGTCGCCTCGCTGCTAGGCGATGGCCAGCAGCGCAGCGAAGTCGAAATGCTGGGCTATCTGTTCTTTGTCGGTAATCGCCATGCGACGCCGCTGGCCTATCAGAGCCAGCCGGATGAGCAGTGCGAGTGGTATCGCCTGCGCCATGAAGAGGCGATGACGCCGGATGCGGTGGTCCGCCTGGCGGAAGCGGCGTATGAAAAATATGGTTTCAACGACTTTAAGCTGAAGGGCGGCGTGCTGGCCGGTTTTGAAGAAGCCGAAGCGATCAGCGCCCTGGCGAAGCGCTTCCCGAATGCTCGCGTCACTCTCGACCCGAATGGCGCCTGGCTGCTTGAGGAGGCCATTCAGATTGGTAAACAGCTGAAGGGCGTGCTGGCCTATGCGGAAGATCCGTGCGGCGCCGAACAGGGCTTCTCCGGCCGAGAAGTGATGGCCGAGTTCCGCCGCGCGACGGGCCTGCCGACCGCCACCAATATGATCGCCACCGACTGGCGGCAGATGGGCCATACGCTGTCGCTACAATCGGTGGATATCCCGCTGGCGGACCCGCACTTCTGGACCATGCAGGGGTCGGTGCGCGTAGCGCAGATGTGCCATGAGTTCGGTCTGACCTGGGGTTCGCACTCTAATAATCACTTCGACGTGTCGCTGGCGATGTTCACCCACGTCGCGGCAGCGGCGCCGGGCAAGATCACCGCTATCGATACCCACTGGATCTGGCAGGAGGGCAACCAGCGTCTGACCAAACAACCTTTTGAAATCAAAGGCGGCATGGTGCAGGTACCGAGTACCCCGGGCCTGGGGGTTGAGCTGGATATGGACCGCGTGATGCAGGCAAATGAGCTATATAAGAAACATGGTCTTGGCGCCCGCGACGATGCGATGGCGATGCAGTATCTGATCCCGGGCTGGACCTTTGACAACAAGCGTCCATGCATGGTGCGCTAAAAGTCCGCCGGCCTCTGCGGGGGCCGGCATTGCGCGACAGCGCCAGGGGTTGGCTCAGAGTAAGGACAGCAGATGAAAATAGTGATCGCACCGGATTCCTGGAAGGAGAGCCTGAGCGCGCTGGAAGTGGCCAGTGCGATAGAGCAAGGCTTTCGCGAGATTTATCCTGACGCCGAGTACGTCAAGCTGCCGGTTGCCGATGGTGGGGAAGGGACGGTGGAAGCCATGGTGGCGGCGACCGGCGGGCTTCTGGTTCCGCTGGCGGTCCCCGGGCCGCTGGGCGAGCCGGTTGAGGCATTTTACGGGCTGTCCGGCGATCGCCAGTGCGCCTTTATCGAAATGGCGGCGGCCAGCGGCCTGGAGAGCGTCCCGCCGGCGCAGCGTAACCCGCTGCTGACCACTTCCTGGGGTACCGGGGAGCTTATCCGCCATGCGCTGGACGCCGGGGTAAGACAGATCATTATTGGTATTGGCGGCAGTGCGACCAATGACGGCGGCGCCGGGATGGCGCAGGCGCTGGGGGCGAAACTGCTGACCGCCGAGGGCCAGCAAATTGCCTCCGGGGGCGGCGCGCTGGAGACGCTGGCGCGAATCGATCTCAGCGAACTCGATTCGCGGCTGGCAGATTGCCGGATTGACGTTGCCTGCGACGTCACCAACCCGTTGACCGGCCCGCAGGGCGCCAGCGCGGTGTTCGGCCCGCAAAAAGGGGCGACGGCGCAGATGATCGACCGGCTCGATAGCGGCCTGCGGCACTATGCCCGGATTATCGCCCGCGATTTAGATATCGACGTGCTGAGCCTTGAGGGCGGCGGCGCGGCGGGCGGCATGGGTGCGGCGCTGTATGCGTTCTGTGGTGCTCAGTTGCGTCCGGGCATTGAGATTGTCACCGATGCGCTACAGCTGGCTGAGCGGGTGGCGGATGCCGATTTAGTGATCACCGGCGAAGGGCGTATCGATAGCCAGACGATCCACGGCAAAGTGCCGGTGGGGGTGGCGAGGGTGGCGAAGCGTTTTAACGTCCCGGTGATCGGGATTGCCGGCAGTCTTACCGCCGATGTTGGCGTCGTGCATCAGCACGGGCTGGATGCGGTATTCAGCGTGTTGTATACCATCTGTACCCTTGATGAAGCGTTGGCCAATGCCGCCGCCAACTTGCGAATGACGGCGCGTAACGTAGCCGCGGTTTTGCAGATGGGCGACAGGCGGTAACCCGGCTGGCGCAGTGGTATTTGTAGCCCGGATAAGGTGCGTAGCACCGCGATCCGGGAACCATCCCCGGTGGCGCTTACGCTTACCGGGGCTACCAACCGAATACCGGACCGTAGGACGTAGCCCGGATGAGGCGCGTAGCGCCGCTATCCGGGGTTTACACCCCCATCCGGCACGCTTCGCGGGCCACATTATCCATCTCATCTAACAGCTCAAGCAGCTCCGGCTCCAGATCCTCGGCGGCGGTGCCTGCCCGCAGCTGACTTTCCAGGGTATGGCACAGCTTTTTCAGCCGCGGCACGCCGCTATAGCTGCAGCTGCCGTGCAGTTTATGGATCAGATCCACCAGCCCTTCCGGCTGCTCGCCCACCAGCTGCTCCTCAACTTTGTTACGCACCTCCGGCATAAAGGCGATCAGCATTTGCAGCATCTCCCGCGCCAGGTCCGGCTTCATGGCCGCCTGGCGCAGCGCCAGCTGCCAGTCGAGCGTTTGATTATGATCGACGATCGGCTCTGCGGGCGGTAGCGACGCCGGAACGACGCTGTGCAGGCCGGGCTGATAGCGCAACAGCAGTGCGTGCAGTTTCTCTTCTTCGATTGGCTTCGCCAGATAGTCGTTCATGCCGGCGCTCAGTAATTTCTCACGCTGCCCCTCCAGGGCGTGCGCGGTGACCGCAATAACCGGGGTTTGCTGATGATGGGACAGGTGATGGATAAGCTCACAGGCGCGGATGCCGTCCATATCCGGCATCTGAATATCCATCAGGATCAGATCCATCTGCAGCTGCTTGGCCTTGTCCACCGCCTGCTGGCCGCTGTCGCAGAGGATCACCTGCTGCACAAGATCATCCAGCAGGGCGCCAATCAGCTTCAGGTTAGCCGGGTTGTCGTCGACGGCCATTACCGTCATTGGCAACTTATGACTGTCGATCTGCATCAGCGGCGCGGAGGCAAGCGCGTGGCTGGTAGCCACCAGCGCCGGTAGCAGACGGGTGGTGGTGAGCGGCTTTAACAGGCAGGCGGCAACGCCGTCGCGCTTCAGGGCTTCGGCGCTGACCTGGGCATGGCACGGCAGGGCCAGCAGTACGTTATCGGACATCGCGCAGGCTTTGGCTAATTTTTCCCGATGCGGCGACAAATCGCGCATTGAAACCGGGATACCGACCAGCAGAATGTCATACTGCGCTTCCGCCAGCGAGGAGAAGGTAGGGCTGTAGATAACCTCCAGCGGCGTAGCGGCCAGCATCTCCAGGGTACACTGCGCCGCCGTCGCGTTGGCTTCCACATAGGCCAGACGTTTGCCGACAAGCCCGTCGGTGTTCAGCGTATCCGGAATGGCGTTCGGGTTGAGATCGAGGCTGATATGGAACCAGAAGGTGGAGCCGCGGTTCGGCTGGCTGTGGAACGAAATATCCCCGCCCATCTCTTTGACCAGACGCTGAGTGATCACCAGCCCGAGCCCGGTGCCGCCGTGGCGGCGTGAAATACTGGCATCGGCCTGACGGAAGGCCTGGAATAGCCGGGACTGGTCGCGCTCGGGGATGCCGATGCCGGTATCGTGGATCTGAATTTCGATCTGTACCCGGGAATTACTGATGGCCCGCTGCTCCACCAGTACGTCGATATTGCCGTGCTCGGTAAATTTGATGGCGTTGCCCACGAGGTTGGTCACAATCTGCTGCAGACGCAGCGGGTCGCCGATAACGTTGTCCGGTACATTGTTCTTAATATTCAGCGTCAGCTCCAGCCCTTTATCGTGCGCGGAATGCGCCAGCAGGGTGACCACTTCATCAAGCGAAGTGCGCAGCAGGAACGGAATACTCTCCAGGATCAGCTTCCCGGCTTCCAGCTTGGAAAAGTCGAGCACGTCATTGATGATCGCCAGCAGATTGTTGGCCGAACGTTCGATGGTGGTCAGGTGGTCGCGCTGCGTAGCGTTGAGATCGGTTTTCAGCGTCAGGCGGGTAAAGCCGATCACCCCATTGAGCGGGGTGCGCAGCTCGTGAGACATATTGGCCAGGAACTCAGACTTAATGCGCGCCGCCTCCTGGGCGCGCTTTTTCGCCAGGTCCAGCTCGACGTTCTGGATCTCCATCTGCTCAAGCGTTTCCCGTAGATCGGAGGTCGCCTGGTCGACGTTGTGTTGCATCTCTTCGTGGTATGCCGCCAGCGACATGGCCATCGAGTTAATGCCATTTTTCAGCATATCCAGTTCGCCGAGCATAAAGCCTTCGACCCGGCTGTCCAGCTGTCCGCGGCGGATGCGGTCGACAGTGTTAACCATATTGCGGATTGGCCCGGTGACGTCGCGCATCAGCCTCCAGCCGAAGATTAACGCGATGCCGATACAGAACAGCATCATTACGCTGGAGATAAAAATCTCTTTGTACTGCTGGAGGCGAACCGATTTTAGATCCAGCTCCAGGGCGACGTAGCCCAGCATATTGCCCGGCATTTTAGCGTCAGATTCGGGTGATTCATCCGGAGAATAGCTTTCCGAGACAATAGGCGTGCGCAGGATCATCATGTCGCCATCGCGGATGACGCTGAGTTGACGGGGGAATGCCTCGCCTTTCGGGATCTGCAGTTCGCTGGGATTGAGCTGGTAATTGGAGGTGACAAATAAGCGGTTATGCGAATCGTACACCGAGATGGCCCGCACGATCTCCGAGTGGCGACGATGCAGAACGCTGATCAGCTGGCCGATGGATTCGCGGTTTTGCAAGTTCATGCCATATTCGCTGGAGACCGCCAGCGGTTCGATAATACTGGCGCCAGCGTCCTCCAGCTGGCGTTGCAGGTCGTTATAACGATGAGCGACAAAGAAAATACTGAGCAACAGTCCTATCAGGACGGTTGGCGCCAGAATCAGAATCATCATGCGAGCACGCAGGCTGTAGTTGGTCATGCGGTTCCATTATGGGAGAATATAGACATCATCGTTCTGTGCAGCGTCGCTGCGCCTCGCGGCGCTGCCGCTCTGAACGAGCTCGTTTTATTTGATTGAGACAACTCTCTACGATGGCGCAATTCTACTCTGCAAAACGGCGTGTGACGACGCGCCAGATCATAACCGTTACAGTCAACGACCTCGATCCCTTTGGTCAGGGTGTTGCCCGCCACCAGGGGAAGGCGCTGTTCGTGAGCGGCGTGCTGCCCCACGAGCAGGCCGAGGTGGTGCTGGTGGAAGATAAAAAACAGTACGCCCGCGCCGAGGTGAAACGCCGACTGACCGACAGCCCGCAGCGCCAGGCGCCGCGCTGCCCCCATTTTGGCGTCTGCGGCGGATGCCAACAACAACATGCCAGCGTTCCGCTTCAGCAGCAAAGTAAACGCGCCGCGCTGGGGCGACTGATGAAGCGCGAGGTAGATGACGTCATCGCCGGCGCGCCGTGGGGCTACCGCCGTCGCGCACGCTTGAGCTTGAATTATCAGCCGAAGACCCAACAATTGCAGATGGGTTTTCGCCAGGCCAACGCCAAAGCGATCGTCGATGTGGTGCAGTGCCCTGTTTTGGTGCCCCAACTTGAGGCATTGCTGCCCGCTGTGCGCGAGTGCTTAAGCGCGCTGAGCGCATTACGCCATCTCGGCCACGTCGAGCTGGTGCAGGCGGACAACGGTCCGCTGATGGTGCTGCGCCATACCGCAGCCCTGCCGGCGACAGACAAGGAAAAACTGGAACGCTTTTCGCAAACTTACGGTCTTTCCCTGTACCTCGCGCCACAAAGCGAGATACTGGAGCATATTCATGGCGAAGCGCCATGGTATACCTCAGACGGACTACGCTTAGTGTTCAGCCCGCGGGATTTTATCCAGGTCAACGACGGCGTAAATCAGCAGATGGTGCGTACCGCACTGGAGTGGCTGGATCTGCGGCCAGAGGACCGGGTGCTGGATCTGTTCTGCGGGATGGGCAACTTTACCCTGCCGCTGGCGACACGCGCCGCCCATGTGGTGGGCGTGGAAGGGGTGCCGGCGCTGGTGGAGAAGGGGCGGGAAAACGCCGCCCGCAATGGTTTATCAAATGTCACTTTCTTCCATGAAAATCTGGAAGAAGACGTCACCCGTCAGGCCTGGGCGAAGCACGGCTTTGATAAAGTGCTGCTGGACCCGGCCCGCGCCGGCGCGCCGGGCGTGATGCCGCATATAATAAAACTGGCACCGCGGCGGGTGGTGTATGTTTCCTGCAACCCGGCGACGCTGGCGCGAGACAGCGAAACCCTGTTGCAGGCTGGATATCAGATTCAACGCCTGGCGATGCTGGATATGTTCCCGCATACCGGCCATCTGGAATCAATGGTGTTGTTTGAGCGCAGGCTTACATAAGGTCATTCACAACGTCGCAGAAGAGCCACCCTGGCCATGAATGCTGACGCGACCTGCAGGATGACATGTAGAAAGTTGAGGCTTGCCGACTTCGGCAGGCCGGTCCCTTAAGGAGAGGACAATGGTTGCGGTAAGAAGTGCACATCTTAATAAAGCTGGTGAATTTGACCCGAAGAAATGGATCGCGAGTCTGGGAATTTCCAGCCAGCAGTCGTGTGAGCGCTTAGCCGAAACCTGGGATTATTGTCGCGAAAAAACGCAAGGACACCCGCAGGCGGACCTGCTGCTGTGGCGGGGCGTCGAAATGGTGGAGATCCTCTCCACCCTACGGATGGCCCCCGATACGCTGCGCGCGGCGCTGCTGTTCCCGCTGGCCGACGGCGAAGTTGTCAGCGAAGAGGTGATGCAGGAGAGCGTAGGTAAATCGGTCGTGACCCTGATTCACGGGGTGCGGGACATGGCCGCTATCCGCCAGCTGAAGGCTACCCATACCGACTCGGTCTCTTCCGAGCAGGTGGATAACATTCGCCGTATGCTGCTGGCGATGGTTGACGATTTCCGCTGCGTGGTCATCAAACTTGCTGAGCGTATCGCGCATCTGCGCGAGGTCAAGGACGCGCCGGAAGATGAGCGCGTTCTTGCGGCGAAAGAGTGCACCAATATCTATGCTCCCCTGGCGAACCGCTTAGGTATCGGCCAGCTGAAGTGGGAGCTGGAAGATTACTGCTTCCGCTATCTGCACCCGGCGGAATACAAGCGCATTGCCAAACTGCTCCACGAGCGCCGTATCGACCGCGAGCATTACATCGAAGAGTTTGTCGGCCACCTGCGCTCAGAGATGAAAGCCGAAGGCGTCAAGGCGGAAGTCTATGGCCGGCCGAAGCATATCTACAGTATCTGGCGCAAAATGCAGAAAAAACACCTCGCTTTCGACGAGCTGTTTGACGTTCGCGCGGTGCGTATTGTGGCTGAGCGTTTGCAGGATTGCTATGCCGCGCTGGGGATCGTCCATACTCACTACCGCCATCTGCCGGATGAATTCGACGACTACGTGGCCAACCCGAAACCCAACGGTTACCAGTCTATCCATACCGTGGTGCTGGGGCCGAGCGGCAAGACGGTGGAAATTCAGATCCGCACCCGGCAGATGCATGAAGACGCCGAGCTGGGCGTGGCCGCACACTGGAAGTACAAAGAGGGTGCGGGAGCTGGTACCAGCGGCGGCCGCGGCTATGAAGACCGTATCGCCTGGCTGCGTAAGCTGATTGCCTGGCAGGAAGAGATGGCCGACTCCGGCGAGATGCTCGACGAAGTGCGCAGCCAGGTCTTCGACGACCGGGTGTATGTCTTTACGCCGAAAGGCGACGTGGTGGACCTGCCTGCGGGGTCGACGCCGCTCGACTTTGCCTATCATATTCACAGCGATGTCGGCCATCGCTGCATCGGCGCCAAAATTGGCGGCCGCATCGTGCCATTCACCTACCAGCTGCAGATGGGCGATCAGATCGAAATTATTACCCAGAAGCAGCCGAACCCGAGCCGTGACTGGCTGAACCCTAACCTCGGCTATGTGACCACCAGCCGCGGACGCTCGAAGATCCACGCCTGGTTCCGTAAGCAGGATCGCGACAAGAACATTCTCGCCGGTCGGCAGATCCTCGACGACGAGCTGGAGCATTTGGGCATCAGCCTGAAGGATGCGGAAAAGCACCTGCTGCCGCGCTATAACTTCAACGAGCTCGATGAACTGCTGGCCGCCATCGGCGGTGGCGATATCCGTCTCAACCAGATGGTCAACTTCCTGCAGGCGCAGTTCAATAAACCTAGCGCCGCCGAGCAGGATGCGGCCGCGCTGAAGCAACTGCAGCAGAAAACCTACACGCCGCAAAATCGCACCAAGGACAATGGCCGGGTAGTGGTGGAAGGGGTAGGCAACCTGATGCACCATATTGCCCGCTGCTGCCAGCCAATCCCGGGCGACGAGATCGTCGGCTTTATCACCCAGGGGCGCGGGATCTCCGTGCATCGCGCGGACTGCGATCAGCTGGCTGAACTGCAGTCGCATGCTCCGGAGCGCATCGTCGATGCGGTATGGGGCGAAAGCTACTCGGCGGGCTACTCGCTGGTGGTCAGGGTGGAGGCGAACGATCGCAGCGGTTTACTGCGCGATATCACTACCATCCTCGCCAATGAGAAGGTGAACGTGCTGGGCGTCGCCAGCCGCAGCGATACCCGTCAGCAGCTGGCAACCATCGATATGACCATCGAGATTTACAACCTGCAGGTGCTGGGCCGGGTGCTCGGTAAGCTCAACCAGGTGCCGGATGTGATCGACGCGCGCCGTCTGCACGGCGGTTAATTCATCTGCAGGCCGGATAAGGCGAAGCCGCCATCCGGCAATTTCGCAACGTCGGATAAGGTCTAAACGCCTTATCCGGCCGACTATTTTTTAAATTTCCAGGATTGTCACATGACTCAAATTGACCGCTTGCTCGGCATCATGCGCCGCCTGCGCGACCCGGAAAACGGCTGCCCATGGGATAAAGAGCAGACCTTTGCCACTATCGCCCCTTACACCCTTGAGGAGACCTACGAGGTCCTCGATGCTATCCAGCGGGAAGATTTTGACGATCTGCGCGGTGAACTGGGCGATCTGCTGTTCCAGGTGGTGTTCTATGCGCAAATGGCGCAGGAAGAGGGACGCTTTAACTTTGACGATATCTGCGCCGCCATCAGCGACAAGCTGGAGCGTCGCCACCCGCATATCTTCGGCGAGGCATCGGCGGGCAATAGCACGGAAGTCCTGGCCCGCTGGGAGCAAATCAAAAGCGCGGAGCGGGCGGAAAAAGCCCAGCATTCGGCACTGGACGATATTCCCCATAGCCTGCCGGCGCTAATGCGCGCGCATAAAATCCAGCGCCGCTGCTCGGCAGTGGGTTTCGACTGGACCTCGCTGGGCCCGGTGCTCGACAAAGTGCATGAAGAAATTGATGAAGTGATGCATGAAGCGCAGCAGGCGGTGGTGGATGAAGCAAAACTGGAAGAGGAAGTGGGCGATCTGCTGTTTGCCACGGTGAACTTATCCCGTCATTTGGGCGTCAAAGCCGAGGTGGCGCTGCAGAAAGCAAACCTCAAATTTGAGCGTCGCTTCCGCGAGGTCGAGCGTATTGTCGCCGCCCGCGGCCTGGAAATGACCGGCGTCGACCTCGATACCATGGAAGAAGTGTGGCAGGAAGTAAAACGCCAGGAAACTGATCTCTAACGGATTTTCGTGATCAAGCGCGATTTGTGTGATTTTATAAATAACAAGCGCTTGATTTACGTCAAAAACATTTCGCCAAAAGCGTCTATTTTCTCTTTCCGTTATGTCGTTGAAACACCATGTAGCCTGCCTCTTCGAGTTGTTCGAGTCGCAACACAGGTGCAACTTGAAGAACGAAGGGGAGGGGAAGAATGAAAGTTTGTGGCGTCACGCATGTTCGGGTATACTACTTTCCCGTCCTGGTTATTCCATCGTTTTACCCTAACTTCTCAGGTTCAGCATGACAACGAACTATATTTTTGTGACCGGCGGGGT
>OGHK01001870.1_pt1 | contig 16193 bp, 13 predicted proteins | sample 1571411 | NCBI WGS metagenome assembly OGHK01 (sample SAMEA2582043, study PRJEB24529) | metagenome | biome: Human gut stool | place: China | collected 2011 | reverse complement strand
TTAGGGCTCAAGGCAGGTGCTTTATGCCAGCCGATTGTTCACAGAACGTTCTTTTCCGGCAGATAGTAGCTGCGTGATTGCTTTTGACAGGAACGATCACATGGCAGCCGGGAATTAGAAGGTTAAATGGTAACTGTTCGGTAGGTCTGCGCACTTGCTGCGCTGACCTAACTATGAAGGTACTGAATAGTTACGAAGGTTAAATGGTAATTGTGTACTGGACAGTTACAATTGAATACGGAAGAAAGGAGGATGGTGTATGGGAATGATGACAGTTCCGATGAGCCTTCAGGAGCCGGATTTTATGATCCATGGCGTCTTAAAGACAGAGATGTTTGGTCAGGAGTTGTGGATCACCACAACGACTGTAGGTTCCTGGATCATTACGGCCACACTTCTGCTGATCGCGTGGATCGCCAGCAGGAAGTTAAAGAAGGTAAATGCCACTGATACGCCTGGTACATTTCAATGTGTGCTGGAGATGGGGATGGAAGCCCTGCAGAACATGGCAGAAGGCATTTTAGGCGGTAATGCGAAACGGTTTGTTAACTACATCGGAACAATATTCTTATTTATCTTGTTCTGCAACTTAAGCGGTCTGTTTGGACTTCGTGCCCCGACAGCCGACTTTGGCGTAACATTCTTATTAGGTATGTTTACGTTCTTCATTGTGAACTATCAGGGAATTAAAAACCGGGGAATCGGCCATTTTACCAGCCTGTTCCAGCCAATACCGGTTTTGTTCCCCATTAACCTGATTGGAGAGATCGCAAACCCGATTTCAATCTCGCTGCGTCTTTTTGCCAATCTGCTTTCCGGCGTTATCATCATGGGCCTGTGGTATGGCATGATGCCATGGTTTGCCAAAATCGGTATCCCGGCGGCATTACATGTGTACTGCGATCTGTTTTCCGGATGTATCCAGACATATGTGTTCTGTATGCTGACGATGGTATACGTCAATGACAAAATGGAATAAGCCGTTTTGCGGTGCAAAGACAGTAAAAATCTGGAGACCGGGGAATGCTTGCATTCAGCCGGTTGGAAGAGTTTTGCTGGCTTTATAGGGCAGAATGCCCGACATGAGCGACGCTGAAAGCGCCGCGAATGGCAGCGCAATGGTGCCGCGAATGACACTGTGAAATCATTAAACACACATTTATTTAATTTAGGAGGAAATTTTTATGAATATCTCTGGACAGGATTTTATTTTTGGTTGTTCTGCAATTGGTGCTGGTCTGGCAATGATCGCCGGTATCGGACCTGGTGTAGGCCAGGGTATCGCAGCAGGTTACGGTGCATCAGCAGTAGGACGTAATCCGGGTGCAAAAGGTGACATCATGTCAACAATGCTTTTAGGACAGGCGGTAGCAGAGACAACAGGTCTTTACGGACTCGTAGTTGCCCTTATTCTCTTATTTGCTAACCCTCTTTATGGCAAACTTAAATAATGCTCTATTTAAAAAATATTTAAAATAGAAAGGAGGCTGTAAAGTGAACGGTTTGGTAAAAGTTGCTTTAGCAGGTGACGGACTTGGAGATTATATATTTGGTCTTGATCCACAGCTTCTTGTGGATTCAGCTATCACAATACTTGCAATGTTCGCAATGTTTTTGCTTTTGTCGTATCTTCTTTTCAATCCGGCAAGGGATCTTTTACAGAAGAGACAGGCATATATAAAAGAACAGCTTGAAGAAGCAGCAAAGGAAAAAAAGGATGCCATTGAATTTAAGGCAGAATATGATGAAAAACTTAAAGCTGTCGATAAGGAAGCAGAACAGATTTTGAGCCAGACAAGGAAGAACGCTGTCAAGAGAGAAAACGAGATAGTGGATGAGGCTAAAGCAGAGGCTGCAAGAATTGTTGACAGAGCAAATCATGATATAGAACTTGAAAAATCTAAAGTTAAAGATGATGTTAAGAAAGAAATGATATCTGTTGCAACAGTTATGGCTGAAAAGATTGTGGCATCTTCTTTAGATGAGGAAAAACAGTCACAGCTTATCACAGATACATTGGAAGAGATGGGTGAAGAGACATGGCTAAGCTGATATCTAAAACTTACGGCGATGCGCTTTTTGAGGTAGCGGCTGAGGAAAATAAGCTCGAGAGCCATCTCAAAGAAGTGGAAGCTGTGCTTGATGTGCTCAAAGAAAATGAAGAGTATATCAACATTATAGGATATCCAAGAATTCCGATTGAAGAGAAAAAGACCATGATAGAAAGTGCTTTCAAGGGAAAGGTTTCTGACGATATGGTTGGATTTCTCACAGTTATTGTGGAAAAGGGAAGATTTTCAAAAATAGAGGAAATTTTAAACTATTTTGTTGACAGAGTGCATGAGGCAGAAAAAATAGGAACTGCTGAAATTACATCCGCTATAGAGCTTAGTGAAGCACAGAAAAAGGCGGTTGAAGATAAGCTGCTTACGACTACAGCCTATAAGAAAATTATTGCGAAGTATAGTGTAGATAAGTCACTGATAGGCGGTATGGTTATCAGAATCGGTGACAGAATCGTGGACAGCAGCGTAAAGACAAAACTTGAAACTATGGCAAGAGATTTGTCAAAGGTTCGTTTGTCAAACTAAATTAAATCGAAAGAAGGTGCGAGAGTATCATGAATTTGAAACCTGAAGAAATCAGTTCAGTTATCAAAGAACAGATTAAACAGTACAGTACCAAATTTGAAGTTGCAGATACGGGTACTGTTATACAGGTTGCCGATGGTATTACGCGTATTCATGGTCTTGCAAAGGCTATGGAAGGCGAATTGCTGGAATTTCCTAATGAAATTTACGGCATGGTTTTAAACCTTGAGGAAGACAATGTCGGAGCAGTACTCTTGGGTGACCATAAAAATATCAATGAGGGCGATATAGTAAAAACTACAGGACGAGTAGTAGAGGTGCCTGTTGGCGATGAAATGCTCGGACGAGTAGTAAATTCTCTCGGACAGCCTATAGACGGCAAAGGTCCGATAAAGACAACAAAAACAAGACCGATTGAGAGAGTAGCATCAGGTGTTATCTCAAGAAAATCGGTAGATACACCACTTCAGACAGGTATCAAGGCGATTGACTCGATGGTTCCTATCGGAAGAGGACAGCGTGAGCTTATCATTGGTGACCGTCAGACAGGTAAGACAGCGATAGCCATTGATACAATTATTAATCAGAAGGGACAGGGAGTTAAGTGTATTTATGTTGCAATAGGCCAGAAGGCATCTACGGTTGCAGCACTTGTAAATAAACTTGAAGAGTTCGGTGCGATGGACTATACAACAGTAGTTGCATCAACAGCCAGTGAGCTTGCACCATTACAGTATATTGCACCATATTCAGGATGTGCCATAGGTGAGGAATGGATGGAAAATGGTGAGGATGTACTTGTAATATATGATGACCTTACAAAACATGCAGCAGCATACCGTACACTTGCATTGCTCTTAAAGCGTCCGCCGGGACGTGAGGCATATCCGGGAGATGTATTCTATCTCCACTCAAGACTTCTTGAAAGAGCAGCACGTCTTTCAGATAAGCTTGGAGGGGGTTCGCTTACAGCACTTCCTATTATAGAGACACAGGCGGGTGATGTATCTGCGTATATTCCTACAAATGTTATCTCAATAACAGACGGACAAATTTATCTTGAGACAGAGATGTTTAACTCTGGTTTTCGTCCTGCTGTAAATGCGGGTCTTTCAGTTTCACGAGTTGGAGGAGCTGCACAGATAAAAGCTATGAAGAAGATTTCAGGTTCAATCCGTATTGAACTTGCTCAGTACCGTGAGCTTGCGGCATTCTCACAGTTTAGTTCAGACCTTGACCCTGAGACAAAAGCACAGCTTGCACAGGGAGAGAGAATTCGTGAGGTATTAAAGCAGGATAACTACAATCCTATGTCTGTTGAACATGAATTTATCAGTATTTATGCGGCAACACATAAATATCTTATAGATATTGAACTTGAAGATATTGCTGACTTTGAAAGAGGTCTTTTGCAGTTCATCGATGAGAAATATCCTGAAGTACCGGATATGATTAAAGAGACAGGTGAACTTTCAAAAGAAATGGAAGACAAGTTTGTTCAGGCAATTGAGAAATTCAAGGCAGAGTTCGTTAAGAACAGATAGAGAGGTGTGATGATATGGCCTCAATGAGAGATATAAAAAGGCGTAAGGAAAGTGTCCAAAGTACAGGGCAGATTACAAAAGCAATGAAGCTTGTATCATCTGTAAAGTTGCAAAAGGCAAAAGTCGGAGCAGAATTGTCAAAACCTTATTTTGATACTATGTATGAGACGGTTGCTGATATGATTGCAAGGTCAGGAGGATTGTCACATCCGTTTCTTAAAAAGAGCGAGTCTGATAAAAAGGCTGTTATAGTCATTACATCAAACAGAGGACTTGCGGGCGGTTACAATTCAAATGTCGTAAAACTTGTGACACATGATGAACGCTTTAAAAAAGAAGATACAATTATATATGCAGTCGGAACAAAGGGAAGAGATTCACTTATGCGTCAGGGATATGAGATAGCAGGTGATTATTCGGAAGCGATGAACGAGCCCCTTTACAGTGATGCGACAGGTATTGGGAAAGATGTGCTTAGCAAATTTGTCAAAGGTGAAATTGGCGAGATTTATATAGCTTACACAATCTTTAAAAATACTGTTGTCCAGATTCCGACACTTATGAAACTTCTTCCTATTGATGCAGATGATATTGTATCAGAGCAGGAGGAAGACCAGAGTCCGTTAGACAAGCTTACGCTTATGAATTATGAGCCGGAGCCTGAGGAGGCACTTGATGCCATAATTCCAAAGTATATAAACAGTCTTATATATGGCGGACTTGTGGAGGCGCATGCCAGTGAAAACGGTGCACGTATGCAGGCGATGGATTCGGCAACAAGCAATGCTGAGGAGATGATAAGTGACCTGTCACTTAAATATAACAGAGCAAGACAGGCATCTATCACTCAGGAGCTTACGGAGATTATTGCGGGTGCATCAGCAATATCTTAATAAAAATAAAAAATCTTAAGAAGGGAAAAAGAGATGGCAGAATTAAATACAGGTAAACTTACACAGATCATCGGTGCCGTTCTCGATGTCAGATTTTCAGAGGGAAAACTTCCTGAAATCAATGACGCTATCAAAGTTCCACTCAAAGACGGAGAAGAACTTGTGGTAGAAGTAGCACAGCATCTTGGTGATGATACTGTCCGCTGTATTGCCATGGGTCCGACAGACGGGTTGGTACGAGGAATGGAAGCTATTGCTACAGGTGGTCCTATATCAGTTCCGGTCGGTGAAAAGACACTTGGACGAATGTTCAATGTACTTGGCAATCCTATAGATGAAAAACCGGCACCGGAAGGTGTTGAATATGATCCAATTCACAGAAAAGCACCTGCTTTTGAGGAGCAGTCAACACAGACAGAAATCCTTGAAACAGGAATAAAAGTAGTTGACCTTTTGTGTCCTTATCAGAAAGGTGGAAAAATCGGTCTTTTCGGTGGTGCGGGTGTTGGTAAGACTGTACTTATACAGGAGCTTATCACAAATATTGCTCAGGAGCATGGTGGATACTCAGTATTCACAGGTGTAGGAGAGCGTACAAGAGAGGGTAATGATCTTTATTATGAAATGATTGAGTCCGGAGTTATCGATAAGACAACAATGGTATTCGGTCAGATGAATGAGCCACCTGGAGCTCGTATGAGAGTTGCGCTTACAGGACTTACAATGGCAGAGAACTTCCGTGACAGATCAGGAAAAGACGTTCTTTTGTTCATTGATAATATTTTCCGTTTTACACAGGCAGGTTCCGAGGTTTCAGCACTTCTCGGACGTATGCCTAGTGCCGTAGGTTATCAGCCTACACTTCAGACGGAGATGGGTGCTTTACAGGAGCGTATCACATCTACAAAGAAAGGTTCTATCACATCAGTACAGGCAGTATATGTGCCGGCCGATGACCTTACAGATCCGGCTCCGGCAAACACATTTACACATCTTGATGCGACAACGGTACTTTCACGTTCTATCGTTGAGCTTGGAATTTACCCGGCAGTAGATCCGCTTGAGTCAACATCACGTATTCTTGACCCACATGTTGTCGGTGAAGAGCACTATAAGGTTGCGCGTGGCGTACAGGAAATATTGCAGAAATACAAAGAACTGCAGGATATTATCGCAATTCTTGGTATGGATGAACTTTCAGAAGATGATAAGATTGTCGTAAACAGAGCAAGAAAAATTCAGAGATTTCTTTCTCAGCCGTTCCATGTAGCAGAACAGTTTACGGGACTTCCCGGTAAATATGTACCTGTTGCAGAAACTATTAGAGGTTTCCAGGAAATTCTTGAAGGAAAACATGATGACATACCTGAAAATCTTTTCCTCAATGCAGGAACAATAGACGAAGTTGTTGAAAGAATGAATTCAAAATAAAAATGACAATTCAGGATTTGTATAAAGTGGAGGTGGAGCATGGCTGAAAAGAAGTTCAATCTTCAGATAATATCACCTACCAGGGTTTTCTTTGATGGAGACATAGATATGGTAGAAATGAAGACAACGGAAGGTGAGATAGGTGTACTTGCCGGTCACATTCCGCTGACTGCTATTCTTGAACCGGGTCTACTTCGCATAAAGAATGATGACGGTGATAAAGAAGCGGCACTTCATGATGGATTTGTAAAGATAACAAAAGACAAAGTGACAATTCTTGCTGAATCATGTGAATGGCCTGATGAGATAGATGTAAACAGAGCAAATGAAGCAAAGATAAGGGCAGAACGCCGTATTAAAAGCGGAGAACCTGCTGTTGATATGCTTCGTGCAGAGCTTGCACTTAAAAAGGCACTTACAAGAATTGATATTGCAGGAAAATATAAATAAAAACGTGGGCAGCTGCATCAGAATGTGCGGCTGCCTGTTTTGTTTTTTGTTTGACAGACTTAAAATTTTGGCTGGTGAAATATAGCTTCTATATTAGATTAGAATTGGTGCGGAAATTAAATAAATTGCTGTAAATTATTACAAAAACAATGTAAAATATTACAATTTAAGTAAAAAATTAGAAAAATAAGATGTTGATTCAAAGTGGGCAATGCGCCAAAAACAGGGATTTTTTGACATAAATATGACTTTCTTACAAAAATCTTACAATATATTAAAAATATTGCAAAAATGTTAAGTGTATGGTATGATTATATTGCGAGTGCAAATTTGATGTTTAAATTGCATTCATTCTACATATTGTTAACGTATAAAGGGAAAAAAGAAACGGGAGGTACATATTTATGGAAAAAACAATGTTACGCAGAGTTATGGTAGGTCTTACGATTGTTGTTATTGCGCTTGGTGTTGCAAATTTTGTCAAGACAAATATTTCAACATCAAATGGAAACAATTCTTTTAAAAGCAGTGTGACGGCAGCCGAGATTTCAGAATAAGTTTCAGTGATAAATCATAATATATGCAGGAAAGAGGAAACATGAAACGTTATTTTAGTATTATAGCAGTTATGGCACTTGTATTATGCATGCTTGTAGGATGTGGTTCTAAAAAGGATGATACATCTTCAAAAAGCGCAAAACAGGAAGAAACTGTTGCTCCTGAGAGTACAGACAATTCTGGACAGGATGCAGAAACAAGTGATTCGTCATCAGATGATACAAACCAGCTTTCAGGTAAGCATCATGTGGTTATAAAAGTTAAAGACTATGGAAATATAAAGGTGGAGCTTGATGCTGATACAGCACCTATTTCAGTTACAAACTTTGTAAAGCTTGCTAAGCAGGGGTTTTATGACGGACTTACATTTCATCGTATCATAGATGGATTTATGATTCAGGGCGGTGACCCAAATAGTGATGGAACAGGTGGTTCGGATGAAACAATAAAGGGCGAATTTAGTGAAAATGGCGTTGAGAACAATATTTCGCATGTCAGAGGAACTATCTCAATGGCTCGTTCATCTGAAAATGACAGTGCAAGTTCACAGTTTTTCATTGTGCAGTCAGACAGCACATATCTTGACGGACAGTATGCAGGTTTTGGAACGGTCACAAGCGGAATGGATATTGTAGATAAGATTTGTAAAGATACACCGGTTACAGATACAAACGGTACTGTTGAAAAGGAAAATCAGCCGGTTATCGATTCTATAAAGGTTGTAGACTGACAAATATGATGCAAGGGTCAAAAACAAATAGTAATGTATGTTTACAAACAAATTGCTATTTGGCGGCTTGACCATAACATCATAATAATAGTAAGAAGTTTACAAAATATCATAAACGGAATTGAAATTAAAAATTTAAATAATAGTAAAAGTCTCTTTAAGATTGACTTATAATAGTTTGTCTTAAAGAGGCTTTTTGTTTTATATTTTAAATGTCAAAAATAAATAGTGTATTTTTTGGCGAAATTTTGGGTAAAAATTTATAAGAAATTATGGTATATATTTGTATATTAAGATGTTGGGGCAAAAAGGTATTTTGACCCTTGCATCATATTAAACAGTTATAGAAATGAGGAAATTATGACAGATAAAAGAATAAAAAATCCTTTATGGAATTCTGAACTTGATATTGAGAAAAGACTTGATTTTTTAATTGAAAATCTTACACTCGATGAAAAAATAAGCTGTATGAGCAATGCAAATCCGGATATAGAAAGATTGGGAATAAAGGCATTTAATATAGGAGGGGAAGGAGCACACGGAGTTCAGGCAAGACACGACCAGAGCTGGGATTTGAGCGAGCCTGATTATACAACAATTTTTCCAAACCCTATAGGAATGAGCAGGTCGTGGGACAGAGAACTTATTAAAAAGGCAGGAAAAGTTACGGGAACGGAAACAAGAGGTCTGTTTGCAGCGGGCAGAAGCGGCTGTCTTTCTGTCTGGGCACCTACGGTGGATATGGAAAGAGATCCCAGATGGGGAAGAAACGAGGAGGCATACGGAGAGGATCCATATCTCACGGGTGAACTTGCGGGAGCGTATGTTGAGGGCATGCAGGGTGATGATGATTTCTATCTTATGTGTGCGGCAACATTAAAACATTTTTATGCAAATAATGTGGAAGAGGACCGCACATTTGTGTCTTCCGGTGTTGACCCTAGAAATAAGCGTGAGTATTATCATGAACCGTTTAGACGAATTATTATGGAACATGGAGCTGAAGCAATTATGACAGCATACAATGAGATAAACGGAGTTCCGTGTATGCTGATGCCTGACATAAAAAATTATGCGAAAAATAAATGGGGTTTGCACCATGTTGTAACAGACGGCGGAGATGTGTTCCAGACCGTAAATCAGCATGAATATTTTGGTACGGATGCGCAGACGGTAGCGGCAGGACTAAAAGCGGGAATAGACAGTTTTTCTGATAATACGGCTAAAGTCGAAGCGGCAGTTAGAGAGGCATATGAACTTGGGCTTATCGATATTAAAGATATTGATGAGGCAATAAGAAACCGCTTTGGAACAATGATAAGACTTGGATTGTTTGATGCATATGGGGACAATCCTTATTCGTATATAACAATAAATGATGTATGTACGAAAGAAAATCAGAAAACAGCACTTGAAATGGGGCAGAATTCTATTGTACTGCTTGAAAATAAAGGCATTCTTCCACTTGATTTATCAAAAGAAAAAGATGACATATGTGTACTTGGACCTTTGGCGGATGTCTGGCAGCTTGACTGGTATTCGGGACTGCCGCCTTATTGTGTGACGGGACTGGAAGGAATTAAAAAATATGCAGATGTGCCTTTTGAGAAAGGTCTATGTGAATTTAAGATAAAGGCAGACGGAAAATATCTCGGACTTGATGAGAGTGAAAGACTTATTGTCGCTGACAGCATGAATGCCGAGATATTCCGGATTGAGCAGTGGGATAAGAAACAATTTACGATAAGAAGCAGTACCAATGGGAAGCTTTTGTCTGTAAGGGATGATATTGAAGGTGGCGAAAGCGGAGATATTTGTGCCTGTAAAGATAGGGCTTTTGGCTGGTTTGTAAAAGAAGCATTTAAAATAAAAGACAGTGAAAATAAAGAAATGATTTTTGATAAATCGTTTTCGGGCAAGGTGACAAGCTGGAATGATGAAAGTTTTTATATAGATAAAAATGGTGTCTTAAAAGTCGAGAGTGCTTTTGAAAAATCAGGTGCTGAAAAAACGGAAGATAGAAGTAAAGACAGCAGTTCCGGTAATGAGGGCAGGGATATTTCTGAAACGGCAAAGGTAAGCAATTTGCAATTTGAAATTGTTGCAGATGGAATTGAGGCGGCAGCAGAACTTGCAAAGAAAGTCAAATATCCGATTCTATTTATTGGCGGAGACCCTATGGTTACATGTAAAGAGGATGTTGACCGGGATGACATAGCTTTTCCGATATATCAGCAGAAACTTCTTGAAGCGGTATATGAAGCGAATAAAAATGTAATTGTTGTTTTGGTTTCAAATGTAGCGTTTGATATATCATGGGCAAAAGAGCATGTAAAAGCAATGATATTATCGGCATCAGGATGTATGGAACTTGGAACAGCTATTGCAGATACTCTTTTTGGAAAAGTCAGTCCTGCAGGAAGACTTAGTACAACGTGGTATAAGGATATTGATAAACTTCCGCCAAAAGAAGATTATGATATAATTGCACATCCGAGGACTTATGCTTACTATGACGGAGAGGTGCTTTATCCGTTTGGATATGGGAAAACATATTCTGAGATTAAATATCTTGATATGAGAGCAGCAATTAAGGACTATACGAAAATCGAGGTATGCGTGAGTATTGAAAATGCAGGTGAATATGTGACGGATGAGGTTGTTCAGGTTTATGTGACAAAGAAAGAGTCAAAGGTTGTGCGTGCCATAAAGAATCTTGAAGCATTTGAAAGAGTGAAAAACCTTAGACCGGGAGAAAAAAGAGATATTGTATTGCAGATAAAAATAAAAGATTTGAAATATTATGATGTTGTTGAAGAAAGATGCATTCTTGAAGATGGGGACTATATTATTCAAGCCGGTTCATCAAGCAGAGACATTTATCTGAGTCAGACAGTGAACATAAAAGGTATATCAAGAGGTGCAAGGGATGCATGGCAGACAATAAAAGCAGACCATTACGATAGCTATAAAAATATTTATCTGCATGAGGGCATAAATGGTTTTGATGCGGTCTGCACGCAGGATAATGAAATTGAATGTGATGTTTCCTATAGAGATGTACTTTTGAAAGAAGCTGTATTCTTAAGAAATGACGGTACGGATATGAAAGAAATTACACTTGAAATTCTTGCTTCAATAGATGACGGTGGTGTGGTTGAAGTGTTGGCAGACGACAATGTAATTGGAAAGTTTGTAAAAGGTCAGACGAAAATAAAAGACATGCACAGTGAAATAGGTCAGGCGGCATTTAGAACGGACAAGAAGATGCCGTGGGCAGCGTTTGAAAGAAAGACTGATTTTAAAAAGTACAACATTACTGTAGATACGGACAAAATTCCGCATAAAAAATTTGAATTAAAATTAAGATTAAAAGGATATATAAGAATTTGCGCTTTTAAATTTGCATAAGAAACAGTTGATGTGTGCTATCGGAATTGCAGCAGGTTGGAAATTTAACTATATTATTTAACCGAAAGTCATTGCTACATTATACTGGCAGAAATAAAATGTTTTTGTGTTTTTTTAAAAAAAGATTTTTACATTTTGGTTTTATATGTTATACTATGGGTAGCGGCTTCATGCGGAGCGGAGAATGTCGTATTATTATTGTTTGATATTAGTACAGTTCAGAATATATGATATGTACAAGTTTATGTTTTACAGGAGATACGATACAGAATATCTGACATGAGGTCAGTGTGATGCCGGAATTTCATTCGGAATGACGGCGGTTGCAATGCGATTTTATCGCAGTCAATTATTTATTCATATTTAGGAGGTAACTTTACAATGGCAAACAAATGGGTATATATGTTCGACGAAGGCGACATGACCATGCGTAACTTACTTGGTGGTAAGGGTGCTAACCTTGCAGAGATGACTAAGATTGGTCTTCCTGTACCACAGGGATTTACAGTAACTACAGAAGCTTGTACACAGTACTATGAAGATGGTCGTCAGATTAACGATGAAATCATGGCTCAGATCATGGATGGCGTTAAGAAGATGGAAGAAATCAACGGAAAGAAATTCGGAGATTCTAAGAACCCATTATTAGTTTCAGTTCGTTCAGGTGCTCGTGCTTCAATGCCTGGTATGATGGATACTATCCTTAACCTCGGTTTGAATGACGATGTTGTAGAGACAATGATCAAAGGAAACCCAGATCCAACATTCGAGCGTTTCGTATATGACTCATACAGACGTTTCATCCAGATGTTCTCAGACGTAGTTATGGAAGTTGGTAAGAAATATTTCGAGCAGCTCATCGACAAGATGAAAGAAGAGAAAGGTGTTCAGTATGACGTAGATCTTACAGCACAGGATCTTAAGACTCTTGCAGAGCAGTTCAAGGCTGAGTACAAAAATCAGTTAGGAACAGATTTCCCATCTGACCCTGTAGAGCAGATGAAACTTGCTGTAGAGGCTGTATTCCGTTCATGGGACAACCCTCGTGCAAACGTATATCGTCGTGACAACGACATCCCTTACTCATGGGGAACAGCTGTTAACGTAATGCCTATGGTATTCGGTAACTTAAACAATGAATCTGGTACAGGTGTTGCATTTACTCGTGACCCTGCAACAGGTGAGAACAAACTTATGGGTGAGTTCCTTATTAACGCACAGGGCGAGGACGTAGTTGCCGGTGTTCGTACACCAATGCCAATCGCTCAGATGGAACAGGAATTCCCAGAGGCATATGCTGAGTTCGTTAAGGTTTGTGATACTCTTGAAAATCACTACCATGACATGCAGGATATGGAGTTCACAGTAGAAAACAAGAAACTTTACATGCTTCAGTGCCGTAACGGTAAGAGAACAGCTCCTGCTGCATTAAAGATTGCTTGTGACCTTGTTGATGAAGGACATAAGACAGAAGAAGAAGCAGTAGCTATGATCGATCCTCGTAACCTTGACACACTTCTTCACCCACAGTTTGATGCTGCTGAGTTAAAGAAAGCTACTCCAATCGGAAAAGGACTTGGTGCTTCTCCAGGAGCTGCTTGCGGTAAAGTCGTATTTACAGCAGAAGACGCTGTAGAATGGGCTGAGCGTGGAGAGAAGGTTGTACTTGTTCGTCTTGAGACATCTCCAGAAGATATCACAGGTATGAAGAGTGCACAGGGTATCCTCACAGTTCGTGGTGGTATGACATCTCACGCAGCCGTAGTTGCTCGTGGTATGGGTACATGCTGTGTATCAGGATGTGGCGATATCGTTATGGACGAAGAGAACAAGAAATTTGAATTAGCAGGAAAGACATACACAGAAGGTTCTGAGATTTCTATCGATGGTACAACAGGTAACATCTATGATGGTCTTATTCCAACTGTAGATGCAACAATCGCCGGTGAGTTCGGACGTGTTATGGCTTGGGCTGACAAGTATAGAACACTTAAAGTTCGTACAAATGCTGATACACCTGCAGATGCTAAGAAAGCTCGTGAGCTTGGTGCTGAAGGTATCGGACTTTGCCGTACAGAGCATATGTTCTTCGAGGAAGACAGAATTGCTGCATTCCGTGAGATGATCTGCTCTGATACAGTAGAAGAGAGAGAAGAAGCACTTGCTAAGATTCTTCCTTACCAGCAGGGAGACTTCGAGGCTCTTTATGAGGCACTTGAAGGAAATCCTGTTACAATCCGTTTCTTAGACCCACCACTTCATGAGTTCGTTCCTACAGAGGAAGCTGACATCGAGAAGTTAGCAAAGGCTAAGAATAAGAGTGTAGAAGAAATCAAAGCTATCATTGATTCACTTCACGAGTTCAACCCTATGATGGGACATCGTGGATGCCGTCTTGCAGTAACATATCCTGAAATTGCTAAGATGCAGACAGCAGCAGTTATCCGTGCAGCAATCAATGTAAAGAAGAAACATCCTGACTGGACAGTTGAGCCTGAAATCATGATTCCACTTGTTGGAGAAGTTAAAGAGCTTAAGTATGTCAAGAAAGTTGTTGTTGAAACAGCAGATGCTGAAATCGCAGCAGCAGGTATCGAGATGAAGTACGAAGTTGGTACAATGATCGAGATTCCTAGAGCAGCTCTTACAGCTGACGAAATCGCTAAAGAAGCTGAATTCTTCTGCTTCGGTACAAACGATTTAACACAGATGACATTTGGTTTCTCTCGTGATGATGCAGGTAAGTTCCTTGATGCTTACTATGATGCTAAGATCTTCGAGAGCGATCCATTTGCAAAACTTGACCAGACAGGTGTTGGTCAGCTTATGGAAATGGCTGTTGAAAAAGGAAAGAAAGTTCGTCCATCACTTCACTGCGGTATCTGTGGTGAGCACGGTGGAGATCCTTCATCAGTTGAATTCTGCCACAAGATTGGTCTTGACTATGTGTCATGCTCACCATTCCGTGTGCCAATCGCACGTTTGGCAGCAGCTCAGGCAGCAATTGCCGACAAGAGTAAATAAGAAGCAGTATGTTCACTGTTGCGATATAACGGTTACTCGTGATGATGTGAAAGCCTTTATGGCACAGCGTGATGAGTACACGAAAGCCAACGGATTTAAGGATATTACCGTTAAAGTATTTATCTGACATGCATACTATCAGCAAGGGAAAGTATTACACAATGCTTTCCCTTGTTTTGCGATAAAAGAAAGCAAAATTTGGGAATAAGTCTTAATTATTAAAATGGTTAAGATTTGTTCCCATTTTTTATTTTATAAAATATGCAAATCTGGAGGTGATGAAAATAGGATTTCTGAATATCTCAGATACAAGAAAGGAGATTCGGCACATGATCAAAAGACTAGAAAAAGATAAGCAATATAAGATTATTGAAGTATCTAATATCAAGTCGAATCAAAAAAATCCAAAGTACTGTCATGTATGTATTGTAAATCGTAACTTTCCATACATCTTTTTTCTCTATTTTCAAGCAAATAAAAAAAGGTACAGCATAAATTATTCCGATGGAACACCCAGACTTATAAATAAATATTGCAATGCCAGCATGAAAGATATGTGTAAAGCGAAGGATTTGGCTGGGCGTATCTGTCATGAAGAAGAGTCAGGTAGTCAGGAGCTTTCTCTTGTTGTGAATAATATAAGGAAAGAACTGGAGAACTTGCAGGCAGAAAAGCGGAATCATGTTAAAGAAATTGAAAGATAATATTCTTTTTTTATCATATGGATGGGTGTATAATGAGATAAAATATCGTCGAGAGAGGAGAATTATATGAGCCATACAGAAAATATATCTAAATTTGAGCAGTTTATTAAAATGATGACAGGTCACTTTGATAATCAGGAACAATTTCAAAAAATGAAGGAAGCAGGAGAGATATATCCATATGCGGAGCATGTTAATACGCCGTGTAACAATAAAATACAGGATCTGCCGGCAGATTTTTCTGGCATATTCATTGTGGAAGAAAGTTATTATCAAAGCCAAGGAAAACGTCATTCTTCGCCACATTTGTTTTTGTTGACAGAGCAGGATGATGGGATTATGCTTTCTTCCTATGAAATTCCGGAAGGAGAGGATAAGAATACATTTTCCTACAAAACAATGAAAAATGTGAAATATAGTGCATTGAAAAAGTCAGAAAAATTTACTACGGCTTTGTATCATGAAAAGGATGGAGTATGGGAAGGGGGCAGTGTGAGCCAGTTTTCGCCGGTAATGATATTTCGGTTGTGGGAGAAATTTTCTGATACATGTTTGGAGGTATCGGAGAGTATGGAAGTGAATGGGAAACGTACATTTGGATATGATGCTCCTATTATTTATAAAAGGGTATAAAATCAAAACAGAGGTGACTGCAATGTCGTGGATGTACCTATCATGATCTGATTTATAGCAGAAGTGCATAAATCGGCAGTATTTTCCGGAATGTAACCTTGAATTGCGGATTTGCAAGGTACAGATGGTAGATAGATTGGGAGATAAAGATATACTGTAATTACACTGAAATAGGTAATTGCGAAACTCGCTAAGCTTGTTTGCAATCTTAACTGAAAATAGGG
>OGHK01001852.1_pt1 | contig 16307 bp, 16 predicted proteins | sample 1571411 | NCBI WGS metagenome assembly OGHK01 (sample SAMEA2582043, study PRJEB24529) | metagenome | biome: Human gut stool | place: China | collected 2011 | reverse complement strand
GATTCCGGCCCGCCTTTCGATGAGGTGGAGCCGCTCAACTTCCACGATGAAGAATAGGTGGTGTATACGGTGCTGGTGGCGAAGACCTACCAGGTATCGGATATGAGCCAGACCTATCCGCTGATGCGCGGCACTGCGCCGCTGCTGGTGGCGGCGATAAGCGTGCTGTTCCTCGGCGATCGTCTGTCGCCGCTGGCCTGGCTGGGCATAGGCGTCATCTGCCTGGCGATTCTGGCGATGGCCTTTAACGGCCGCGCCAGCTCGCGCAAAGGCATCGTGCTGGCGCTGATCAACGCCTGCTTTATCGCCGGTTATACGCTGGTGGACGGCACCGGCGTCCGGCTGGCGGGCTCGGCGCTGGGCTACACCCTGTGGACCTTTTTTATGAACGGCTTCTGCCTGCTGTGCTGGGCGATGGTGGCGCGACGGCGTGAGGCCAGTCGTTATTTACGTCAGCACTGGAAAAAAGGCATCCTCGGCGGGATCGGCACCATGGGCTCCTACGGCCTGGCGCTATGGGCGATGACCCAGGCCCCGCTGGCGGTGGTCGCCGCGCTGCGTGAAACCTCCATTCTCTTCGGCGCGCTGATCGCCTTTATCGTCCTGAAAGAGCAACTGATGCCGCTGCGCATCGTGGCCGCCTGCGGGATTGCCGCCGGGGCGATCCTCCTGCGCCTGGCGTAGCCTGAGATGGCAACATTAGTTGCCGTTCCTGTTTACATAATCTGCCTGGAATTCCCTCAACAATCGGCACTTTGCAGTTGTTCTGTCATTTTAATATGGTAGATTCCTCCATCGTTTACGGGATGTGCCAGTCACATATTCTTCATTTCTCTTTACTCACAAAGTATTCATCGACATGAAACGGCATAAGAACTTCAATTTGTTGTTGATGCTGGTACTGCTGGTGGCCGTCGGCCAGATGGCGCAGACCATTTATATTCCGGCCATCGCCGACATGGCGGTCGCGCTGAACGTCCGCGAAGGGGCGGTACAAAGCGTGATGGCGGCCTATCTGCTGACCTACGGTATTTCACAGCTGTTCTACGGCCCGCTCTCTGACCGCGTCGGTCGCCGACCGGTGATCCTCGTCGGGATGTCGATTTTTATGCTGGCGACGCTGGTAGCTATTACCACCCATAGCCTGCCAGTGCTGATCGCCGCCAGCGCCATGCAGGGGATGGGCACCGGGGTCGGCGGCGTGATGGCGCGTACCCTGCCCCGCGACCTGTACGAAGGCGCTCAGCTGCGTCATGCCAATAGCCTGTTAAATATGGGTATTCTGGTCAGCCCGCTGATTGCCCCGCTGCTCGGCGGCATCCTCGACACCCTGTGGAGCTGGCGCGCCTGCTACGCTTTCCTGCTGGTCCTGTGCGCCGGGGTGACCTTCAGCATGGCGAAGTGGATGCCGGAAACGCGCCCGGAAGGGGCGCCGCGCACCAAACTTCTGGCCAGCTACAAAACGCTGTTCGGCACCGGCGCCTTTAACTGCTATCTGCTGATGCTGATCGGCGGCCTGGCGGGGATTGCGGTATTCGAAGCCTGCTCCGGGGTGCTGATGGGCGCGGTGCTCGGCCTGAGCAGCATGGCGGTGAGTATTCTGTTTATTCTGCCGATCCCGGCGGCGTTCTTCGGGGCGTGGTTTGCCGGCCGCCCCAACAAGCGTTTCCCGACCCTGATGTGGCAGTCGGTGATCTGCTGCCTGCTGGCGGGTCTGATGATGTGGATCCCTGGACTGCTGGGCATCATGACCGTCTGGACCCTGCTGGTGCCTGCGGCGCTGTTCTTCTTCGGCGCCGGGATGTTGTTCCCGCTGGCCACCAGCGGCGCGATGGAGCCGTTCCCGTTCCTCGCCGGAACCGCCGGGGCGCTGGTGGGCGGCTTGCAGAATATCGGCTCCGGCGTGCTGGCCTGGCTGTCGGCGATGATGCCGCAAACCGGTCAGGGCAGCCTCGGCCTGCTGATGATGCTGATGGGCCTGTTGATTCTGCTGTGCTGGCTGCCGCTGGCCTCGCGCTTTACCCACCATCAGCAGCCGGTATAAGCGCGGCGGCCGTTCCCCGGATGGCGGCTGACGCCTTATCCGGGCTACCGGACTGGTCGTCTGCCGGCCCGCGCATGCGCAGTGCCGTCATTTTGCCGGGTGGCGGCTCACGCCTTACCCGGCCTGCCCAACAACTCCGAGGGATAGCCCGGCTCTTTTTCAGGCCAGGCTATGCAGCCACTCGATAAAGGCGTCGATTTTCGGCCACTGACGGCCCGGCAGGGTGGTCACATAGTAGTGCTGATGGCATTTCAGCGTCCTATCGCCGCACGGGGCGATCAACTCCCCACTCTCCAGCCGCTTCTGCACCAGCCGTTTACGCCCCATCGCTACCCCGACATGATTCATCGCCGCAATCACCGCTAAATCAGAACGATCGAAGCCAATGCCCGACGATTGCGGCAGTTCAATCCCAAATTGTTGTGCCCAACTGAACCATTCATCGGTGCCGGAATCATTGCTCCATGCCTGGCGATCGTGAAGCAGCGTACAGTGGCGCAGACTGGCAGGATTTGACGTTAACTGCAGCTGGCGGGCGTAATACGGCGTACATACCGGCACGATCGCCTCATCCATCAGAAAATGGTGGCTTAGCTGCGACGACGGCGCGTCATCAAAATAGATTGCCAGATCGATACCCGCCCGCTGCAGGTTGACGTTATCGTTGCCGGTCAGCACGGTCAGCGAGATGGCCGGGTAGCGGCGACTGAAATCCCCCAGCGCCGGCACCAGCCAGCACTGGGCGATAGAGGGCCGCGAGTAGACCGTCAGACTGCCGGAGAGCTCCTGGTTTTTGATGTCCAGAATCTCCTGATTGAGACCATCCAGCGACGCCTTCAGCGCCCAGTAAACGCGCTTCCCTTCACGCGTCAGCTCCACTTTGCGGTGCGAGCGGACAAAGAGCTGGATCCCCAGCTCCTCTTCCAGCTGATTAATCCGGTGACTGACGGCGCTTGGGGTGAGCGCCAGCTCGTCGGCGGCAAGGGCGAACGACTCGTGCCGCGCCGCCACCTCAAATGTCGACAGCCTGGAGAGTTGCCAGCCGTTCAGCAACCGGGTACCTAAGGTTTTTAGCACATCCACTATGCGCTCCTGGCGATAAAAGGGAGTCTGGATGATAAAAAAATAACGCCGGAACTTCCGCTAAAGGATGAGTTAATTTGACCCATAGCATATTTAGAGGTCACTTTTAGAGCTAAATCACCTTTTTGATTCAATCTGGCTCATCTGAAAGGTCATTTATATCGTTTGTCAGCCCATGCCGAGTTTCTGTTCAATAACCACACGTTACTTACGGCGAGGTGGGGTATGGAATCGCAAATTTGGGTTGTGAGCACATTGCTGATTAGCATCGTGTTAATTGTATTAACCATCGTCAAACTGAAGTTTCATCCGTTTCTGGCGCTGCTGCTGGCAAGCTTTTTCGTTGGGGCGATGATGGGAATGGGCCCGCTGGAGATGGTCAACGCCATTGAGAGCGGGATCGGCGGTACGCTGGGCTTCCTGGCGGCGGTGATCGGTCTCGGCACCATTCTCGGCAAGATGATGGAGGTCTCCGGCGCGGCGGAGCGCATCGGCCTGACGCTCCAGCGCTGCCGCTGGCTGTCGGCGGATGTGATTATGGTGCTGGTCGGCCTGATCTGCGGCATTACCCTGTTTGTCGAAGTCGGGGTGGTGCTGCTGATCCCGCTGGCATTCTCCATCGCCAAAAAAACCAATACTTCGCTGCTGAAACTGGCTATTCCGCTGTGTACCGCGCTGATGGCGGTGCACTGCGTGGTACCGCCGCATCCGGCCGCGCTGTTCGTGGCGAATAAACTGGGGGCTGACATCGGGACGGTTATCGTCTATGGCCTGCTGGTCGGTCTGATCGCCTCGCTGGTCGGCGGCCCGCTGTTCCTCAGGCTGCTCGGCAACCGCCTGCCGTTTAAACCAGTGCCAGCCGAGTTTTCCAACCTCGACGTTCGCGAAGAATCGACGCTGCCGTCGCTCGGCGCTACGCTGTTTACCGTGCTGTTACCGATTGGCCTGATGCTGGTGAAAACCGTCGCTGAACTGAATATGGCGAAAGGCGGCACGCTGTATACAGTGCTGGAATTTATCGGCAACCCCATCACCGCGATGTTTATCGCCGTCTTTGTCGCCTATTACATGCTCGGCATCCGTCGGCAAATGGGGATGGGCGTTCTGCTGACTCATACCGAAAACGGCTTTGGTTCCATCGCCAACATCCTGCTGATTATCGGCGCCGGCGGCGCATTCAACGCGATTTTGAAATCCAGCGGCCTGGCCGATAGCCTCGCGGTGATCCTGTCGAACCTTGATATGCACCCGATTTTGCTGGCCTGGCTGGTGGCGCTTATCCTGCACGCCGCCGTTGGCTCCGCCACCGTGGCGATGATGGGCGCTACCGCCATCGTTACCCCGATGCTGCCGCTTTATCCCGGCGTAAGCCCGGAGATCATCGCCATTGCCATCGGTTCCGGCGCCATTGGCTGCACGATCGTCACCGATTCCCTGTTCTGGCTGGTAAAACAGTACTGCGGCGCCAGCCTCAGTGAAACGTTCAAGTACTACACGACAGCGACATTTATCGCGTCGCTACTTGCACTGGCCGCCACCTTCCTGCTTTCTTTCATTATCTGAGCGCAAAGAGACGTATGATGAAACACGCTGACCTGACCACCTTAACCGCGACCTTCCCGCTTGTGCAGGATCTGATCGCCCTGAAAGAAACCACCTGGTTTAACCCGGCAACCACCACCCTGGCGGAGGGGTTGCCTTACGTCGGTCTGACCGCCGACGATGTGCAAGACGCCCATGCCCGCCTTCAGCGCTTCGCGCCCTATCTGGCGGCAGCCTTCCCGGAAACCGCCGCGAGCGGCGGGATTATCGAATCAGAAGTGGTTGCCATTCCGGCAATGAAACGCAGCCTTGAGCAAAAATTCGGCCAGCCAATTAGCGGCGAACTGCTGCTGAAAAAAGACAGCCATCTGCCGATCTCCGGATCAATCAAAGCGCGCGGTGGGATTTATGAAGTGCTGACCCATGCGGAAAAGCTGGCGCTGGAAGCCGGGCTGCTGACGACCGCAGACGATTATCGCAAATTGCTGACGCCGGAGTTTAAACAGTTCTTTAGCCAGTTCAGCATCGCCGTCGGCTCCACCGGCAACCTTGGGATGTCGATCGGCATCATGAGCGCGCGCATTGGTTTTCAAGTCACGGTGCATATGTCCGCCGATGCCAGGGCGTGGAAAAAAGCCAAACTGCGCAGCCACGGCGTAACGGTGGTTGAGTATGAAGAGGACTATGGCGTGGCGGTCGAACAGGGGCGCAAGGCAGCGGAATCCGACCCGAACTGCTTTTTTATCGATGATGAAAACTCGCGCACGCTGTTCCTCGGCTATGCTGTAGCCGGCGAGCGCCTGAAAGCGCAGTTCGCGCAAGCAGGACGCGTGGTCGATGCCGATCATCCGCTGTTCGTCTATCTGCCGTGCGGCGTCGGCGGCGGCCCCGGCGGCGTGGCATTTGGCCTGAAGCTGGCCTTCGGCGAACACGTTCACTGCCTGTTCGCCGAACCGACCCATTCGCCATGTATGCTGCTCGGCGTCTATACCGGGCTCCACGACCAGATAGCGGTGCAGGATTTAGGCATTGATAACCTGACCGCGGCCGACGGTCTGGCGGTCGGCAGGGCGTCCGGGTTCGTTGGCCGGGCAATGGAGCGCCTGCTCGACGGGTTCTATACCCTTGACGACCAGACGATGTATGACATGCTGGGCTGGCTGGCGGCAGCGGAAAATATCCGCCTTGAACCCTCCGCGCTGGCCGGGATGGCCGGACCGCAGCGCGTCTGCGCCAGCAAAGCGTACCATCAGCTGCAGGGGCTGGGTGAGCAACAGCTGCAGCAGGCCACCCACCTGGTGTGGGCCACCGGCGGCGGCATGGTGCCGGAAGAGGAGATGGCGCAGTACCTGGCGAAGGGGCGCTAATCTTTAGCGCAGCAGCGGCATCAGCGCCTCTGGCGGCCGCTGCTGTCGCCGCAGGTCCCGCATCACTCGCATATAAGGCCCGCTAAAATCGTAGAACTGCCGGTAACCCGCGCACAGCGGGTCTTCCTGTTCGCCACAGCGGCACAGGCGCAGCCACGGGCAGCCGTAGCAGGCGCTGTTGGCCGCCGGCGCGTCTGGCTGGGTCAGCGTCTCCCCGCACCAGGCGCTCAGCGTCTCGCTAAAAAGTAAAATATTGATGCGCCCAATATCTTCCCGCACCCAGCGGTGAAAGACTGCGCAGAGAAACTCTCCCCAAAGCGCGGCGTCGCCGGCCGCCAGCTGCGGAATAAAATGGATAGCGGTGAGCCCCTGTTGACGAAGCTGTGCATAGAACGCCTGCGGTTGATGGCAATGATGCGCCTCCACCACGACAGCCTGAAAGGGAGTGTCATGTTGCTGGCCGGGGGCATGAGTGAGAGGCAAATTCGCCGGACATCCTGTCATGACATATCCCTAATGAATAAAACGATCGGTTGAAGGTGAGTAACAGCAAACAGGAATGCCAGAGAAAGTACTGCGAGTGCGATCAAAAATTTGTCACGAACCGCCCGCGGCTGTAAAAAATCGCTATCGTCGACGTCCATCAGATGACGACGGCGGGTATAGCCCCAGAGGATCACCGCCACAATCGCCAGCACGCCGATCGACAGCCAGAACGGCAGGCCGGCGCGGTGCCAGCTGTGCTTAATCGCCAGCGCCATCAGCGCGCCGTAGCCCAACAGGGTGCGAAACCAGGCCAGCGAGGTGCGCTCTGGCTGAAGACCGGGATCGCTTTCCCGCCGCGCCCGGCGTTTATCCGCCATACACCACCAGCAGCATCACCGCGCCCACCACCGCCAGCAGCAGAATGCTAATCACCAGCAGCGTGCGGGTATAGGGAAGGTCCTGCTTGAGGCGCATCGCCTTCTCGTTATTCAGCCAGCGCAGATAGCCATAGATGGCCATGCCGCCGGCAAAGAGACACAGCAGCAGGGCGAGAATTTCACGGATCAGCGGCGTGGCAAAGTCCGGCGCTAACTGGTCAAGGCCGACGCCGGCGGCGAGAAAACCGAGCGCCGTGCGGATCCATGCCAGAAAGGTGCGTTCGTTAGCCAGCGAAAAGCGGTAATCCGGCGCTTCGCCGAGGCGGGAGATTTTCATTACAGTTCCTTGTTCATCGCGCTGCAGGCTTCAGCATAGCGTAAATCAGGAACCGGGGAGAAGAACCGGCGCCCCGCAGGGCGCCGGTATTACAACGGGGATTAATGCAGCTCAGGCCAGTAATCTTTGTTGGCGGCAATGAGGTCGTCGAGGATCGCTTTCGCCACCGAGGCGCTCGGCACGGTTTTCGACAGGGTAATCGCCTGCCACAGCTTGTGGTACGAGCGCTGTTCCCAGGCATCGACCACCAGTTTTTCCACTGCCACCTGCTGGCTCATCAGCCCTTTCTGGAAATGCGGGATGTCGCCTACCGTCAGCGGCTCCGGTCCGTTGTGGCCTACCAGACAAGGGATCTCCACCATCGCGTCGGCGTCAAAGTTATGGATCGCGCCATTGTTCGGCACAATCAGCAGCATCCTTTCCTGCGTGTTAAAGGCGATAGCCGTCGCCAGATCGACGATATAGGAGGCATGCTCGTCAATCTCCAGATCGCCGGCGGTGGATTTCCCGGCGGCGATGATCGCCCGGCAGGCGCTGAAGACGTTTTTCTCCCGATGATCCATCACCTCATTGGCGCGGGTGCGTTCCGGGTTGGAGTGGGCTACCACATAGTCCGGGAACAGATAATATTTCAGGTAGGTGTTCGGCATGGTCTGCGGATCCAGCGCCTGCACATCTTTCGCTTTGGCAAAGGTGTCGTTCCAGCTGGCCTCGGTGTGCGGATCGTTCGAGGGCGGCACATAGCCGTATTTCGCCACATATTCGCGCAGTTTCGGCATCAAATCATTGCCGTCGAGGTCCTCAATCGACGTCCACCAGCCGAAGTGGTTGAGGCCGTAGTAGCGCACGCGCATCTGTTTACGGTCTTTGAGGCCGACAATCTGCGCCATCCGCCCTTCAATGCCGATCGGCATATCGCAGATGTTGAGGATTTTGGCGTTCGGCCGCAGACGACGAGTGGCTTCCGCCACAATCGCCGCCGGGTTGGAGTAGTTAAGCATCCAGGCGTTCGGCGAATATTTTTCCATATAATCCACCAGCTCCAGCACGCCGCCGATAGAGCGCATACCGTAGGCGATCCCGCCCGGTCCGCAGGTCTCCTGGCCCAGCACGCCGTGGCGTAGCGGGATTTTCTCATCCTGTTCACGCATCGGATATTTCCCGACGCGGATATGCGCCATGACAAAATCAACATCGGTAAACGCCGCCTGCGGATCGGTGGTATAGCTGAACTCAATCTCCGGTGCCTGCTCTTTGAGGATCACTTTGCACGCCTCGGCGATGGTCTCCTGCCGCGCGCCGTCGTTGTCATAAAATTTCAGCGACCGCAGCGGAAAACGATCCTGGTTTGCCAGCAGCATCAGGACAATGCCCGGGGTGAAGGTGCTGCCGCCGCCTGCGATAACAACTGAGAATTTTTTCATGATACTGCCTCCGTCATGGTGGTATGTTCGGTCGAAAGAGAATCTTTCATCAGGTTTTCCAGCTGGTCGCGCACCTGGGGAACGTGCAGGCCGACGATGACCTGAATCCCGTTGCCGCGGCGTACTACCCCGTGGGCGCCCAGCGCTTTAAAGACGTCGTCACTTTGCGTTTTCGCCATATCGACCAGCGCGATGCGCAGTCGGGTGGCGCAGTTGTTGATGCTTTCAATGTTGTCGGCGCCGCCGAGGGCCTGCAGGAAGCCAGCGGCCTGACCCAGCCGGGTCTCTGGCGCGGCGGCGGCCGTGGTTTTACCTCGTGCCGCCTGGTAATCGGCCTTGCTGTAGAGCTTGATTTCGCTCTCTTCCCGGCCAGGCGTCTTCAGGTTCAGACGCAGGATCAGGGTACGGAAGACTACGAAGTAGAGGGCGGTGAAACAGAGGCCGATGCCTATCTGAATGAACATCATCGAAGCGTGGTGATGGAACATTGGGATCCAGTTTTGCGGCAAGAATTGATCGAGCAGGCCGCCGCCGAAGTTGCCCACCACGCCGCAGATGTACATCACCGTCGCCATGGTCGCCGCCAGCACCGCGTGAACGGCGAACAGCAGCGGCGAGATGAAGAGGAAGGTGAACTCCAGCGGCTCAGTGATCCCGACCAGCATCGCGGTCAGGGTGGCGGGGATGAGCAGGCCGGCGACCTTGACGCGGTTTTCCGGCGCGGCAGTGAAGTAGAGCGCCAGCGCAATCCCCACCGAACCAAACACTTTCGAGTTACCGTGCAGGGCAAAGCCGCCCTCCGGGAACAGCGTCTTCAGCGGTTCCGTACTCTGACTGAACGCCTGCAGATGCTCTGCCCAGTAGACCTGCAGTCCGCCCTCCACCACCGCCGGGCCAAAGATGAACGGGCCATAGACGAAGTGGTGCAGGCCGGTGGGGATCAGGATGCGCTCAAGGAAGATGTAAACCCACACCCCAAGCGCCCCGGCTGAGCGCAGAAAGGCCTGCAGCGATTCAATACCCAGCTGGACCTTTGGCCAGCCGAGCAGGGTCAGCCAGGCGCAAGGGATCATCGCGAGGAAGGCGACAATGACCACAAACGATGAACCCTGAAAGATGCCGAGGAATACCGGCAGGGGTTTATCGAAATAGCGATTGTGCAGGGCCGTCACCAGACCGGAGATGACGATGGCGCCGATAATGCTGGTGTCGAGGGTTTTAATCCCGGCAATCATCGTCAGGCCGCTGCCGGCCGTGGGTTCAGCGGAAAAATCGACGCCGAAGAAGTGGCCCCAGGTCATCCCCATGGCGTTGATAAAGTAGTTCCAGGTGAGAAAGCTCACCAGCACCGCCAGACAGGCCCGGCCCTGGGCCTGTTTCGCCAGGCCGATCGGCAGACCGACGGCGAAAATCAGCGGCATATTACGAAAGACGGTCCAGCCGCCCTCCTCAATGATGTGAACGATCTGGGCAAACAGGCTGTCGGGTGCGGTCAGCGCTTCGCCGACGAACATCGGGTTGCGCAGCATGATGGCGATACCAACCACAATTCCGGCAAAAGGGAACAATAAAACCGGGGTAAACATGGCGCCGCCAAAGCGTTGTATTTGACTGAGCATTGGGAAATCCTCATGTAACAACTCGTAGGGTGAGTGGCCTTCTTTTTCTTGATTACCGGCCTGACTGGAGAATAAAAATTTGCCCGTCCGACAACATGCCGCGCCGTTGCGATTCGTGATCCCATTCATGGTTTTAATTTGGCCAAAGTTGTCTACTTCGATAACAAAAGTTAGACATCGATAAGTCAGGCAGCGAAATTAACTAAATGAATGTGTCTTAATTGATTGTAATTAACCTACTTTTTTAGAAAAAAGAGGACAAAGCGACATCCCCTTTTCCTGCACAAGAGGACTACTGGTGATCTACAAATCCATTGCTGACCGCCTGCGGCTGCGGCTGAATTCCGCCGACTTCGCCATCGGCAGCCCGCTACCAGGAGAGAAAAAACTGGCCGAGGAGTTCGGAGTGGCGCGCATGACTATTCGCAAAGCCATCGATCTGCTGGTGGACTGGGGATTGGTTGTGCGTCGCCACGGCTCGGGAACTTACGTGGCGCGTAAAGACGTCCATCATGAAACCAGCAATCTGACCGGCCTGGCGGAAGTGCTGCGCAAGCAGGGTAAAGAGGTGGTGAGTCAGGTGCTGGCCTTCGAGGTGATGCCCGCCCCGCCGGCCATCGCCAGTCTGCTGCGGATTAAAATTGATGAACGGATCTACTTCTCACGGCGGGTGCGCTACGTCGACGGCAAGCCGCTGATGCTGGAGGATAGCTATATGCCGGTGAAGCTGTTCCGCAACCTGTCGCTGAGTCATCTGGAAGGGTCGAAATTTGATTATATTGAGAAAGAGTGCGGGATCATCATCAGCGGGAACTATGAAACGCTGACGCCGGTGCTGGCGGACAAGCAGCTGGCGCGCTCAATGAACATCCCGGAGCAGACGCCGCTGCTGCGTATTACCTCCCTTTCCTACAGCGACAGCGGCGAGTTTCTTAACTATTCGGTCATGTTCCGCAACGCCAGCGAGTATCAGGTGGACTATCACCTGCGCCGCGTCCAGGCGCAAAGCCCGCTAGCTTAGCCCCCAGAACAGCACGGCGAGTAGCTGCGGGGTGATAATGCGCAGGAACATCACCAGCGGATAGACGGTGGCATACGAGAGCGCCGCTGCGCCGCTGGTGGCGTGCAGGTTGTTGGCGAAGGCCAGCGCCGGCGGGTCGGTCATGGAGCCGGCCAGCATGCCGCACAGCGTCAGATAGTTCATTTTCGCCAGCATGCGCGCGAGGACGCCCACCGTCAGCAGCGGGATGGCGGTGATGAAAATACCGTAAGCGATCCAGCTCAGACCATCGCCCTGGGTCAGGGTGGCGACAAAGTCACCCCCCGATTTTAGCCCGACCACCGCCAGAAACAGCACGATCCCCAGCTCGCGCAGCGCCAGGTTGGCGCTCGGCGGCATAAACCAGTACAGCTTGCCGATACTGCCGATACGCCCAAGGATCAGCGCCATAATCAGCGGCCCACCGGCCAGTCCCAGCTTCAATGCTGCAGGGAAGCCGGGAATAAACAACGGGATAGATCCCAGCAGTACCCCGAGTCCGATGCCGATAAACACCGGCAGCATCTGGACCTGCTGCAGCTTCTGCTGAGCGTTACCCAGTTCGGCGGCCACGGCGTCAATTGCCTCCGGACGGCCGACCAGGTTGAGGATGTCACCAAACTGCAGGCTGGCGCTGCTGCTGGCTACCAGCTCGACGCCTGCCCGGTTAAGCCGGGAGATCACTACGTCATAGCGCTGTTTGACGTGCAGATCGCGTATTTTCTTCCCCAGCACTTTTTCGTTAGTGACCACCACCCGCTCCACTTTCAGATCGGTGCCGCGCGTCGACAGCGAGGTCGCCACCTCCTGGCCTATCACCAGCTGCGCATTGTGCAAATCCTCAGGTCGCCCCACCAGGTGCAGCAGGTCGCCAGCCTGGATAAGGGTGCCCGGCGCAGGCACCATCAACAGCTCACCGCGTTTCAGCCGCGAACAGACGATGTTGTCGTTGTTGAGCATCGGCACATCCTGAATCGCCATCTGGTTGAGGTTGGGGTTTTCCACCCGCACGTTGATGGTGTGTAAATGGGCGTGGCCGTTACCGCTGCTCTCCTCAAACCGCTGGGCCTCTTTCTCGACATTGATGCGAAAGAACAGACGCACCAGCCACATGGTCAGCAGAATGCCGCAGATGCCGAACGGATACGCCATCGCGTAGCTCATCCCCATCTGATCAACCACCTCGAACGGCACCCCCAGATCGCGCAGAATTTGCTGCCCGGCCCCCAGCGCTGGCGTGTTGGTCACCGCACCGGAGAAGATACCGAGCACCACCGGGAGAGGAATATTGAACAGCTTATGCAGCACCGCGGTCACCAGGCCGCCGAGGATAACGATAAGGATAGCGAACAGATTGAGCCGCAGGCCAGAGACCCGCAGCGAGGCGAAAAAGCCCGGTCCCACCTGGATGCCGATGGTGTAGACAAACAGGATCAAGCCGAATTCCTGAATAAAATGCAGCATCGGGCTGCTGAGGGCGACACCCGCCTGATCGACAAAGTGGCCGACGATAATGCCGCCAAATAACACGCCGCCAATACCAAAGCCGACGCCGCGGATTTTGACATTGCCGATCCACAACCCAACCACCGCCACCAGCGCCAGCACGCTGACCGTCAATGCTATCTCACTCATGGTACCGTCCCTGTGAATAACACCATTAACTACAGGGATTATGACCGCTGCCAGGTGGGTTGTATGCCGCCTGGCGCACAATAATCATGGAGTAAGATACGCTACTCAGGCGCGTTCTTATTTTTCGCTGCGATAGTGAGTTGCTGAATACTTTTCTCCGGGGAAGGAAGTGCTTCAGGCATAGTGCCACCCAGGTCTTTAATAGTCTGGCGTACTTTTTGCCCTACGTCATAATGCGTTTTGTTGGCGAGTTGCTTCGAATCAACCACGTCCCGACGTAGTTTTTCTTCCGTTTGGGTAGCACGAAACAGGTTGGCCGCGAGCTCAGTCGATCCCATATAGTCGAGTATTTTTTGGCTTTTCTTTAGGCCCTTACGCTCATGGATTGCTTTTTGGTCAAGACCACCATAGAGACCTTTATAACCATGGTTTTGAAAGACAGCAAAATCAAGAGTCGTCTCAACACCAGCACGTTGGGCCGTTTCAACCAGATGTTTATTATGCTCTTTGAGCTCATTGTGCAGGAACAGTCACTTTTCATCCTCTCGTAGAGACTTAAATATTTGATCATCTTGCAATTCCTGGCGCCGGGTTTGCAAGGCAAAGTACGTTTGCCCCGCAGCAATCACCGGTTTCGACGGATCGCCATTTTGCACTACCAGATAGCAGGCGTAGCGTGAGAGGTGGAAATCTTCAAGATTCCTGCTGGCGCCAGAACCTAATTCGACCATTTTGTTGGTTTCAACAAAATGGTCTGCCGAGGGATGACCACTCGCCTCACATGAAATTATCGCTTTTGCAATGACCTTATAAAAATTCCGCCACTCTTTATAGTCAAGCAGGGGACCAAGGTTGCGGGCAGACCAATACTCCCGCCCCGCCTCATCGCTCTTTCTAATCGCTTCAAATGGCTGCTGTTCGTTCATAACGTATCCTTGTTTGAGTGAGTCCCAAAGTATGATTGTTTTTTAAACTGAAACACCCGTTGCAGCAAGGAAGTTTATTGTGCTCTCGCACACAAAAAAGCCCCGAAAATCGGGGCCTTATAAGTTATTCGCTTAATTAACTATTTAATGCCGGTCGTTCGCTGATGGCGATACGCTGCGGGGCGATCTGCTCAGGCTCATTGCGGGTCAGATCGATATGCAGCAGGCCATTGGTGAAGGTCGCGCCAGAGACCTCCATGTTGTCGGCGAGGGTGAAGCTCAGGCTGAAGGCCTGGCTCACCAACCCCTGGTGCAGCCATGTGGTCTCTTTTTCCGGCTGCTGCGGCGTGCCTTTCACCACCAGACGGGTGCCTTCCAGTTGAATATCCAGATCTTCCTGACGGAAACCGGCCAGCGCAAGGGTAATGCGGTAGTGGTTATCGTCGCTTTTTTCGATGTTATAGGGCGGGAAGCTTTGGCTTTCACCGGCGGTTTGCAGGGCGCTGGCCAGTTTGTCAAAACCGATCCATTGACGCAGCAGGGGGGATAAATCGTAGTTACGCATACTGTTTTCTCCTTCTAAGAAGCGAGTGAATACCTGCGAATTCTGTAAATTCGCATCTGCTCCCTGACGGCGAGCAGGTTGTTACATCAGGCCGCCACGCGGCCTGAAACGGACAATTAGTTGATTTCGATGCGGCGCGGCTTGTTCGCTTCCGGGATCACCCGTTCCAGATCGATATACAGCAGGCCGTTCACCAGATTGGCGCCGCGGACGTGAATGTTTTCCGCCAGCTGGAATTTGCGCTCGAAGTTGCGCTCGGCGATCCCCTGATACAGGTAGGTCCGCTCTTTCTGCTCGGCGGCGTGGGCGCCTTTGACGATCAGCAGATTGTCCTGGGCAGTGATCTCCAGCTCGCTTTCAGCAAAGCCAGCCACCGCGATAGCGATGCGATAGTGGTTTTCGTCTACCAGCTCGACGTTATACGGAGGGTAGCCGCCGTTGCTCTGGCTTTGATTGTTTTCCAGCAGGTTGAACAGGCGGTCGAAACCAATGGCTGAACGATATAGCGGGGAAAGATCGAAGTTACGCATAGTAAATAGCTCCTGAAAATCAGCGAGAATCAAATGACCTTCCATCGTGGACAGGCCGCGGTAATCCGGAATACCCCTCAGGCGTATTCTCAGTGGGTTACACCTATAAAATGGGTTTCTCCCCGTGCTTTTCAAGGGATTGAGGGCAATTTTTTTTGCAGTTTATCGATGATTGCTTAGACTGGGTGGAGGAGCACAAAAAGCAAAGTGCGATGCCCGCCACAGTGCGGCGCAATAACACTATGCATTCACGGGATGGCCCGATATAACCGCTGAAAGGTTATCTCAACGCCCGAAACGACAATGGAAGAACAATGAAAAGCAGACGACTGTTAAAGCTGGTCCTGTTCAGCGGGATAATAAGCCTGAGCGGTTGCTCCAGCGTAATGTCACATACCGGTGGCAAAGAGGGAACCTATCCGGGCACGCGATCCAGTGCGCAAACGCTGGGGGACAGCGATACCAACTGGGGTGTGAAATCGCTGGTGGCGCTGGACATGCCGTTCACCGCCGTCATGGATACCCTGCTGCTGCCGTGGGATATGTTCCGCACCGACAGCTCAATCAAATCTCGGGTCGAAAAGAGCGAGAAGGCTACGCTGGCGACCAACTCGGTGATCCCGCCAGCGCCGATGCCTGCCCAGTAAGTTATCGTCCGGTCTGCGTAACCCACAGCTGACGATAACCGTCCACCTCCTCCATCCAGGCAATCTGTTTACCGTCTGGCGAAAAGACGATCGCGTCCGCCGAGGGCGCATGCGCATGCGTATCGGTTAAAAAGGTGATATCTCCCGTACCGGCATGGCAGCAGGCAATCCGATCCTCCAGCGCAAAACCCAGCCACTCTCCCGACGGATGCCAGTTAAACGCCGACTGGATACCCGACGCGTGATGCGTCAACTGCCGCGGCTCGCCCCCCTGCGGGGAAATAAGCCACAGCTGCACTACGCCGGCGTCGTCGCGCATCAGAAAGGCTATCGCCGTCGCCTGGGGATTGGCGCGCACCCAGTGGCGCGGGACGTTCACCAGTCCCGGGTAGCGGCGATGGTGGGTGAAGGTCAAACGACGCTGGCTGACGCCCGCCGGCGGCGCCGGCATTGTGGTTGCGGTACCGGCCAGCGGCGCCCCGCCAGGCTGCTTCCAGCCGGCTTCATCCTGCGGCAGATCGACAATAAACAGCTCAGGCACTTTATCGCCATTTTCCGCCAGCGTATCGCCAATAAACGCCAGAGTATGGTTCCCGACCCAGCCCTCCTCATAGGCGCGATTAATCTCATCGCTGCCCGGCACCGGCGTCGGCGTTGTTCGGCTGACCAGAACGCTCCAGTTGCTG
>OGHK01001822.1_pt1 | contig 16489 bp, 9 predicted proteins | sample 1571411 | NCBI WGS metagenome assembly OGHK01 (sample SAMEA2582043, study PRJEB24529) | metagenome | biome: Human gut stool | place: China | collected 2011 | reverse complement strand
AGGCAGAGAAAATTGGTCTTGGTACGAGACAGTATGAACTGAAACGTATCAAATAATAATACAAAAAAATGCTTTAGGGCAGATGAACAACAGCGGAAAGCTCCAGCTTCTCGAATGAAAAATCAACGAGAAGCTGGAGCCTTTTAAGGCCAGATTGTATTTTCTTCAGAAATAACAACGGTTTTTTTCATCCATTTGCGTGATCGCCACCGGATCAGATAATTTACACCACGGAACGCCTCATCCATGCCAAAAGCGATCCAGCATCCGAATAATCCGAATCCCATTTTTACACCAAGCAGATAGGAGAAGAATACACTCATCAGCCAGCAGGAGAGAATGGAAACACCCATAGGGAAAACCACATCGCCTGCTCCGCGCAAGGAATTTTCCTCAATGTGATTAAAGCCTCGAAAAATTTCCACGAAAATATCAAAAAACAAAATGGTATGTCCGATCGAAAGGATCGCAGGATCGTCTGTAAAGATCCGCAGCAGCACGGAACCAAAGCAGGCAAGGAGCGTGGATAGGCAGGCATTCAGCAAAATTGTGATTTTTAAATTCTGCAAATTCAGCTGATAAGCCTGTTCGTATTTTCCGGCGCCGGTAAGCCAGCTGATCAGCAACGAGGTCGAAAGACCAAGGGAGAGGCCTAGGACATACACGTAAAAAACAAGTGTGGAAACATAAATTTTGGCGGAAACAGCCTGCACACCGACAAGTGCAATAATGGAGGTTGTCACTACCTGGGATACAGAATAGGAAAGCGTACTGATACCGCCTGGAATTCCGATTTGAAGCACTTTTGGTAAAATCCGGAAACTGCTGCGTATGGACTTATGACGGAAGTCAAGGCCAAGCGGAAGAACCAGGAGCAGCAGAAGCATGGTAAAAGCGGCACAGCCCTCACTGAAGGCATAGGCACAGGCAATCCCTTCTACGCCGTGAAGCGGCAGTTCGACCGGCTGAAAGACGATCAGATAATTTAAAAGGGCATTCAGCGCATTCATTCCAAGGGTAACAAATACCGATATTTTGGGCTTTCCATAGCTTTTAAATATGGCACTGCAGATGGACACGAACGCGGCAAAAAAGGAAACACGAATGCAGATTCTCAGGTAAGAAGAGGCATATGTTAATACCTGGCCGGATAAATTCATCTGCCGCATCAGGGGCATGGAAAAGAACGAAAGTGTAGCACCAAGGAGAACGCTTAACCCGGCACCTGCAAACAGCGCACAGAAAGCAGCATCGGATGCATTTTTTTCCTTTTTGGCACCAAGATTCTGGCTGATTACGATGGACGCACCGGTACTGATTACGGAATAGAAATTCAGAATCATGCCCATAAACTGTCCGGCGGAACCAACGGCAGCAACTGCTTCATCGGAATAAAAGGACAAAGTAAAAGTATTGACGGTGCTCATCAGATTCATCAAAAACATTTCCAGAAACAGGGGAAGAAAAATCTTTGGGAGAGTCATCGTTCCCTGTGGCGTTTCTACTTTGCCCAGATCTGGATTGTAAAAGGATTTCCACATAAAGTCTGTCGTTACTCCTTTCAGAAAATAGTAACAGAATTGGATTTTAGCAGTTCTGAAGAAACCTGCACGGTAACCGGGTGATCTGCAAAAGAGCGGCGGACATAGAAAATCAGTCGTCCATGGTACAACCGGCGGCAGGAAGAAGCATACTCGGTGCAGTCTGCAGCATTTCCGTTTTCAATTCCAAGAAGGACGCCTCCGTCTGTCGTTACCTGAACCATGGAGGAATCTCCGAAGCAGAAAGCACCATCTCTGTCGGCGGCATAAACTTCGAACTGCAGAAGCGGATTTTCCGGTAAAACAGCGGAATTTTCTTTGGACGGCTTCCAGGGTCGGATCTGCAGGGCACAAGGCATAGAAGTCGTTTTCAGCTCATCCTTTGCTTCAAAAGTACAGGAAGCCCCGCCCTTTTGTGCCGCAAGCTTTCCAGAAGCAAGAACCATCAGCGTGCCCGGCTGAAAGGGAACGATCCAGCGAATCGAATCTTCAGTATAGGAAGCCTCCTTTTTGCCGAGACTGATTCCGTTTAAGAATAATTCCGCTTCGGAAAGGTTTGTGTAGCAGCGGACTTCGATATCTTCTCCATCACAGTAATTCCAGCTTTCGAATAATGGCTGCCAGCTTTCTCTCATGGAGTCTGCCCGCTGTGTGGAAAGATGGCACATCGGTTTGGATGACCAGAAGCTCATCCGCCGGTAAAACCCGGATTTTTCAAAGCCAGCCATCGTAAGAAGCCCGGCTTCAGAAGCTCGAAGCGGCCATCCGTGTGCCTCTCCCATATAATCAATGCCTGTCCAGAGAAACTGTCCGCTGATATATTCGTTTTCGGTTACCGCATGCCAGGCAGCAAGATCATGTCCGTTTTCGCTGCCTAAAAATGGGAGCGAAGGAAAATCACAGTGGCTTTCCTCGTATAAATGTTCTTTATAATTGTATCCGGCAACATCGAGGGCATCCAGAAAACCGATCTTTGCAGAGAGCTCCGGAAAAGCGGCAGCCAGTGTAACCGGGCGCGTAGGATCCACTGCGCGTACTTCGTAAGCAAGCATGGAAGCCAGTGCTTTTAATCGCTCTGCATTCGGCCGATCCGGATTGTATACGCGCTCTGCGGCAGGCTTGTTTGCATCATTGTTTCCGGTCATGGTCTGAAACAGAGGATGGCAGTAAGGATCATTTGGATAATCAATTTCATTTCCAATGCTCCAGAGAATTACACTTGGATGATTTCGGTCGCGCAATACCATAGCAGACAGATCTTCTTTCTGGTACTGAGGAAAGTACTTGTAATATCCCTGATGCTTTGGAGGATAAACATTATGACCGGTAGACCATTTGTTTTTTGGCCCTTCCCACTCATCAAATGCTTCATCCATAACAAGAAAGCCCATTTCATCACATAGATCGTACAGTTCCGGCATATGCGGATTATGGCTCATACGGATGGCATTGCAGCCCATTTCTTTGAGCTTTTCAAGGCGGCGTATCCAGATTTCTTTTGTAACGGCGGCACCGAGTGCACCGGCATCGTGGTGAACGCAGACCCCCTTAATTTTCATGGGGATTTCATTCAGAAAGAATCCATAATCGGCATCAAAACGGAAGGTGCGGATACCTACACGGAACTTGTCTGCAAGAAAGGCGGAGTCATCCTTGGCTTTGTGGAGCCATGTTTCGAGTGTATATAAAGATGGATGTTTCGGAGACCACAGTGTTGGCTGTGCTACCGTTCCTTCAGTCTTTAGTTTTGCGGTTTCTCCAGGAAGAAGAGTGGCTCTCTGCTCGGCGAAAAACACCGTGTTTCCATTTTGATCACGCAGATACTGGACCAGTGAAAAAGAGGTTTCCTGATCTTCCATATTACAGATCTCTGTTGTGATAGAAAGATCCGCTGAGATTTTATCTGCCCTGTTTATGGAAAAGCAGGTGCCATATGGTGTAACGTGAAGAAGATCTGTAACAAGGAGCGTTACCTTTCTTGTGATTCCGGAACCGGTAAACCATCGGGAATCTGAAATCTCTGTCCGGTCTACACGGACGCTGATTTCATTGATACCATCTGTACCAAAAACAGCCTGGGATGTTATGTCATAGAAAAAAGGTGTGTATCCATTGGGATGAAAGCCGTGATAATAACTGTTGAACCAGACCTGGCTTTCTTTGTAGACACCGTCAAACAGCAGCACGATGCGTTTTCCACGATACTTCTCAGGCAGGGAAAAGGTTCCACGATACCATCCGATGCCGCCGGCTGCATATCCGGTGCCGCTGGAATAGGATCTGGAAAATGGCATTGCAACAGACCAGTCATGTGGAAGCTCGACAGCTGTCCAGCCAGTATCATCATAGTCTTTTTTCCAGGCATCCGGCTCTTCGCCATAGTGAAATTTCCAGGAATGATGGAGATAAATTGTTTGGGTATTCATAGATTTATAACCTCCTGTTTTTATCATGATATTTCAATTTTTATACGTTCCTATGGTTTTTATTATAAAGAGTTCATCTGAAAAATCCATGGAAAAGAGAGGGATTTTTTGTAAAATAGCGACTTTAGGATTGACTTTTACGTGCAAAAAGTCTATCCTTGAATTTGAAATGAAAAGGGTTTCAAAAAATTGGAATAGAGTAAGAGTTTCAAGAGGGCGATTTATGAAAAAAGAAAAAAACATTTATACTATTGCAAAAGAAGCAGGCGTTTCGCCGGCGACGGTGTCTCGGGTCATGACGAAAAATGCCCGGGTAAGCGAGGAAAAAAGAAAAAAAGTGGAGGAAATCATACAAAAATATGATTATCGCCCCAATGCGCTAGCACAGGGGCTGACAAATGCAAGAACAAAAATCATTGGCATTCTTGCAGCGGATATGATGAATCCCTTTTATGCACAGCTTGTGGACGAATGCGTAAAGGAAATTGGTGCAAGTGGATATGTTCCCATGATATTTTCATCTCAGAGCAGTTATGAAATGGAAGAACAGTATTTGCAGAAGATGTTTGACCTGCGTGTGGATGCAATTATTTTAATGGGAGGAAAATCAGACCAGCTCGTTACAGATTTGGAATATGTGGATTTGCTTGATCGAATCACAGACACTACACCGATTATTACAACTGGAAAAATAGAAGGATCTCTTTGTTATCAGGTATGCATTGATGAAATGGCGAGTGTAGACCTTGCCATGGAGCATCTTTTTTCGCTTGGCCATCGGCATATTGCACTGATCGGCGGGAAAAATCACATCCGGTCAACATATGATAAACGAATGCGGTATCGTATGCTGCTTCGTAAAAATGGAATCACATACAGAGAACGCTATGTAACGGATTCGGATTACAACATCGAAGGGGGGTACCAGTGTATGGAAAAACTCTTTCAGGAAAATCGTACGATGCCGACTGCCGTAATTGCAATCAATGATTTCAGCGCAATCGGAATTCTTCGGTGTATTGAGGAACATCATTTGTCTGTTCCGCAGGATATATCGCTTGTCAGCTTTGACGGAACCTTTCTGTCAGATATTGTTAACCCGAAGCTTACCAGCGTTTGCTATGATTATGCTTCTTTTGGAAAAATGCTGGCTGCGTCTGCGGTAAAACTTCTTTCAGGAGAAGAGATTCCGAAAATTCAGCAATGTGTGTCGCGTTTAATCGTACGCGAATCCACGATATTGCAATAATATCACATTATCGATTCAGAAGCATGTAATTTCATATAGCCAGATAATTCTTCTCTTTGATTTTAAAAGACCATCAGAGAGAAGAATTTTTTTGCACTAATTTTGGAATGTTTGCAGACATGGTGATATTGATCCTGGAACAGATTTTGGCTTTTGTAAGAGAGATACCGACAGATCAAAATGGCGGTAAATAGCGCGTTTTCAGAAAGAAAAAAAGTGGATATACATAGAGGAATAAAGGGGTGATTTGTCAAATTGTCAACTAATTCAGATGGCTTTAAAAAAAAGAAAGCAAATTATACAAAAAACAAGTTGACAAATCAAAGCGGAAGGAGTATAGTACGAAATATGAAAAGGGTTTCACGAAAGTGCCAATTAAAAAGATATGTGATTTGGAAAGATGTATAAGTTAAGTGCTTTTTAGATGGAATTATCGTTATAATATACAGGAAAAGCAGTAAAAGCAAAGATACATTCATCATGATCACTTTTATTTTTGGAAAAACGTGAAAACGGTTTCATATAAAGGCTGCAAATTATGTGCAGACAAATTTTCACAAACTGCAAAATAGGAGGAACGCAACGTGAAAGGAAAAAGGAACCAAACGACAGCAGCTCTTCCGGCTGTCCCCAGTAAAAAGAATCGAGCATGGAAGACTTTTCGCAACAACAAAACACTTCTTCTGATGTGTTTGCCAGCAGTCATCTTTTTTATCGTGTTTAACTATTGCCCATTGCCGGGCGTATGGATTGCATTCACGAGTTACAATTTTCGGGATGGTATTTTTGGAAGCCCTTTTGTAGGATTATCAAACTTTGAATTTTTGATTTCTTCCGGTGAATTGGGGACTTTAACGAAAAATACAATTTTATACAATCTGGTTTTTATTCTTCTTGGAAATGTTTTTCAGATCGTAATTGCTCTTATGCTGAATGAAATCAGAAGTAAATTTTTTAAAAAGGTATCACAGACAATCATGTTCCTTCCGTATTTTATTTCTGCTGTACTGATTGGGGCGATCGCATTTAATATTCTGAATTATGACACGGGTGCATTAAATGCACTTCTTCGTGAAACGGGTGCTGACCCAATACAGATTTACAGCAAAGCTGGTTTATGGCCCTTCATCATTATTTTCTGTAACATGTGGCAGCAAACAGGTTATGGTTCTGTTGTTTATTTCGCGGCAATCTGCGGTATTGATTCCAGTATGGTAGAAGCAGCAGAGGTAGATGGCGCTACCAGCTGGCAGAGAATTCGTTACATCATTCTTCCTTCCCTGAAAGGAACCTTTATCATTCTGCTTCTGTTTGCGCTTGGCGGAATCATGAAAGGAAACTTTGGTTTGTTCTGGAACCTGACAGGTGGTGCGAATTCACAGTTGTTCCCGACAACTGATATCATTGAAACCTTTGTATACCGTACAATGACGACACAGAATAACTTTGCAACATCTTCTGCCGTAGGTTTGTATCAGTCTATTTTTGGATTTGTTCTGGTTATGTTCAGCAACTGGGTGGTAAAACGACTTGATCCGGACTATGCACTGTTTTAGGAGGAGAAGAAAATGAAAAATCGTAATAAAATCAAACTGGATCCAGGGACGCGAGCTTTACGAATTATCTCCTACGTATTTGTGAGTATTTGGGCGCTCATCTGCTTACTTCCATTTATCCTGGTTATTTCTGCATCTTTCAGTACCGAGAGTATTGTAGCGAAAGAGGGATTTGGGCTTTTACCCAAAGGGTTTACTCTGAGTGCATATGAACTGGTATTTCGTTCACCTAAAATGATTCTTGGCTCATACGGAGTTACCATTGCACTGACGGTATGCGGAACAGTTGTTGGTCTGTTTATCATTGCGATGACCGGTTATGCATTACAAAGAAAGGACTTTCCGTTTCGAAATGCATTGTCATTTTTTATTTACTTTACAACACTGTTTTCCGCCGGTATGGCACCAACCTATATCTGGGTTTCCAGGTACCTGAAATTAAACGGAAGTTATATGGCAGTATTTTTACAGCTGTTAATGTCTCCGTGGCTGATCATTCTGATGAAGAATTTTGCAAAATCGGTACCATATGAAATTACAGAATCCGGAAAAATTGACGGAGCGGGAGACTTTAAAATTTTCGTATCACTGATTTTCCCGATGTTAAAGCCGGCACTTGCAACGGTAGGACTTTTTCTGGCACTGGGATACTGGAATGAATGGTATCTTTCTTCTCTGTATCTGAACAGTTCTGTAACCTATAAACCATTACAGTACTACTTATATCAGATCATCAATACAGCAAATGCACTGAAAAACTCTGTAGCAGGTGCAAATGTCAGTGTGGCAGACCTTCCATCTAACACATTGAAAATGGCAACAGCAGTTGTTGCAACCGGACCGATCATCTTTCTGTATCCGTTTGTACAGAAATACTTTATCTCTGGTATTACAGTAGGCGCGGTCAAAGGCTGACCATGGAAAAAGTATGATGTGAGATTCCCCTGTGTTTTGATGGGGATTCACATAAAATTCCGAAAAAGCAGGAAAAGAAGGAGGACGCTATGAGAAAACGCGTAACAGGTAAAAAGGCAGTAGCACTGGTAATGGCTTCCCTGATGATTGCAAGTATGGCAGGATGCGGAAGCAGTGGGTCCGAAAGCAGCGGATCCGGCAACACAAGCGTAAAGGAAGATGGAAGTATTGATACTTCCAAGCATGAAGTAATTAACATGCTGGTGCTGGGAAACAAACCGACCAATGGCAGACTGGAAGCCATGCTGGACAAACTGAATCCGATTTTGACGGAAAAAGTAAATGCAGAACTCGAGTTTACGTACATAGAATGGACAGACTGGCAGACACAGTATAATCTGAAGCTGTTGAGTGGAGACAGCAGTCTGGATTTGATTTGTACGGCAACGGACTGGCTGTACGGATGGGAAAATACAAAGAAGGGCGCATTTCTTCCACTTTCCGAGGATATGCTGAAAACATATGCGCCAAAGACCTGGGAACAGGTATCCGCAGACGGAGACTGGGATATCTGCAAATATAACGATGAAATTTATTTCATACCGGAAGATCACTATACACAGTATACGAACCATGGTATGTTCTATCGTGGAGACTGGGCAAAAGAAGCAGGTCTGGAAAATGGAAAAATTACAAAATTTGAAGATCTGACGACGTATTTCCAGTATATTAAAGATAATAAGGAAGATGTTATTCCGTGGGATATCGCTGGCAAAAACCAGACGGGAGGTATTCTTGGCGGCTATATTACTTCGAAAAAGGAATATACGGCATTCAATTGCGCCAGTGTTGGTATTTACACAGACTTCTGGGGTGTTATGCAGGACGATCCGACAACCGTTATGTCTCCGTATGTAGAGGATGACAGCCTTTATGATGCGGCAGAGCTGATGAAAGAATGGAATGACATGGGTGTATGGAGAAAAGATGTCCTGAACTTTGACGGAGACACCAGAGAAGAGTTTTATGCCGGAACAACCGGTGCGGATCAGCATCATGCCCAGACCTATTATTCTACGATTGTTCCGAATATGGAGAAGAAACAGCCGGGTTCCGATCCGCAGTTCTATTACTGGGGCGAAGAAAATCAGAACGTACAGCATCCGCTGAAAGAGCATGGTGCATGTGCTATCAGTGCAAACTCCACACATCCGGAACGCGCCCTGATGGTATATGATCTGTTAAGAAATGATGAAGAGTGCTATCGTCTGTTAAACTATGGTATTGAAGGTGAGGATTATATTGTAACAGAAGATGGCAAGCTGGGCAGACCAGATGGATTTGATTCCAGTACAGATGCCCTGGATTCCAATTTCTGGATGGGACGTAATGATGATCTGGAACTGCAGGATGAAAGCTGGTGGGATGGAACCGATGATCTGATCAGTTCGCTGGATAAAATCGGTTATGATTATCCATTTGAAAACCTGATTGTTGATACAACTGCAATTGAGGCAAAGCAGGCAGCACTGGCTAATGTTCTCGCAAAATATATCCCGCAGCTGGCATATGGTCAGGTAGATGATCCGAAGGCAACTGTCGATCAGATGAGAGAAGAACTGAAAGCGGCCGGTTATGACGATGTAAAGGCAGCAATTCAGAAAGATTTAGATGCTTTTGTAGAGGAAAATGGAACACCGGATTTCACAAGAGGTGAATAAAAAAGGTGTTCACTTGACCGTAGAACAAGAAAGGTTAGCGACAAAACCTGGCAGATAATTCTGTGATTTCATGATAAGCAAGATAAGGGAGATACCGGAAAAGACATGATGCCTCTGGTGTCTCCCTTTTGCGAGTCAAATGTTTCCGTTCCGGTCACGGGAAATTTGGCAGACATATTATTTTTAACATAAAAAAGATGGAAATTTCAGAAACAGGAGGAACTATGAAGACGTTTGAAGTAAAAGAAGATTTTTATCTGGACGGAAAGAAAGTAAAAATCATTTCCGGAGGTATGCATTATTTTCGTACTGTGCCGGAATACTGGCGCGACCGACTGGAAAAATTAAAAGCTCTGGGCTGCAATACGGTGGAAACGTATATTCCATGGAATCTTCACGAAAAAGAGAAAGGAAAGTTTGATTTTTCCGGAATTCTGGATATTACCAGATTTGTAAAACTGGCCCAGGAGCTTGGTTTGATGGTGATTCTCCGGCCATCTCCCTATATTTGTGCAGAATGGGAGTTTGGCGGATTGCCATACTGGCTGCTGAAGGAAGACGGCATGCGCCTTCGCTGTTTCTATCCGCCATTTCTACAACATGTGAAAGAATATTATGAAAAATTATTTGAAGTGATCGCACCGCTTCAGATTACACGGGGCGGTTCTGTTATTCTGATGCAGGTGGAAAATGAATATGGATATTTCGGAGATGACAAATCGTATCTGGATTACATGAAACAGCTGATGATTGACTGCGGCTGTGAAGTGCCGATGGTTACATCGGATGGTCCTTGGGGAGATGCTTTTGACTGCGGAAAAGTGGAAGGTGTTTTACAGACCGGAAATTTTGGTTCCAAAGGAAAAGAGCAGTTTGCCGTCATGAAAAAGAAAATCGGCGATAAACCGCTGATGTGTATGGAATTCTGGGTTGGATGGTTTGATAACTGGGGTGTAGAAACGCATCAGACCGGTGATTTAGAAGAACATGCAAAAGATCTGGACGAAATTCTTTCCGAGGGCCATGTGAATATCTACATGTTTGAAGGTGGAACCAATTTTGGTTTTACGAATGGATCCAATTACTATGATGAGCTGACACCGGATGTTACTTCTTATGATTATGATGCACTGCTGACGGAAGACGGTCAGATTACGGCGAAGTATACGGCATTCCAGAATGTAATCCGGAAATATACCGAAATTCCGGAAGTAAAACTTAGTACAGAAATTCGCAGAAAATCATATGGAAAACTTCGTGTCAAAAGAAGCACATCTTTATTCGGAAACAAAGACCGGATTAGTAAAGCGATGGAGAGTGTATACCCGGTGTCAATGGAAAAACTGGATCAGGGATACGGATATATTTTATACGAAAGCCAGTTGAAAGATGAAGGGCCATTGGAAACACTGCGGCTGTGGGGAGCTAACGACAGAGCTAACATTTTTGTGGATGAAATCCCAACTGTTACACTGTATGACAGAGAACTTCTTGATGAAATAAAATGGGAGGAGAATAAACCGGAAGGACAGAAACTTTCTATTTTGATGGAAAATATGGGAAGAGTAAATTTCGGTCCGAATCTCGAAAGACAGAGAAAAGGGATTGATGGAAGCGTACAGGTTAATGGTCATAATCACTATTATTGGAAAGAATATACGCTTCCGATGGAACATCTGGAACATCTTGATTTTACAATTCCATCCGTTCCTGGTACACCGGGATTTTATGAATTTAGCTTCGAAGCAGATGAGACGGGAGATACCTTCCTTGATTTTACCGGATGGGGAAAAGGTTGCATTCTTGTAAATGGATTTAATATTGGAAGATTCTGGGAAATTGGGCCACAGAAACGATTATATATTCCGGGTCCGATTTTAAAAAAAGGAACGAATACGATTCTGATTTTTGAAACAGAAGGAAAAGTGCCGGGAATCATTACACTCTGCGATGAACCGGATCTTGGCTAAAAGAATGAAGGAAAACATTTATTATCAGTATGACAGCAGTCAACTACCGGAAATTAGCCTGGCAGATACGGCGGTGATTGAACCGCCGTATATTCATAAAAGAAGAATGCCGTTGGAATACATTATTTATCTGGTGCGTCAGGGTGAGATGTTTCTTTTGGAGGATGGTGTACGGTATCATTTAACACCGGGGGATTTTTTAATTCTGGATCCGGATAAAATACATGTGGGGGAAAGAGCAACACATTGTGAATACCATTATATTCATTTCCATCAGAAATCCATAAAAAAAAACAAGATGACAAATGAGCAGACAACTGAGATAATTTTAAGAAAGAGAACGCAGTCCATGCAAAGTGATTCCTGTACCCTTTCCGGACAGGAACGCGTCAGTCTTTCGCTTCTTGCGTTGCCCAAATATATGCATCTTTCCGACACTTCTTCTTATTCTGAAATTCTGCAGAAAATCAATGATGGAATTACCTGTCAGAAAAATCGTATGGAAGGTTATTACAATTTGTGTGCCTGTCAGATTTTGGAGATGATGATTTTGGTTTCCAGACAGTTTGTAACATCGCTTGCCCAGGAAAAAACCGGAGTGGTCGGAAGCTACCGGAAAATATATGATCTTTTGGATTATCTGAATAACTGCTATCGCGAGCCAATTTCCGGAGTATTGATTGAAGAGCAGCTTGGTGGAAACTTTGATTATCTAAATCGGATTTTTCGTCAGACAACAGGAAAAACGATTTTTCAGTACCTGACGGAAGTCAGAATTTCCCATGCCAAGGAGCTTCTTGGTACAACTTCGCTTAAAATTTCGCAGGTCAGCGAAAAAGTCGGATTTTCCGATGAAAGTTATTTCAGTAAAGTCTTTAAAAAAATGACTGGAATGACACCTATGAACTATATGAAAAGCAGATAAGGAGAACAAAATATGGCAGGCTATTTATTTGTACATTTTACCGGAGAACAAAAGGATGGAGAACAGATTTATTTTTCCATCAGCAGGGATGGACTTCACTGGGAGGATCTGAATGACGGACAGCCAGTCTTATATTCTCATCTTGGAATGCAAGGTGTTCGCGATCCGTTTCTGCTGCGTGATCCAAAGCAGAAGAAATTTTATCTGATAGCAACCGATTTACGGATCGAAGCAGGAGAAGGCTGGGATACGGCACAATATCGCGGAAGCCGTGATCTGATTGTCTGGGAATCGAAGGATCTGGTTCACTGGAGTGCGGAGCGTGCCAGTACCATAGGTGTTCCGGGAGCCGGATGCGTCTGGGCACCGGAAGGAATCTATGACTCAAAAAGAGAGCAGTTTCTGGTTTTCTGGGCATCTATGGTAAAACTTTCCGGTGATACGGAAGCCAAACAGCGGATCTATGCATCCTGGACATCTGATTTTCAAAGTTTTTCCGAGCCATTTATTTACATGGAGCGGAAAGAACATGTGATTGATACAACGATGGTAGAATCAGAAGGTGTATACTATCGGATTTCCAAGGATGAGACGAATAAATGTCTGCTGTTGGAGTCCTGTGACTCCCTGACGGGCAATTTTCAGGAGATCCCATCAGAAACACTTTCTTCGCTGTTTGGCGTAGAAGGACCGGAATGTTATCTGCTACCGGATCAGAAGACATGGTGTCTGATTGCGGATCAGTTTGCGGAGGGAAAAGGATATCTTCCTCTTTTAACGGATGATCTTTCTTCGGGAAAATTCCGTATTTTAAAGGAAAAGGAATATGCTCTTGGAAAAACAAAAAAACGCCACGGTGGCGTTCTTGCAGTTACTGACGAGGAGCTTGCCTTGCTGGAACGATTTTTTGATCACAAAAAGCCGGTCGTAGAAGGGCTCTTTGCAGATCCGGATCTTGCCTGTTTTGACGGAACGTATTACCTGTATCCGACAACGGATGGCTTTACCGACTGGTCCGGTACGAAATTTTCTGTTTTTGCATCGAAGGATCTGAGAAAATTTCAGAAGGCTGCTGATATTTTCGACATGGCAGATGGAGATGTTCCGTGGGCGGTAGGAAGTGCCTGGGCGCCGTGCATTGCAGAAAAAGATGGAAAGTATTACTACTATTTCTGTGGAAAGCGTGTTGATGGCAAATCCTGCATTGGAGCAGCAGTATCTGATTATCCGGAGGGACCGTTTGTGCCTGCAGCAGAACCCATGATCACCATGGAAATGATGGAAACGTATCAGATCCAGATGAGTCAGACGATTGATCCGTCGATCTATCAGGAAAACGGCGAAACATATCTCCTGTTTGGAAATGGTTATGCGGCCATTGCAAAACTGACACCGGATATGATGCATATTGTTCCGGAGACGATGAAAAATCTGGAAGGACTGTACGATTTCCGTGAGGCGGTTACGGTTCTGAAGCGGGATGAAATTTACCATTTTACCTGGTCCTGTGATGATACAGGAAGTGAAAATTATCATGTAAACTATGGAACGTCCGATTCCCTGTACGGACCGGTTCGGTTTGAAAAGACGATTCTTCAGAAAGATGTGCAAAAAGGTGTTCTTGGAACGGGTCATCACAGCATCTGTAAGGTGCCTGGAAAAGATGCATACTGGATTGCTTACCATCGTTTTGGCACACCGCTTGCGCAGTATCCGGAGGGAAAGGGATTCCACCGGGAAACCTGCGTGGCCCCGCTGGAGTTTGACGAAGCCGGAAAAATGATGGAAGTGATTGTCTAGGTTTACGGAGAAAAAATATATGAACGGAAGAACAGAACAAGAATTGCAGCAGTATTTTTTCTAATATGAAACAGAGCTTTCAAGAGAAGCCGAAACGCTTTCTCTTTTGGATTTCCCTGTTTTGACAGAGGAGCTTTTTTCTCTGTTTGAAAAGACGGGGAACCGGCTGCGGTATGAAGAAGCTTACTTTGGACGCCGGAAATACCTCGTTGCTTTTGCGTTCAATGCATTGTTTGCAAAAGAGAGGGACATTTCTATGGATCTTTCCGGCCTGGAATGGGTTCTGGAGCAGATTTGTGCGGAAACTTGCTGGGCGCTGCCGGCACATGTGAACCGGAAAAAGGATGAAAAGTGGAAGATTACATTGGATCTTTTTGCGTGCGAGACTGCACAGTCACTTCTGGAAATTGCGTTTCTACTTCGAAACGATCTGCGGCCGGAGTTACTGTGTCGGATCTGGAAGGAAAGCAGCAGGAGAGTGTTGCAGCCGTTTCTTATACAGGAAAACGGTGCATTCTGGTGGGAAACGAGTAAAAGTAACTGGAATGCTGTTTGCTGTGGATCCGTAGGAGCAGCCGCCTGCTATGCATCTGAGCTTTTTCCTGTTCTTTTTCCGAATGCGGAAAGCATCGAGAGTATCAATCAAAACTGTGAACAGATCTTGACGCGCGTGACCCGGGATCTTTCCTGCTTTCTTGCGAGCTTCGGCGAGGACGGCGCCTGCATGGAAGGTCTTGGCTATTGGGAATATGGAATGAGTTATTTTTCCATGTTCGCGGAACTTCTGAAAGAAAAAACGGGCGGGAAAACTGACTTGCTGGATGGAAAAAAGCAGCGGAAAATCATGGAATTTCAGCAGAAATGCTATTTCCCGGGCGGAAATACGTTAAGCTTTTCTGACGGAGACAGCAAAAGCCGTTACCGGATGGGACTTACCTGCCATTTTGCAATGCTGGATCCAAATGTTAAAATCCCGCCGCTGGTACGGGCAATGCATTTTGGGGAAGATCCGTGTTATCGCTGGAATGCCGCATATAGGGACTGGATCTGGACGAAGCAATATCTGAATGTGTTAAAAAGCAGGTCGGACGGTTCCGAGAATGCTGCAGAGGAACGGGTATGTTCCGGCACGTTTACTTATCTGGCGGATGCCGAATGGGCAATTGCAACTGGAAAGCATCAGACCGCATTCGCAATCAAAGGTGGAAACAACGGGGAGCCGCACAATCATAACGATGTCGGCAGCTTTCTGTATTTTATCGGGGAAGAAGAAATTATCAGTGATCTTGGAGCCGGAGAATACACGAAAGCATATTTTGGCCCCGAACGATATTCCGTACTCTGCTGTAGTTCACGTGGCCATAGCGTTCCGATTTTGGATGGAAAGGAACAGTGCAAAGGGGAAACATATCGTGCCGATGCAGTGAATTACTCCGAGACAGGAGAAATTTCGATTTCCTTTGCTGGGGCATATGAGAAAGAAAGCAGGAAAACTATGGATACAGGATATTCAAAATGGAGAAAACTGGATAATGCAGCACTGGCATTTCCACTGGTAAGCGGAAAAAATGATACCAGAGTATTTCGTTTTTACTGTCAGTTAAAAGAAAAGGTCGACGGAGAAATTCTTCAATCCGCGCTGGATCAGACAATGGAGAAATATCCATTATTTCAGGCGGTTTTGCGAAAAGGATTGTTCTGGTTTTATCTGGAACACAGAGATATCAGAGCGGTTGTAAAACAGGAGACAGAACCTCCATGCAGCCGCCTGTATATTCCGGATAAAAAATCTCTTTTATTTCAGGTGACTTATGATAAAGACAGGATTAACTTCGAGGTGTTTCATGCATTGACAGACGGCACCGGAGCAATGCATTTTTTGCAGGAACTGGTGCAGAATTATCTTATTCTGGCTCATCCGCAGGACGATCTTCCGCGAATAGAAAATGCAGAAGAAGTCACTCATGGAGATAAAGAAGAGGACAGTTTTTCGCAGTATTATTCTTCCGATATGCCAAAGAATAAAGAGAAGAAAGAGACAGCAGTGAAGCTGAAAGGTGAGAAGCTGGTTCATTCAGATATGAATATCACAGAGGTGGTTTTTTCGGTGAAGGATATTCATCAGAAGGCGCGTTCTTATGGTGCTTCTATCACAGTATTGTTAACTGCAATGATGTTATGTTCTATCAGAGAAGAAATTCCGAAAAACCAGCAGAAACGACCGGTAACATTAATGATACCGGTGAATCTGAGAAATTATTTTCCGTCTCAGTCCATGACAAACTTCTTTGGCTGGATTGAAGTCGGATATACATTTTCAGAAACAACAACCTTTGAAGAAGTAGTAGCAGATGTAAAAAGGCAGTTTGAGCAGGAACTTGTGAAA
>OGHK01001806.1_pt1 | contig 16584 bp, 10 predicted proteins | sample 1571411 | NCBI WGS metagenome assembly OGHK01 (sample SAMEA2582043, study PRJEB24529) | metagenome | biome: Human gut stool | place: China | collected 2011 | reverse complement strand
CACAAACTTCTCGAACTCTTCTTCGTTCGGAGCCTGGATAGTCAATATCATCTGCGGATTGGCATACACGTCCTTCGCATATTTGAACGAGGCTTTCGTATATATATCCTGTATATCTACAATAATAATGTTACGTATCAACTTCAGCGTAGAATCATAGTCCTTCGGTGAAGTATACATAATCCGGAAAGAAGGTTCCGACTGCGGCAACCCCGGCATATCCGAATCGAGCACATCATGCAAGGCCCTTCCTGCCGCACGATCCCAAACGCCGTGATCTACTACTACCAAAAGTTCGTATGCACGCCCACTAGAAGTGTGATTCCCTTTCAGACCACAAGAAGCAAAAACGAAGGCTATCAAAGCCATGCTTAAATAAGAAAAGTACTTTTTCATGATGTTCGATTTTTATATTAGCTCTTATTATTTTCCTCCTGTTTCGCAGTCGACAACATGCCGCAGGCTGCAAAAATATCTTCTCCGCGCGAAGAACGGATTGTAGTAAAAAGCCCGTGCGTGGTCAAATAGTCACGGAAACGGGTCATTGTATCCATATCTGCCCCTTCAAGATCAACTCCCGGAATGGCATGGAACCGGATCAGATTTATCCTGCAATCCAATCCACGCAACAGTTTCAGCAACTCCTTGGCATAGACTTGCGAATCGTTGAGTCCCTTAAAAACAATATATTCAAATGAAAGTCGGCGCTGTTTGCTAAAATCATAGTTTTTTAACAGTTCCACCATTTCGGTAATCGAATAGCCTTTTTCCGCCGGCATCAGTTCGGAACGCTGCACCGCCAACGGCGAATGGAGGCTGATTGCCAAATGACAATCACTTTCTTCAATAAAACGTTTCAGTCCTTTCCGCAATCCGACAGTGGAGAGGGTGATACGCTTCGGACTCCATGCATAACCGTAATCAGCCGTCATTATCTCCAATGCCTGCAATACTTCATCCAGGTTATCGAGCGGTTCGCCCATGCCCATCATCACGACATTTGTCAACTTGTCCCGTTCCGGCAACGAATGAATCTGATTGATAATCTGACTGGCGGTCAGGTTGGCCTTATAACCTTGTTTTCCGGTCATGCAGAACTTGCAGTTCATCTTGCAGCCTACTTGTGAAGATACACACAAAGTCGCCCGGTCATCATCCGGGATATATACGGATTCTACAAAGTGGTTCTCACCTACTTTATACAAATACTTCACCGTACCGTCCACAGAGCGCATTTCATCTACCGGCGCCTCTGCTCCCACCTCATAGTTCTGCTTGAGCAACTCCCGATACTTCAACGACAAATTTGTCATTTCATCAATCGAGGCCACCTTCTTATCGTAGAGCCACGATGCAATCTGCTTGGCGGCAAAGCCGGGCATTCCCAGTCTTTTCGCCAGCGATTGAAGCTCCACAAGAGTCATTCCTAAAAGAGGATATTTAGACATTATTCCTTCTGTTCATGGTTTATATTTGCAAATGTAAGGAAATAAAGTCGATTTCCGTACAGCGAGAATGTAAAAGTTAACAAAAAAGGTCGTTCCCGAAAGAGGAACGACCTTTTGCAGTTATCGTTTTTACGATTAAGTCTTAGAAGAACAGGTAACGTGTATCTTTTACGTTTCCTTTCAGATACAAGTCATTCATCAGACGGCTTGCGAAGCGTGCGTGCATATTAGTCAACGTAGCTTCTTCATCTTTTGCGTTGAATGTATCGTTCAGTTTGTCCTTGCCATATACTTGCAGAACAAATACGCCGGCATTACCTTTGATCGGAGCGCTCAATTTATTTACTTCAGCAACAGAAGCATAAGCGCCAACCAACGGTTCGCTACTACGCAAAGCAGATACATAAGCCGGAGCAGCAAACGTTACCATTTTCAAAGAATCGCTGACAGCGTTCGGCATAGCCTTGTACTGGTCGAGTGAGGTTGCGTTGGTAGCCTTCATGTCAGCCATAATCTTTTCAGCTTTCTTATCTTTCACGATCTCAGCTCTCAACTGTTCCTGTACGGCTTTCAATGGACGGTATCCTTCCGGCTTGATGTTTACCAGACCAACGACCATCATGTGATCGCTTTCGCCACATTCATACAAGCCTGATACTTCACCCGGTTTTGCTTTATCGAATGCCCATCTCAACGCTTCTTTTGTACCTCTCACACCACCGATACCATGTTCGGAGCTATACAAATCAGCTCTGTCAAGCAATTTGTATCCGGCTTCTTCGGCGTTAGCCACCATTTTCTCAACAGAAGGATTGGCAGCGATAAACTGGCTGAAGTCATTGTAAGCACGGTTGTATGTTTCCTTGCTGAATTCAACTTCACGCTTCACCACAGCTACTTTATATTTATCCTTCACCGCTTTCTTGTTAGTCACCTGAAGAATAACGTTAGCTTGACCCAACGGCAAGTTTACCAGCTCGTTCACACCTGTGCTGTTAATAGCAGAAATAAATTTCAAGTTGTCACCGTCAATTTGTGCACCTTCGTACTGTGCAGCAGTCATCCAGTTGGAATCACCGGTCTGACCGTATTTCTTAGCAAGATCTACGAAGTTAGCACCACCTTTGATAGCATTGTAGATACTGTCGGCCAGAGTTTTCGTCTTAGCTGCATCTGCCGCATATACCTGAATCTGACGGAACTCAACAGAATCGGCAGCCGCAGTCTTGGCTACAATTTTGAATGAGTTGATCGTATTATCGCCACCATTATAGTAAGGACCATAAACAGAACCAACAGAAGCAGAGTCCAAACGTGCAACTACATCCGACGGGAAAGCAGTCTTGTTGTAGAACAAGTCTACATAAGGAGCTTCCGAACCAACCGAACGAATGAAAGAAGTATAATCATCCGTTGTAGTAGCCAACTGTTCAGTAGCTTCGTCCACTTCCTTCTGGATAGCGGCGCGGTCGGCTGCACTGGCAGTTACCTGTACGTCGATGTATTTGATATCACGAGTTTCCTGGTATTGCTTGAACTGTTCTTTTTTCTTGTTATACAAGTCTTTCAGTTCCGATTCCTTCACTACGATTGTAGAATCTACCACAGAAGAATAAGGAACGGCAGCCAGCAACATATTGTATTGGTTTACTCTTGCGTCGAAAGCATCCTGTGCTTCCACCGGGTTAGAGATAAGCGCTTTGGATACCAATGCCTGATACTTTTCAGCCAGACGGCTCTGAATCAGAGTTTTCTGAATGAACGACCAATATTTATACATATTGTTGTACTGTTCAGCATACTGTGCCGGCATTTGCGATTCGTTCATTTTGGCATATTCTACCAGGAACTTGTTCAACATATCCTTGTCGAAGTTTCCGGTTTGCGGATTCTGGAAAGGAGTCTGTCTCAACAAAGGATGAACGCCAGCTTTCAGGATATCCTGAATTTCAGCAGTAGAAACAGTCAGTCCCAGTGCTTCAGCTTCTTTTTCAATCAGTTTATTGTTAACGTAGGAACGCCATACTTCATCGCGTACCTGACTGGTTTGTTCGTCATTCAAGGCGGTCACTCCACGCATGAGTTTCACCACTTCGGTATATTCTTCTACCAAGTTCTGATACTCCTGAGCGGAAAGAGCGTCTCCGTTCACCTCACCAACGTCATGTGCCTGATGCGGCTGCATCACCTTCCATGCGTCACCCGCAATGAAAGCAAACAGCGCCAAGCCGATAACAATCACCAATAGAGGTCCTTTCGACCTAATGTTTTGTAATGTTGCCATTTTGATTAATACGATTTATGTTTATTATTATTTCTTCTAATTGTCGTTTTAGCGCACGAAGATACAAAAAATGCTAATATGCTTCTATTTATTGGCTAAAAATTTCTCGGTATTCGTCATTATTCCATGACTTTTAGGCGAACCAGTTCTATTTTCGTCGCTGTCACCTTGATTATCTTGAACTGATAACGTCCTACCCGAATCACTTCATGCAGTTTCGGGAAACTCTGATATTGATTCAGAATCAGTCCTCCCACTGTCAGATATTCGTCGGATTCAGGCAAGTCGAGACCGAACGTTTCGTTGACTTTCTCAATCTCCAGACGGCCGGACAATACATATTCATGTTCGTCTATCTGCTTGCTGATATAGGAAGTGTTATCATGCTCGTCTTCTATATCACCGAAGATTTCTTCTACCAGATCTTCCAATGACACAATACCGGACGTTCCGCCAAACTCGTCCACCACTACCGCAATTGTCTTTTTCTGTTGCATGAACAGTTTCATCAGCTTATTGGCGGACATTGTTTCGGGAACAATCGGCACTTGCTTCACATTCTCGTGCCAGTTGGTCGGTGCGCGAAACATCTCCGAAGAGTGGATGTAACCGACCACATTGTCAATATTACCGTCATATACGATAATCTTGGAGATACCCGACTCTATAAAACGGCTTTTCAGTTCATCCAGCGAAGTTGTGAGATCAACCGCCACCACCTCAGTACGGGGAACAATACAATCGCGTATTTTAATATTCGAGAAGTCAAGTGCGTTCTGGAAGATTTTCACTTCCGTATCCAGTTCCTCCTCATTCTCGGCATTATCAATGCTGCTCTGTACAAAATAATCAAGATCCACCTTTCCGAAAGCTTTGTCGGACGCATCCTTGTTTACCTTCATGCCGAAAATGCGCAGGAAGATGCAAGACAAACCGGAAGACAACTTGGATATAGGATATAAAACAACGTAACAAATAAAAAGTGGAACGGCGAAAACGTTCAATACCATATTGGGATTGATCTTGAACAATGTTTTCGGCAGGAACTCTCCGGTCACCAAAATAATCAGGGTAGAAATGACAGTCTGTGCCAACACCATTAGGAAGTGATTGTCAATAAAGCCGGCCAGCAGATTTTCACCAATGATCTGAGCCATCAGGATACCATAGATAACCAGTGCGATATTGTTACCCACCAACATGGTAGAGATAAACTCGTTCGGGTTCTTGAAAAAGATAGAAAGGATGCGGGAAGTAATGCCCCCTTTGCGTTCCATTTCAAAACGCAGTTTGTCTACCGAGACAAATGCAATCTCCATTCCCGAAAAGAAAGCGGAGAAAAGCATGGTGATTATTAGAGAGATATAAATATTCATAGCTTATTTCACAGAATCTTTTTTCACAGAGTCCGGCAGGGCTTTTGTTTCCGGTTGTGGCGGAGCAGTCGCCTCGTCGTCGACGTAGAATATACCTTCAATATTATGAATCGTATAAACGGTCATTTGCTGATTGGAATCGAACCCATGCCCGGTGATAATCCGGTCCGGTTGCTGGATACGAATAAACTTGTCGGAATACACTTTCTGCGTAGCTTCATTCCAGTAAAGCAGTTCCGTATTGAAACGCTCTCCTTTCCGGTTTTGTATATCCACGTTTCCTATCAGTTTCCAGAGTCTTTCCTTGTCATAGTAGTAGGCAGTATCCGCTTTGATACTGGCTTCTATATGAAAGATCGAATCGAACTGTTCAAGATACACTCCTTTTTCAAATGCCCAATAAGACGGCTTCTTGCGGTCGAAAACCAGCCACTCTTCCGTATTCACCCGATAGCGGGTCACTCCCGAATCGGATATAAGGGTTGTCACTCCGGATGTCTGCATCACTGCCATGGAGTCACGTTCTGTAATAGCATCCCCCGTTATTTTCTTTTTGCCACCACAGGAGGGAAATAAAAGAAGCATAACAATTGTCCCTAAGACAATTGTTATGCTCATGCTTTTATGCAACAAACGGTTCTTTCGTTTTCGCAACATACGTTTATCTAATCGTTGTAGACTCTCCGATCCAGCCACCGATAGTAATACGGTCGCCAGCCTTGTAACCCAACATAAACAGGTCTTTTGCTTGCGGAGTGTGTGCAGAATATCTGCCGATCAATTTGTTTGCTTCTTCAGCTACACTCGGGTCTACTTGTTTTGCGCGTTGCAATTTGTCAATTATAACAAAGTAAGTACACTTGTTCAGTGCAGACTCGTCACTCCAGTTAGGACTCATTGCATAAAGGTTGGCAATCAAGATATACGGAGCGCCATAATTTTCATTGAGACCGATAGCTTTCTGACAGTAAGTTCTTGCCTGTGACAATTTCTTAGCAGAAGCCAACACAGCAGCAGCTGCGTATGCTTTTTCCGCTTTCTTTATATTGTCAGTTTCCAGGTTGATAGCTTCATCAAAGAATTTCACTGCACTGTCGATATCACCTTTTTTGAATGCCTGATATGCACATCCGGTAGCAGCCTCTGCTGTCGGTTCCATTTTATAAGCATAGAAAGATGCCTGCAAATAAGCTTCACTTTCCGTACATTTCATCATTTTCATGATGTCGATTACTTTCTTCAAATAAGCGAGGTCAGTCTGATTAGCTTCTACTTTCGGGCCATAAATTCCTTGCAGTGATTCACAATCAGCCGTACCACTGTTTACAAACAAGGCAACCAAGTTATCTTTGATACCCAGCAGACCTTTCTTCTTTGCTTCATTAGTTTCAGCAGCAATGGCAGCATCAGCATATTCGGAAGCAGCCAGATAATCCTGGATAAATTGTTCCTTATGAGCAGGATCAGCTTTCAGTTTATCCAAAGACATCTGCAGGAAATAGAAAATAGTAGCTCCGGCAGACTCGCCTTTTACAGCATTAACCGATTGGCTCAGCCATTGATAAGCCTGATTCACATCCAGTTTCGGAGCCAAGGCGATATAGTCTACAGCCTTGATACCCAAAGCTTCATCAGCAGAAGATACCTTCGTACCTTTAGCCAGGAATTCATCAGTGTATTTGATACGCAAGTCATGCGTATTCATCAGTTCATTAAAATATTTCTGATATTCCGGATTATTTCTGTCCTTAATCTGTGCCATTAAGCCTTTCAGAATTTTATATCCGTCAGTAAAAGTGTAGAAACGGAGTGTCGGACAGTTTTCCAACACAGCTTTCCAAGGAGTATACGCATCTTTAAAGTTACCTGCACGCACAGCTTCATGCGAGATACTACTGTTTGAATTACAGTTAGTCGCATCCTGTGCTACCACAGTAGTCGCCCCTGCCGAAAGGAACAACATAGCTACAAGCGTTTTAATTTTCATTGTATCTAAATTTTAGTTGTTAGTATAATATTATAGTCGTCTATTCTCTTCTCTTTTTAATTCTTGCATTACTCTACTCTACGCTTGAAGAACCAACGTTCGTTGAACGTCAATCCGATACTTACGCGGAAGATATTTTCGTTCACAAAAGTCGCTTCTTGTCCACTGATACGAACAAACTGTCCGCTGATACTGAGGATAGAGCGTGAACGGGGAACAGGCAGACCGAAACCGGCTGTTACACCATATTCGCGGGTAGCCTTCTTGCCGTTGATCTTATAATACGGGGTCGTATAATAAGCTCCCAAACGATATTTTATGTGAGCAAGATAAGAACGTCCCAGCAAGTTAGGGATATATTCCGCACCCACAGATATTTTAGAACGGTCGCAATAAGCATAAGTTTCATCAAAATCACCACGTATGGATTCATCTGTTGTCCTTACACCAAAGTCTGCTTTCGACCATTGTTGCAAACTGTAATCCACTCCAATTGTCAGGCGTTTGTCATAGTTATAGGTAAATCCGACACCATACGTATTAGGGAGTGCCAATGTAGCATCCGGCGCCACGCTAGTTGAAGTTTCAACCGTACCTGTACTATTAGAGACCAACTGTGTTGTCACATCATAATCATTCCCCAGTTTTATTTTTGGAGAATATACAACACCAAGCGTCACTGAATGTTTCTTATCTATATCCTTTGTATACTGTGCTCCAAAGTCCAGCTTATAAGATGATACAGATGCAGTCGCCTGTTGCACAAAATTATAAGCCCCGGATACATTCGGATAATAAATAGTCCGCGAACGGGTTATATCCCCCCAGAAATAAGAAGCATTTACACCCACTGAAAGATCTTTGAATACCTTCACACCCAATCCGACATATAGTTGGTGTAAACCTCCGTCGCCTGTATAATTTCTGGCATAAGCTGTCGTATTACCAGTTGCGGGATCTGTCGCAGTCTGAGTATCCGACACCGTATATCCCACATTGGAGAACGGCAGCAAACCGATACTCATCGCTAGTCTCCTATGTAACCGGAATTGCATTGCCAGATAGTCGAAACTAGAGTTTTTGGCGTTCAGCTTCACGCCACCGCCACTAATATTCATATTTTGAAGACTGACGCCCCCTTCAAAGAGGAAAGTCAACGAGTCAATGGCTGTATACGAAGCAGGATTCAACGGATTGATCTGCGCTCCGTCCCGGAGTCCGAAAGCAATTCCTCCCATTGCCTTACTGTTTCCGAAGTTCTGGTCAGACAAGTCGCCATAGCCATATCGTGTATAAGGAGAGTTTGTATTATTTTGAGCGATTGCCATTCCGGTAACCATCGTGAGCAAAAGCGCACAAAGTGTGTGTTTAAATCCTACCATTATTATAGTTTAAAATTCTATTTAATCCTTTCAACACTAAAAATCTATCTGCAAAGATGATACTTTTTACGCTGCTATCAAAAGAAAAATCATCTCCGCCCGTTAAAAAAACCAAAAGTTCAGGATATTTATGCTTCATAGACTCAATATAACCTGAAATTTCGTATTCCATACCTTTCAACACCCCGGCGCGTATAGCCGTTTCGGTATCCCGCCCCATGGGGAGTTTGCGCCCGTTGGAGTCAATAAGAGGCAAGCGTCCGGTAAACTGGTTGAGTGCCTTGAAACGCATCTGCATACCGGGAGAAATATTACCACCATGATACTGTCCTTTCGAGTCTATAAACTCGTAAGTAATGCAAGTTCCCGCATCAATTACCAATATATCTCTACGAGGATATTGCTCATTCGCTCCCACCACAGCAGCCATTCGGTCGTATCCCAGCGTTTCGGGAGTTTCGTACAGGTTGGTGACCGGAAGCGGAGTCTTCGAATCGAGCCACAGCAAAGGGAAAGGCAAGGCGACCAAAGCCGCAAGCACCCGTTCGCTTAAATCAATCACGGTAGCTACAATTCCCTGCTCAACCGGGTATTTGGCACAAAGAGCTTCCAGACAATCCAATGACTGATTGGACTCGGTCAGCACTTCCACCATTTCCCCACCGTCAAAGAGGGCAACCTTCGCAGCGGTATTTCCTATGTCGATAATTAAATTCAATGCATTCTTATCTTTTAGCGGGCGCAAAGGTAATGAAAGTTATTGATAGGAAATGCTTCACCTTATATTTAGCCGGAAATATAATGGTTCACTTTCCCCTATTTACAGAGACGTAAGCAAAAGCCAAGGAATGTTAACTATTTATCAGTAATAACCCCTTTTATATAACATCACCTTTATTTAGAAAAGCTCTATAAACGAGAACATGAAGGAGAAAGCAGGCATTTATACGCCTTTTCCACACAAAAAGACCCGTTTTTCGATAAGAATACCCTCGTTAGATTACACATATAGTCCCGTTCACCCACGCCTGTACAGGCGTAAACCCACACATATAGTCACGATAGGCTACACATATGGTCATAATGGGCGATATGACTACCTTATAATGGGCATTGTTGCCCCCTAACGACTGGACCATAAGGCATAAGATATGAGATAGGATGAATTTATTTCGCTAGAATAAAAGGCCGTTTTTCAACAAGTCACTAGCGGATAGACGATTGCTGTTTTTTCTTTCGTTTTTAGGAGGCGAGACGTACTTTGGCCCGAAATAATCGATTCTCAAGGACTTCAGTTTACAAATTGTCACATTGATATTCTAACCGGAACACGCATAAGCCCTTTCATCCAATTGTAGAGACGGGGCGTGCCCCGTCTCTACAACCAAGTATGTATGAGCTGCAAATATAGACTTACAATCTCACATTCTCCATTTCCTCACACTTCTCTTCCCGCAAGCGTTGAATATCCTTAAGCTGGCGGTCGAAAAACATGAGCAAGTCATTGATGAGCCGTCCGTTCTGGGATAAAAGCAAAACCCCATCCATCAATTGCGTTGACAGGTAGCGAACTTTCATATTACTTACATGTTGATCGGGACGCTGCAGATAAACGGCCATACATCTGTACAAAATTGGTGCTATTTGTATCCACGGCAGTTTTAGACCTACCAACAGATTTTTCACGCTTTGCAACTGATGGTTCAGATAATCGAAATCATCCGCATCTCTCTCAAAACAGAAAGCTTCTTTCAAGCGTCGTGCCTCTTCCTTAAAAAATACATCACTCAACATTTCCATGTTCGAAACCGGAGCGTCTTGCTCTGAACCGACAGGTTCAGTTACGGAATAGATCTTTTCCTCTTCCATAATATATTAGTTGTAAGCAGGCGGAAAAAAGAACGGTCCCGCCTGACCCGTTGATCAACACTTTACCAGAAAGCTGGAGGCACATTAATGCACTCCACGGGGGTACGGAACCGTCATATCGGATCGGTTACAGGCAAAAAAATGCCTGCAACCGAATAGAAGCAGGTATTCTACTCTGCTTTCTGGTTTTAAAATGTTGATCACAGCAAATATACTTCTTTTTCCGGATATACAACCTATAAAGGATAAATAATGTCTAGTAAGTAAAAAATCCGGAGATGATACCTCTGTTTTTACAAGCTATGCTGGAACATCCAAGCCAGATAATCCGGTTCGGCGAAAGCGTTATCCCAACTGTTATGGTCTACACCGGGAAATTCCTTATAACGGACATCAGCTCCTGCTTTCTTCAATGCCTCATTAGCGTCACGGGAGAATTGTACATCGACTACGCTATCGGAGCCGCCATGATAAATACTGAAAGCCGTCTTGCCCTTAAAGTTTGCCAAACGTTGCAAATTCGCTCCACCACAGATCGGGGTGGCAGCGGCAAACAGGTTCGGGTAACGCATCACGATATCGAACGTACCCATACCTCCCATTGATAGGCCGGTTACGTAAATGCGTTTCGTATCGGCCTTACCTTCCGCTATATAACTATCCAATAATTCCTTGACGGCGGCCATTGATTGCGTGGCCGGGGCATTCAACGGATAGAAACGCTTCCCTTCTTTTCCGGCGTTCAATCCCTTATATTCAGACCAAGTCTTCTCGGCCGGGCATTGAGGCGCTATAATGATAGCCGGATATTTGGTTTGATTCTCGAAAGAAGCGAACATATCGCCACCATGTATTAATTGGGCCTCATTATCCGACCCTCGTTCGCCCGCTCCGTGCAGGAACAGGATTACCGGGTATTTCTGCGCCGGATTATAATCTCGGGGATACAGAACCCGATAATTCAATTGATAACCATCACGAGCCGTAAACTGCTTTTTCAAAAAACTAGCCTTATCACCAGCATATCCAGCAACGGAGAGAAGAAGGCAAAGAGACAGAAAAAAAATACTTCTAAGTGTTTTCATAATCATATATTCAAATGTAAATACTATCTACTTAGATCGATAACTTCCGCAAATATAATTAAATAGTCTGTTAAGGCGTTGTATAATATCAAGATTAAACCAACTATTAGGACGTGAGCGGATTCGTTGGGATGCTTTAGATGTAGATTTGAGTTTGTCTATCATAGCAAATCCAGATAAATACCCGTTAGTAAGTAAATAATCGAATATTGTATGTATTTTGTAGAGACAGATTGTCCTATCTCTACAAAATACATTTGAAAATGATACCGAAAGATTATTGGGCTTCCTGTATTTTTGTCGCTTCTGATACACCGTTCTCGTTGAATGCCTCGATGGTGAAATAATAAGGCTGGTCGGTGGACAGACTCTTTAATAGTAATTCATTCTTTCCGTATAGGAGCCATGAATTGTATAGTTTATCGGGAGCGATACCCCAACGGATGTTGTAGCCTTGGCTGTTCTTGGCTGCGTCCCAAGTAATCATCGCATCACGGCGGTCCGCTTGGCGAACGACCTTGAAGTTCTTCACCGTCGCAGGCTTCTTGCCCTCACCGATACCGAACACACGCAAGTCCGAGATCGCCAGATGAGGCGTCGGGACCTCTATATTCTTATAACGGACATAACGGACACGAGCCGGATTATCCACTTGTACGTAATCGTTCGGGACATCCTTATAATTATTCCGGCGATCCACCAACGTTACCCAATCCTGCCCGTCCAAAGAGCCTTCCACCGCATAACGGTGGCGTAAACCGGGAATACGTCCATACATATTCGATTGATGATCGTGATAATTCACTTGCACGGCATATACCATAGCGGGAGCCTCCAGATCGATCTCTACCCATTCGGTATCTCCATTCGTGCGAGCCATCCAGAATGTCTTACATTCCTCATCCGTCAAGTTGGCCGGAAGGAAATTGGCGGAAGTCTTGGGACGGTTCGATTCCGTGAATCCTTGCGCGGCGGGAGCGGAACCCTCCGCATACGAGGAAGCTTTCACCGGCTTTTTATAAGAGAGCAACATCCACCCCGTAAACTCTCCTTTCTTTCCCGGCTCGGCGGGAGCGTAATGCGGATAATCACCGAAGTTATTATCACAATACATAATCCCCTCCTTATCGAAGAAAGTAGGATACATGCAGAGGCGACGCTCCCAATTCACCGTAGCCGAGAGAGACATAGAGGCGAAATGCCAATAATTACCTCCCGGCCCCACCAAGGTACTTCCGTGTCCGGCCCCATTCATGAAACCACCGGGCTTATAGCTTACCGGGTTATGCGATTGGTATTTATACGGACCTAATGGGGAGTCCGCCACATAAACACCATCGGCATATACGTTGAATTCCGTACCGGGGGCGGCATACTGCATATAATATTTACCGTCGTGCTTGGTCAGCCAAGCACCTTCCATATAGCCCCCCAATACCGTATCGGTATGGTTCTCGCCAAAACGTTCCCAGCCATGCTTCGGCATATCCAAGCCGAAAAGCTCGACCGTCTCACCCTCGATCAAGAAACGGTCATCCTTATTCAGTTTCTTGCCCCGAAGCGGATAAACATTGGAAGAGCCCCAGAATAAATAAGCTTGCCCGTCATCATCGATGAATAAATCCGGGTCTTGTAGGTCGTGGAGTATAGCAGGAGTAGCGTTCCAATTACCCGATTTCGGATCATCAGTATAAAGAACGCTCATGGAGCCGGACGGATCACCCATCACATAAAGCACGGAATCCTTATAATTATGAGCGGCGGGAGCGTTGGAACCCTGAGGATACCAGTTTTTACCGGGAGTGATAAAATCCCAGTTCAACAAATCTTTCGAATGCCAATAGCCATGCGAACGGGTTACGAACATATAATACTCGCCCCGGAATTCTACGACAGCGGGGTCCGCGCCCGAACGGTAAGACAGGTTGTTCGATGAGTTATAAATCATATACGTATAATCCACATTAAGCGGATTACAATACGTATTCGCCCGCATGGATTGAGCGGTGGCGGAACCTCCGGAAGCAGCCAAGAATAGAGCGGAAAAGATATATTTTGATAATAGTTTCATGTTGATATGTATTAATTTTTACCGCAGAGAGAAAGAAGACTGATTCGCCTCGTCGGTAGAATTCAAGCCTACCCAAACCGTGAAATCACCCGGCTCGGCTTTCTTCTGCATATCGATACCATAGAAAGCCAGCAAAGCTTCGTCAATCGTGAAAGAGACTTGCTTCTTCTCGCCCGCTTTCAAAGCCACCTTCTCGAAACCTTTTAGCTCTTTAACCGGACGGGTCACGCTACCCGCCAAGTCGCGGATATACATCTGGACGACCGTCTCGCCATCCACCTTACCCGTATTCTCTACCTCAGCCGTTACCGTGATCTTACCCCCTTTCGTGAAAGAGTTCTGATCCAGCTTCATAGAGTTCACGGCGAAAGTCGTATAGCTCAAGCCATAACCGAACGGATACAACGGTGTGTTAGGCACATCCATATATCTGGATTTATAATCCGTATCCGGAGCTTCCGGAGGAACCGGGCGGCCTGTCGGTTTCTGATTGTAATACAGAGGCAATTGACCTACCGTACGAGGGAAAGACATCGTCAGGCGAGCGGACGGATTATAATCGCCACTGATCACATCGGCCATACCATGACCTGCCATCGTACCCAGATACCAAGCCTCCAAGATACCGTCGACATGCTGATCCTCCCAAGAAAGATCCAAAGGATGTCCGTTCACCAAGATCAAACCAAGAGGTTTACCCGTCTTTTTCAATTCTTTCAACAAGGCTTGTTGAGCGCCCGGCAATTTCAAGTCCGTACGGCAAGCCGCCTCGCCACTCCAGTTGAAATCCTCGCCCATAGCCGCCAATACGATATCCGCACGGCGAGCCGTAGCGATCGCCTCAGCGAATTTAGATGAATCATCAGTCAAGAGATCACATCCCTCGGCATAAATGAACTTCACGTTCGTACCGGCATATTTCTCGGTCAGACCCTCGAACAAAGAGATACTCTCCTCACGCTCACCCCGGCCAGCCCACTCGCCATTCTGGTTGATCTTATCTTTTACCATCGGGCCGATCAAGGCTACCGTAATATTCTTATCCTTCGAGATCGGGAAGAAGTTATTATCATTCTTCAAAAGGACGATCGAGCGAGCGGAAGTCTCACGAGCCTCTTGCAAAAACTCCGGCTTCATGATCGTATTCTTCTCACGCTCATTGTCCAAGTAACGATATGGATCATCGAACAAGCCCAAGAGGAACTTCATCTCCAAGATGCTCGCCACGGCACGGTCGATATTCTCTTCCGAGACCTTGCCCTCTTTCACGGATTGTACAAGATATTGGCTGTAGATGCCACCTGTCATATCCATATCGATACCGGCGTTCGCGGCCAGTTCTCCCGCCTCCTTATCATTTCGCACGATACTATGGGCTACCATCTCATTGATACCGGTATAATCGGTAACCACGAAACCATTGAAGCCCCAGTCCTTACGTAACAAATCGGTCATCAACCATTTATTACCCGTGCTGGGCACTCCGTTGATCTCATTGAAGGAGGCCATGAACGTAGCGACTCCCGCTTCCTTAGCCGCTAAATAAGGCGGCATATAATAATTCATCAATGTATTTTGCGACAACTCAGACGTATTATAATCACGTCCGGCCTCAGCGGCCCCATAAGCGGCAAAGTGCTTACAACAAGCCAAGACCGTATTTACGTCGGCCAACGAACGCCAATCGTTTCCTCCTTGGAAACCCTCGACACGGGCCTTCGCAATCAGACTTCCCAAATACGGGTCCTCACCGGCACCTTCCATTACACGTCCCCAACGGGCATCCCGGGAGATATCCACCATCGGGGCGAACGTCCAAGCGATACCGGAAGCGCTCGCCTCATCCGCCGCGATCGCCGCACTTTTACGCATCCGCTCCAAATCCCAAGAGCAGGATTCCGCCAACGGCATCGGGAAAATCGTACGATAGCCGTGCACGACATCATAACCAAACAATACGGGTATCTTCAAACGGCTCTCGGACAGAGCCATCTCTTGCATTTTACGTACGCCATCTACCGTATATACATTAAACAAGCTTCCTACAAGACCTTGTTTCAGCAAAGTCTCATAATCCCCCGTCATAACCGGGCCGGTCACATCCCAGTTACAGGAGTATTGGGCCATCTGCCCCACCTTTTCCTCCAAGGTCATCAAAGAGAGCACAGAATCTACACGGCGTTCAATATTTTTGTCGCCGCTGAAGCTTTTCCAACCGCTTACAGCGGGCTGCTGGCATCCCCCCAAGGTAGCGGCAACGGCCGCACCAGCGATAAAAGTCGTTAACCTTTTCATTATTCGTATTCGTATATGTATTATTTGTTCCAAGTTACCTGCGCCGATTTCACGTCCCGGGAGTTCGTACCTACGTAGATATTGAATAAGCCCGGTTCCCAGATGTATTCCAACGCGCTGTTATAAAATTTCAAGTCTTCCGGCGTAATCGTAAAAGAGACTTTTCGGCTCTCACCCGGTTTCAAGGAGATCTTCTGGAAGTTCTTCAACTCTTTCATCGGACGGGAGATGCTGGCAGCCGGATCGCCGATATATAACTGTACGACTTCCTCGCCCTCTAGCTTGCCTGTATTCGTCACTTGTACGCTGGCGGTCAATACACCGTTCTCTCCTTGCACACTCGTCTTATCCAACTGAAGATCACCGTAAGAGAAAGTCGTATAACTCAAGCCATAGCCAAACGGATACAAAGGATCGTTCGTGATATCCAGATATTTAGAAGTGAAATGATCATCCGGATTCATTGGGCGGCCTGTTTTCTTAGCATTGTAATACAAAGGAATCTGGCCTACGCTACGAGGGAATGTAGTCGTCAATTTACCGGAAGGATTCACGTCGCCGAACAATACGTCCACCAATCCGCGAGCCGCGGCGGAACCTCCATGCCAAGCCTCAACGATCGCGGAGAATTGGCTATCCTCCCACTCCAAGGTCAACGGACGGCCATTCGCCAAGACCAACACCACCGGTTTACCGGTCTCCAACAAAGCTCTTAACAGCTCTTTCTGGCTCTCCGGCAAACTAATATCCGCACGACTGCAAGCCTCTCCGGACCAGTTATTCGGCT
>OGHK01001799.1_pt1 | contig 16632 bp, 20 predicted proteins | sample 1571411 | NCBI WGS metagenome assembly OGHK01 (sample SAMEA2582043, study PRJEB24529) | metagenome | biome: Human gut stool | place: China | collected 2011 | reverse complement strand
CACAAGACCGCAGCTGATCACAAAATCATTTGTAGAAGAAATGGAAAGATAATTCCCTAAAGGATTTATTGATAACATTATAAAAAGATAAAGCAATATATCAAAAAAGAAAAGGAGAAAAAACAATGAGAGAAATTAAAATAACACTTAAAAATGCAAAGGATATGGAAGAGTTTGTAAAAATCAATGCAACTAAGACAACTATAGATTCAAAAGGAAATGTAAAATGTGACATTGAACCCACATTAGAAACATATATTTTAATTTATGAGGATGAAAAATTAACAAGTATTATTAAAAAATGTTTATTTAATAGTGAAGACGTTTACACTGTAAAATATGTTGTAGAACAGGTTAAAGAAATAGTAATTTATGGAATAAAAATTAAGTATACGTCTATGGATAGAGATATTGTAAATAGTTTTATCACAGCTTGTAATAGCTATATGAGAGATGAATGTGGGATCGAAGTACCGGTAGATATACAGATTCAATTGTTTGAAAATGGTTTATGCGAGAAGCTTATGAGTAATGATATTATAAATATGAAATACGGTTACGAGTTAGTATAAAATGTTTCACGTGAAACATTAGAGAGAGGAGGTGAATAACCTATGCCAGAATGGATAACTCATGCACAAGTCCGCAAGCGTTTCCAAGATCATTTCTGCGAAACGCTCTATGAACATCCTGAAATCGTAACGCCTCAAACTATTGAGGAGTACGAGCATATAAAAGATATTATGAGAGAAGAAAACGGAACAGCACTAAGCGTGTGTAGCACAACGTACAATACAAACATACACTACGCTTTCTTGTATAAACTCAAAGATAAAGTATACGATAATGGAAAATATTATATCGCATACATAACAAACGATCAGCGTATTGATGTACCAATCAGTGAAACATTAATAAAGGAGGCATATTCATGGGTATTAGAAAAATTAAAAGAAAAATAAAAAACTTTATAGAGTCAATTATTTTAGTCATAGCATTAACAGTATTGATATATGGTACATTTTATTTGATAGGTGTTACCATTGGTATCTTAGTTCCAATACCGTAAATTAGTAATAGCATTTATTGTTACACAATTAAAATTGTTTCACGTGAAACATAATAAAAAAGGAGAATAGAAATATAAAAAATAGAGAAAAATTTAAGGATGAAATTATAAACATTGTTTGTAATGGAGGCAATTTGGCGGTAGATAAGGAAAAAATATACTCCTATACCTTGTATTAAAATTGCGTGTACTAGTTGCTTATTCTATGATGATGGTTGTCGTATTGGTAAATTAAAAGAATGGGCGGAGAAAGAATACAAAGATACTACTGTAATATCACGTGCGGACATTAGCTTTCTTACATATATTAAAGACGAATTTAAGTATATGGCTAGAGATGAAAATGGGGATTTATATGCACATGTTATTAATCCAAAAAAATATAAACAATATGGTATTTGGATTGGCGGAGATTCAATTAATTTTTTAAATTTGATGTTGATTTTCCAATGGTTAAATATACAGATGAACAGGGCTGGAAAATATCTGATTTAAAGAAATTAAAAGTAGTAGAAAATTATTAAAACCGCTTGACATTTCAAGTAACATCTGATATAATTAATAATGTAAGGAAGATAAGTATTATCCAACTTGCAAATACCACACCATATAAGGGCGGTGTACACAGCGCCGCCCACTCACAAAAAATAACAGATATTCCGACACCCATGTAGGCGAAAAAATCGGTGGAAACGTGTAAAGGTTCGATTCCTTTTATCTGATTCGACTTCATAAGAAGTCGTGCATTCAGCAGTCTAGCAAGCACAAAAAACAAAAAAGAAAGAGGTGAAAAAGTAAAATGGCAAGAGCAAGAAAAGTAACAAGAACTATTTCTTCAACTAAAGTTATTGTCATGTGTGTAGACACAGAGACAGCTATAGTTAACAACTACGAGGTAGAAATCGCAGGAGTTTACTCTGATGAGAAAAAACTTATGAAAGCAGTAACTAAAGTAGTAGAGACAGAAACACTCAAACCAGTATCAGTTGTTTCAACAGAAGTTATTGAGACACTGTACGGCATGGATGAACAGAAGTTCATCGAAATGGCAGAGGTATTACCGTCAAGAGACAAAAAAGAAGTAGATAAAAATGCAGAACAAGAAGATATCGGGTGCACAGACGGTATTTTCTAAGTAAAAAAAGAAGACGAAGAAAAAGGAGAAAATAACAATGAGTAAAATTACAATCACAAACGCAAGCAGAGAGTTAACAGAGGTAGAGCAGTATCTTATGACAATGGATGCAGGTATCACTTCAATGAAAGATGTAGAAGACGGAACATCAATTCCAGTAGATGCATACCTTGAATATAAGGATGTAAAGAAAGACGGGACAGAAGCAGACCTGCTTTCTATCATTACAGTTGATGGAAAAGTATATTCAACACAGTCAGAAACTTTCAAGTCTTCCTTGAAGTCAATTCATGAACTGATGCATGGTAAACCATACGCAGTCGTAAAACGTAGTGGTGAAACAAAAGCAGGAAGACCATTTGTTGATTGCGGTCTTGACGTAAATTCAGTAAAATAAGTAAAGTTTTATCGTAAAATTTTTTCTTTCCTAAAATACAAGGGTGGGCAGAACGCCTACCCTATTTTAATCTAAAACAATGTGAGAGGTGTGATAAAAATTGAAAAATAGCAAATCAAAGTATAGTCAATACTATAAGCAATATCAGCGTAAAATATCAGCATTAAGAAAACAGAATATTGAGTTACGAGGCGCGAATGTCTACCAAACAGAATCCCAGTTGCGTAAATGGGGGATTCAAGGCAGAGACTTAGCAAAGATAACAAGACAGTTAAAAGCAGACATTAAGAATCTCGCAAAACAGGAAGCATATTCAACTATAACTGGTGAAATCTCAACCGTAGGCGCATTAAAGCATGAATTAGCTTCTGAGCGTTCCAAGCGTGGTGCAGAGACAAGGAAACGTAATAAGAAATCAGAACAGGAGTTTTGGTCGACAGACAAACAGCCAACCACGAAAGATTTAAAGAATAATGTGCATTTAAGAAAACTAAGTGACACAAAATTAAAACAGCCACAGTTAGGGGATATTTCTAATCAGCATTTCGTTGATGATTTTTTAATACGAATAACTACCCCAGCACCAACAGAAACAATCTATGGTAATAGAAGAAAAAGAGCTAATATAGAAATGGCACAAGAAGCGCAGTCTGCTCTATTAGAATTATATCTTAGTACCATAGATAAAGATGGTGAAATAGCTGTAGGAGAGCGACTTGCTAATAACTGGGACGCTATTAAGATACACTTGGAAGTAATTTTAACTGATTCAAAAGGTGTAAACGTGGCTTCTTCATTGGAAGCTATAGGGGAAATCATTAGCGGTAGGGCTCTATCTGTTGTAGAACGAGACGCTTTAAATAATGAACAAGAATCACTTTATTCATGGGATATCGAGGATAACACCTATGAATAGTAAACGAACAACAAGAATGTTCATGTGTGACTTTGAAACCACAGTATACGACAACCAAGATCATACAGAAGTATGGGCAGTTGCAATCGTAGAACTATTTACAGAAAATGTTACAATCCTGCATCGTATTGAAGATATGTTTACATATTTTCGTGCTTTAGACACAAATGTCATAGCATTTTTCCATAACCTAAAATTTGATGGTGCTTTTATACTTGATTATTTGCTTGCACAAAAGAAATACCAGCAGGCACTAAACAATGATAACGGTGTTTATTCATGGAAAAAGAACAAGGAAATGTTGACAAATGAAGTGCGCTACAGTATCTCAGATAAAGGAATGTGGTATTCCATCGCACAAAAACTTCCAAATAATAAGCTACTAGAGTTCCGTGACTCATTGAAGCTGTTACCATTTTCTGTTGAAGTTATAGGAAAATCATTCGCTACGAAGCACAAAAAGTTAGAAATGGAATACAGTGGTTACAGATATGCAGGGTGCGAGATTACTGAAAAGGAACGAGAGTATATTGCAAATGATGTTCTTGTAGTAAAAGAAGCACTTGAAATCATGCTAGAACAGGGGCATGACAAATCAACGATTGGCTCATGTTGCCTAGAAGAGTTCAAAAAAGGTTATGACAAGACAGATTACGCACAGTTATTTCCTGATATCTATAAGATAGAAACAGGGATAACAAAATATCCTACTTTCGGTGATTATATTCGTAAGTCCTATCGTGGTGGTTGGTGTTACCTTGTAAGGGGTAAAGAAAATAAGATTTACCATTATGGTACAACAGCAGATGTTAATAGTCTATATCCGTCCATGATGCACTCTGATAGTGGTAACTTTTACCCAGTAGGGAAACCGCACTATTGGAGCGGAAACTTTATTCACGAAGAAGCGTTAAAAAAAGATCCATGGGGTAGGCCAAGGTATTTTTTCCTACGAATTCGTACAAGGTTTCACGTGAAACATGGTTACTTACCATTCATACAGATAAAAGGTTCTCCGCTCTATCGTGGCACAGAAATGTTAGAAACAAGTGACGTATACAGTAAGAAATACGATAAATATTTCCCATATTATTACGACAGTGGAAACAACAGACATGAAGCAATCGTAGAAATGGTAGTTACGTGTACAGATTATTATTTAATGCTTGAACACTATGACCTATATGATTTTGAAATCATAGACGGTGTGTGGTTCTATTCCATGAAAGGTATCTATGACGAATATATCAATAAATACGCAGAGATTAAGAAGAAAAGCAAGGGCGCACAACGGACTCTTGCAAAGCTATTTCTTAATAATCTTTATGGAAAGCAGGCATCCTCTAAAGATAGTTCATTCAAGATTGCATACGTGAAAGATGACGAATCACTGGGTTTTATACGGCAGGAAGAGAACAACAAGAAAGCAGGTTACATTCCTTGTGGTTCTGCTATTACATCATATGCAAGAGAATTTACAATTCGAGCTGCCCAAAAGAATTACCATGGTGTTAATGAAAGAGGTTTTATTTATGCGGATACTGATTCTATCCATTGTGATTTACTACCTGATGAAATTGTAGGAATAAGAGAACACCCGACAGAATTCAACTCATGGTCATTGGAGTCGTGTTGGGATGTTGCTACATTCACAAGGCAAAAGACATATATTGAACACGTAACGCATGAAAACAGAGAACCAATAGAAGAGCCATTTTATGACGTGAAGTGTGCAGGGATGCCAAACAAGTGCAAGAATCTGTTCGTATTATCAATGCAAGGCAACGCAGATATAAAAGGTTATACAGAACCAAGAACAGGAACGCACAAAGAATGGACAGAAGAGGAAAAGCAGTTCTTGTTTAAAGACGGTAAGCCAGTTATACGTAACTTATCAGATTTTAAAATAGGTCTTAAAGTACCTGATAAGCTTCGTCCGAAGAGAATGCGTGGTGGGGTGTTACTGGTAGATACAAGTTATGAAATGAGGTAAATAATATGAAAGTTAGATTACAAGATATTGTTAGTTATTGTTATGATACTACGTGTGATTGCTGTAAGTATTGTAAAAACGGCGATTGTATAGCTAGAATAGACGGCTATATACCAGCGGAATATATGAAGTATGTTTGGCTATGCAGTAATTTACCTGAACTAGCAAAAGCATTGTATACAAATGAGGAGGTTGACCTATATGAAAACTACAGTTAAAGAACTGATTGACATTTGCACAAGTAGATATGCTAAAGGCTGTGTTGACTGTCCATTTTATGAATATAAATGCTATGAACCAACATATCCAAACGTACCAAGGGATGCAAAAAAGCACAGAAAATTTAAGACAGATAAAATACTTAATAAAGAAGTCGAATTAAAATTAGATAAGTAAAAAACAAAAAAGGTACAATGTTTCAATAGAAACAAAGTACCTTTTTATTTATATCATTGACTATCGGTGAAAACGGCCTAAAGCCTGTTACGGCAAGGGAGCAACCCCGACCATAGAAACAGCGGTATCTTTCACCCGTGCGCTCTGCTTCTATGTTTTTCGCTTTCTAACGATAGGTGATACCGCTAATAACTAAGAGCTTGTAATACAGCTTCTTTACACTGTAAGTCTTTAAATCTAAAACAACCACGCTCAAAGAAATACCTCATATTAGAAAGAAATAAGTCATTACTCTTTAACATAACATAGTTTATATTATGATCATCTGTAGTAATACTGATTCTATAAGGGTATGTCTTATCCACTCTATCATCACAGTAGATAATGCCTAAGTCCATATACTCTTTGATAGCATAATCCCTGCCAAGATACCTAAGTGTCGCAACATAAGTGCATTCCCCTACAGGCTTTTCTATAAAAGCATTACTGTCATTCAAGTAAGTAGCTTGTGCAGAATAAGCAACATAATCATCAGTGATAAATGCGCGATTAAAACCACTTTCTGTCTGTGCCTTGCTTGCACTTTCATTGTAACCTTGCTCTAGTACGAATCCGTTGCCCCTTAAGAATTTCGTATCAGATTTAAGTCTGTTTGAAATCTTCATAGCTGTGTAATACGGGTTAATCAATGAAACAGGATTCGCCATCATGTAAACTGGCACATAACGAACTTGTTTTCCTTGACCACGGGCAATAGAGGTGTGAATGGAAATAAATTTCTTTACTTCATCAGAGCAATATCGGTTTGTTTCACTCTGAAATTCGTCAAAGATAAGGCAACTGATATCACTAAACATATGTGAATTCTTTTTAACAGCATCTGCATTATTAAGTGCCATGGCATACCCACAAGAAACTTCATTCAAAAATAATTCGTGAAACTTTCCGTGCATCATTGGTTTACTTGTCATTTCATATTCAGGAAAAAATAATTCCTTAATATCTTTAAAAAATTTCTCCGCTACACCACTAAGTTCATAATCATATCTATATAATAGGCCAAACTTTTCACCTTTTGATAAAAATTTATTGACCACCAGTTTACCAAAATAAGTAGTTTTGCCACCTGTTCTGTTACTAGTAACCATATAAATTTCAGGCCTTTTATTGTTAAGGTCTAATAAACTCAATAATTTTGTACCGTCATAATAACTCATTTTATCACCTCTTATATATTATAGCATAAATTAGACAAACTGTCAATTATTAAACAGTATGTATTTTAATAGACACCGTGTCTATTATTGACAAATTTGTGAGAATATGATATAATTTAATAAGAAAGGAAGTGATTAAAGCAATGGATGTAAATGCAGTAACTACGGCAATCTCAACGCTTGGTTTTCCAATCGTAATGTGCGGAGCTATGTTTTGGTATATGTTGAAAGAAAAAGATTCGCACAAAGAAGAGATGAACAGTGTAACAGAAGCGTTGAATAACAACACGCTGATTCTACAGAAGTTATGTGACAAATTGGGTGGTGATAAGAATGACAGTGTATAACGTACACGGTGGGCACTCTTTAAAATGTAGAGGTGTTAGTGATTTACTGGATGAAGTTGATGAAGACAGAAAGGTAAAAAACAAACTAATCGAACTGTTAAGAGCTGATGGGAACACAGTATATGACTGTACAGACGATTATAGCACAAGCCAAGGAGCAAACTTATCTGCTATTGTTTCCAAGTGTAATGCACACAATGTTGACTTAGATATTTCAATCCACCTAAACAGTGCAAGAAACGACAGAGTCGGTGACGGAAAATGCGGTGGAGTTGAAGTCTATGGGTATGATGATAGAATCTATGGTGTAGCATATAGGATTGCAGAGAACATAGCTAATACTCTTGGTATTGGATTTCACGGTTCTCCTGTGAAATACCGAAAAGACTTGTATGTTCTTAGAAAAACAAAAGCAAAAGCCATTCTGATTGAATGCTGTTTTGTAGATGATAAAGACGATGTAAGTCGTTGGGATTCTACAAAATGTGCAATGGCTATTGCGTCAGCTCTTGGATGTAAAACAAATGTGCCACCTATCGCAAAACCGCAGACAAATGCTTCACGTGAAACATATTTTCCAGTATTTAAATCAAGTAGCTGTTCTATTGTTGATTGTTTAAAGTCAATCGGTGTAGATTCCAGTTACTCATACCGGCAACGTATTGCAAGTAAAAACGGTGTAGCTAACTATAGAGGAACAGCACCACAAAACGATAAGCTTGTGTCACTTGGTAAAAAAGGAAAATTGATGAAACCGTAGAAAGGTGAAAAGTAAATGCCAAGTATTGATACAGCATACTCATGGGCAATACAAACATGTAATGCCCCTAACGTTGGTTATTCACAAACATACAGAAATAGGCAGACAGTTGGTGGAATAACTTATTATGACTGCTCTTCATTTATTAATTATGCTTTAGTTGCAGGTGGATTTGAAACACCTAGTTATGCACCTAACCATAACGCTTTTACAACAGCTTCAATGATTAACTGTTTATTAGAATTAGGGTTTACTGAGGTAGACGCCCACGGAGAATATAAGCCAGGTGACATTGGATGGACAAGTGGACATACAGAAATGTGCTACTTAGGTGGTGACGGTAAAGGCGTATTCATGGGTGCACACACAGACAATGCCCCGTTAGAATATCAAGTAAGCATAGGTAATACAAGCGGTAATACCAACTATAAGCGTAGTTTCACAAGATTGTTTCGATATGGTAAGGGTGGTGCAACTGGATACGGTGCAAGCATTTATGTAGTATCTGCATTAGCGGGAAATGCGTGGCGAGAGTCACATATCAACCCAACATTAGGGCAACAAGGCGGTACAGCGTTTGGCATCTTTCAGTGGGATGGTTCAAGGCGTGAAGCGTTATATACATGGCTAGAAGCGAATGGTTATGAACGTACAGATCCTGTCGGGCAGATGAAATACTTAGTTGTAGAAAATGACTGGCAGGGAGAATTTGCAGGAATTACATCATTGCAGGAATTCTTGACAAGTAGCATTACTAATATACCGCAGTTAACAGAAGCGTTTGAGAGATGTTGGGAGCGGGCGGGTGTTCCAGCTTTACAAGAAAGAATTGATTTTGCATATAAAGCGTATGATTATATTCAGCAACATGCAAACGATTCAAGTATCACAACATGGGAAACAGAACCTAAGTATTACTTGTCAGAATCACAGGCACTTAACAATGCTGTTTTGATGTATCGTTTTTATAGTGCGGGAGGTGGTGGTGGTGGAACACCATCATCGAAAAAGAAAAAAATGCCACTGTGGATGATGATAAGATACTACTAGAAATGGAGATGGAAGAATGTCAGTAAAAACAAGAGAAGAATTATTGGAATCTATTCGTGCTAGAGTTGGCGAACAGACAGATGATGAAACGATTTCTTTTTTGGAAGATGTTACAGACACGTTAACAGACCTTGAAACACGTGCAAACGGTGACGGCGAAAACTGGGAACAGCGTTACAAAGATAATGATGCAGAATGGAGAAAAAAATATACAGAAAGATTTTTCAGCAGTGCCCCAATAGAACCGCCTGACCCTAAACCAAAAGGGGGAGAAATGAACCCAAAAACTTTTGAAGATTTATTTAAGTAAAGGAGATTTTAATTATGGCAAGAAGAATTGCAACAAGCACACTAAATGCGTCAACCATTGACATCATGAACGTAATTAGAAATAATGCGTCATATGATTATCAACAGAGTGTACCTGAAGTAGAAACTTCGGAAGATATTCCGAAAGTTGGTGAAATTATCTACGGTACACCTGCTTTTGCTAACCAGTTTTTAAACGCACTTGTAAATCGTATTGCTACAGTGCGTATGCAGAGTGCAACATTTAACAACCCTTATTCACGACTTAAAAAAGGATATCTTGAATTCGGTGAAACAGTGGAAGATATTTTCGTATCTATTGCAAATGTTGTCGAATTCTCAGCAGAAAAAGCGAGCGCAAGGGAATTTAAAAGAACATTCCCTGATGTCCGTTCTGCATTTCATACAATGAATTGGAGAGTAATGTATCCAGTAACAATTCAGGACGAAGATTTGAAACAGGCGTTTCTTTCTATGGATGGCGTTCAGTCTTTAATTGCTAAAATCGTAGATAGCGTATATACGGCGGCTGAGTATGATGAATTCTTAATGTTTAAGTATCTGCTTATTAAAGCAATCGCACATGGACAGATGAAACCAAAATCTATCGGTGATGGTACAGACCTGAAAGAGGGCGCTGTACAGTTTAGAGCAACATCTAACCTCCTCCCGTTTATCAGTGCAGATAATAACATTGCAGGCGTTAAAACAAATACACCAAAAGATAGACAGGTTATTTTCATGGACGCCACTTTCAATGCGCAATTTGACGTTAACGTATTAGCTAGTGCGTTTAACATGGAAAAGGCGGATTTCATTGGAAGACTTTATATCATTGATAACTGGACAGAATTTGACAATGACAGATTTGAAGTTATCAGAGCTAATTCAACAGGTATTGAAGAAGTAACAGCAGAAGAACTTGCTTTGCTTGCAAATGTAAAAGCTGTTATCTGTGATGAAAATTGGTTTCAGGTTTACGACAACAACAACAAATTCACTGAAAAATACGTGGCAAGCGGGTTGTATTGGAATTACTTCTATCACACATGGAAAACAATTTCAAGTTCGCCATTCGCAAATGCTGTAGTATTCGTTACAAGTGACGCAAACATTGCAGCCCCTGCTACAATTACAGTTCATGTTGATACAAAGGACGAAGCAGATTACGCAACAGTATTTACGCTGTCACCAAAATTTGAGAATGCAGGGCTTGAAGCACAGAACGTAAACTTCATTCAGACAGTAGCAATGACAAGTGCTGGTATTGCAATGCAGAAATACGGCGTTCTGATGATTCCGAAATCACAGCTTGCTACAGAAATTTCACTTGAAGCAGAAATCAACGGTGTTAAGTATAAAGCAACCAAGACAAATGTAACAGGTGCAACTACAGTTGACACAGCTATTGAATTAACTAAGCGGGGTTAATATTCAAGAAAAGGGTATTGCTAAGATGATACCCTTTTCTTAATAAAAAAGGAGTAAAAATGTATATCAATCCAAATTCAGATATATGGCTATTACATAGTATACCACTTGATAACACGTATGAACACACAATTTATTTCAAAACAGACACAGCTCAATACAATTACTTTTCGAAATACGTGAGAAAAAAATTTGACAAACAATCCTATTTAAGAGTTAATAAGGGTGTTGCAACATTGGATGTAAAAGCAGATGACATTTATAATTGCAATTATATGATGTTTAGAAACACAGCATATGGAAGTAAATGGTTTTATGCGTTTATTACAGCTATTGAATACGTAAATGATAATTGTACAAACGTTACTTTTGAAATTGATGTAATGCAGACATGGTTTTTTGTTCATAATGTGGACGCTTGTTTTGTAGAGCGTGAGCATCCTGTTACAGACCAAATAGGCGAACACTATGAGCCTGAAAACGTTGATACAGGTGAATATATATTCAATGATTTTGGTTCACTGCTACAAACGATTAAACCTTTAGCAGTTATCATTATGGTTAACGATACATCCAGTTCACCAAACGGAAATTTGTATGATGGTATTTACGGCGGCTGTAGTTTACACGCTTTTAATTCAAACGATACAGAAACAATAACAAATTTCTTAAATCAATACGCACAGAAACCTGAAGCCATTGTTGCAATGTATATGTGTCCTGTTATAGCTGTTGGCACTGCAATTCCTACTGGTAAGGGTGTAAATGTGACTAAATCACAGTCATGTTACAATACGACTGTAAATGCGGCAAAATTAACAGAAAATTTAACATTAGATGGGTACAAACCAAAATGTAAAAAATTGTACACATATCCATATAACTTTTATAGTGTAAACGCAGGAAATAAAAGTGCTATTTATAGATATGAATTGTTTGACGATTTATTACCGCAGTTTAATATTGATGTGCCTATTTCATATCCTGTGCAAGTTGCTATTAAACCAATGTATTATAAAGGGTGCAAAGATGTACCATTAACAACAGAAATGTTAACCTTATCCGATTACCCTTTATGCAGTTGGAGTACGGACGCTTTTAGAGCGTGGCTTGCGCAAAACAGCTTACCTATAACAGCTACAGCAATTACTGGTGGTCTAAGTCTTGGGCTAGGTTTAGGCGGTATGATACCTTTACCTGAAGCTTCAAATAACATGAACCATGCAGGCAATTTATTAATGCAAGGGTATCAAGCCAGTATTAAAGCAGATATTACTAGAGGTAATGTTTTTAGCGGGTCTGTAGAGGTAGCGAACGGAACTAAAAATTTTTACGGCGGTAGATGTAGTATCACAGCTGAGTATGCTAAAATGATTGATGATTATTTTAACATGTATGGTTACGCTGTTAAAAGAGTTAAACATCCGAACTTTAATAGCAGGCCGCATTGGAACTATGTAAAAACGGTTGGGTGTTACCTAATAGGCAACGTACCAGCGGACGATGCGAAAAAACTGTGCAGTATTTATGATCATGGTATTACATTTTGGAAAAATGGTGATGAAATAGGCGACTATTCGTTAGATAACAGTCCATCGTAAAGAGAGGTGAGAACAGTGGGTAGAAGAAAAAGAACAAACTTTGAAGAAATTACGGTTACAAATACTTTAACGTATATGCAATATTTAAGACGGCTGATAGAGTTGTCAATGTCTATGTTTGAGTGGAAAAATTTGCCAAGTACAGTAGACCCTCGTTATATTGAGTTAAGATTGTTTGAAACTGGTAGCGTTGTATTCTTTAAAGATGATGTACTAGGCGAGCTATGTCTTGACTGTATTCAGCAAGGTAATTTTGATGTATACGGCAACCCTATTACAAGGCGTGCTTATTCCTGTTATAACAATTATCAAAAAGTTCTAAATGATAAAGACAGTGTTATCATATGGAATAATTATCTTAGAACCAACAGTGTCACAGATATCCAGTTATACGCTAAACGCCTATGGGACTTAGACAGAAGTGTTGATGTCAATGCAAAAGCGCAGAAAACACCTATTCTGATTCAGTGTAATGAGAAACAAAGACTAACAATGAAAAATCTGTATATGCAGTATGACGGTAACACACCGTTCATCTTTGCAGACAATAATATTGATATAAATGGAATTAAGGCAATCAGTACACAAGCTCCTTATGTTGCAGATAAGTTATATCAGTTAAAGAATCAAATATGGAATGAGGCATTGACATATCTTGGAATTAGTAACTTAAATATTAATAAGCAAGAAAGACTTATAACGGATGAAGTGTCAAGGTCACAGGGAAGTACAATTAGTTCAAGGTACAGTAGACTTGAATGTAGAAGACAGGCTGTTGAGAAAATAAACGAAATGTTTGGCTTGGATATTGAAGTTAATTACAGAGAGGATTTCCAAGACGTTGACTTAGATATACCAAATGGTATTGATACGTTAGGTGGTGGTGCTAGTGAGTAAATACACAACAGAGGTTCGCTTTATCTGTGAGAGTAAGAGCGGTCTTGCTGAAAGCAAAGGCTGTGACAACGTGGATGAAGTACTTGAGAATAGTTGGAACAAGATTTTTACAACTAACTGTACTTTCTTTGATGAAACATATAGAAGTATTTTATGCAAGAAGATTTTGAAACATTACTATTTAAGAGAGATTTGCTCAGAAACTGTTGGCATTTGGAAACTGTGGATGAATACAAAACTTGAGGAAATCATGCCGTATTACAATCAGCTTTACAAAAGTGCTTTACTTGAGTTTGATCCATTGAAAGATTACAGCGTTGAAAGAACACATAAGAGAACTGGGACAGATGGGAAAACTAGTAGTACTGATGTGAGTGAAAATAGTAGCGGAACTTCAAGTAATAATGTTACTGATAGAGAACTGTACAGTGACACACCGCAGGGTGGTTTGGATGGTCTTGAAAGTGAGAACTACTTAACAAGTGCTAGAAAGAATACTAGCGAGGGAAGTTCTAACAGCAGTGTAACTAGTAATAGTGGAACTGACTATACGGAAAGTATTAATAGCACGGAAGATTACACGGAAAAAGTAGCTGGTAAGGTGAGTGGAACGAGCTACAGTAAAATGCTGACTGAGTTTAGGGAAACTATGATGAACATTGATATGAAAGTTATTAACGAGTTTGAAGATCTGTTTTTTGGACTATGGTAATGAAAGGAGATAAAAGTTATGAGTGCAAGAGATATTGTAAAAAAAGACCCTGCTAATTTTACACCTACTTTAGGAAATTATACGGACTTACAGCCGTTTCGATTTTGGTGTCAAAAGGTATTGCCGTTGGTGTATGATGATAGTTTGAGTTATTATGAGTTATTATGTAAAGTGGTTGATTATCTGAATAAAACCATGGAAGATGTGGGTGTGCTTGAGGGTGATGTAACTGGGTTGCATGAAGCGTATAAAAAGCTACAAGGGTATGTTAATGACTACTTTAGTACACTTGATGTACAAAAAGAAATTAATAATAAACTGGATGCAATGTCGGAAGATGGTAGTTTAAGTACTCTATTAAAACCAATTATTGGTAATAATTCATTACCATCATTTGTAGATTCCGTAAGTGACATGACTAATAACCTTTTGGTCTATGTGCTAAAATCTAACGGACATATTTATTACTATAATTCGGGGAATTGGAAAGACAGTGGATTGATATACGGTGCTTTTAACAGTTATGCGCCATCAGATATTATTATTTTACCTAGTAATGTTGATACTTATTTCAATAATTTAAATGATGCCCCGATAAATAAATCAGTTTACTTATACAAAATTAGCTCGGACATAATGAAAAATTTACCTATTAGCCCTGCAATTGGTTGTTTATCAACTTTTCAGTATAGTGGGAGAAGTAATCAGCCAGGTGGGTATCAATTATTTGTCAGTGAAAATAGAGTATTTACTAGGTCAAATACTGGTTCAGCTCCTAACTTTAACTGGGGTAAATGGATTGAAATTTCGAATGAAACAACATATCACCCATCAGATATTCTTATTTCAGTAGAAAACATTAACTCCTATTTCAATGACTTAAACAATGCTCCATTAAATAGAACAATTTTCCTACTTAATATTACTGATACCATGATGGAAAATTTACCTATTAGTCCTGCAAGTGGTTGCTTATCAACTTTTCAGTATAGTGACAGGAGTAATCAGCCAGGTGGGTATCAATTATTTGTGAGTAGAAATAGAGCATTTACCCGAATTAATAGTGGTTCAGCACCTAACTTTACATGGGGTAATTGGATTGAAATTTCAAGTGAATCATCATACAGGGCGTCAGATATTATTATTATCCCGTCTACTATTGGTGACTATTTCAATAACTTAAACAATGCTCCATTAAATAAAACAATTTACCTATATAAAATTACTGACGATATAATGAAAAATTTGCCACCTATTAGCCCAGCAACTGGGTGCTTATCAACTTTTCAGTATAGTGACAGGAGTAATCAGCCGGGTGGGTATCAATTATTTGTCGGTGAAAATAAAGTATTTACTAGGTCAAATACTGGTTCAGCTCCTAACTTTAACTGGGGTAATTGGATTGAACTATCAAACCCAAAAGAGGAAAAATCATATTATCCAAAAGGGTTTAATTTATTTAGAAAATTTTGTACTGTTGGTGACAGTTTAAGTGTTGGATATCATACACTTAAAGATGGGACAGCTGTATCGGAAGATAAAGATATATCATGGAGCAGTTTTATTAAAAATAAATACAATAATGATGTATATTGGAGTGGTAAAAGTGGTGCAACCTGTTTATCATGGTTGAATGAAACAAGTGAAGAGTGGGGTCTAAAATACGCTAAAAAAATAGGTCAAATGTCTTTATATATTTTGTGTATGGGAGCTAATGAAGTTAACCAAACTATTGGGTCTGAAAGTGATATAGGTACTACTAATAACACCTTATATAGCTACGTTAGTAGAGTAATAGAAGAATTAAAAAAGATATCACCAAATTGCTTTATAATTAGCACTGGTATTAGCAGAGGTGTTGGGTTTGGTTCTTCTACTATAAATGTAAATGCAGTATACAAAAATATGGAAAAGCATTATTCTAACTACTATTATATGGACTGCATAAATGAACTTAATAGCCTACCATTCACATCCCTATACAACAACTATCACTACACTGCAATAGGTTATAACGCAATGGCTAAATTATTTTCAGACAAATTAGATGAAATAATTAAAAAACATTTATCAGAGTTCTTATACGTTTAAATTAAAAATTTGTACCAGTAAACACTGGTACAAATTTTTTAATGTTAGTTCTATACAGAGGTGAGTGAACACGGTGTGTGAACGGTGTGCCTACTTTAGTGAGCGTAGTTGTGAACAGTTGTTCTGTACAGAAGTGAACCGAACACGAAGTGTGAACGTAGTGTGAACGTAGTACCTACTTAAGTGAGCGTAGAAGCGACAGCAAAGATGCGGAACAGTGACAGCGAAGATGCGGAACAGCGAGCGTAGCGAGCGAACGATATGTGCACTGGTTTAGGTACACCAATGGGGGGCCAAATTTCGAGATTCAC